>ERZ1740052.241-NODE-241-length-19309-cov-18.088086_pt1 | contig 19309 bp, 15 predicted proteins | sample MGYA00581750_ERZ1740052 | MGnify/ENA primary metagenome ERZ1740052 (study PRJEB43018, sample SAMN04849743) | marine metagenome | isolation source: floating plastic debris | place: Pacific Ocean | collected 2008-08-30 | study: EMG produced TPA metagenomics...
ATTTTGGATTGGAAACAGGTTAAAGGTAAAATTGATAGTTCCTAACTCCTAACTCTTAACTCCTAACTCCTAACTATTTACTTCCACATAACAATCCAAACTTAATCAAACCACGCTCGTAACCGCGACGCATCAAACCCAAGGACATAGCACCTTGAATTGTTTTCCAACCAGCACGGAGTAAACCGAAAAAAGCTTTGGGAGTAAAAGCAGAATCAATGACTACATTCCAAAAAGGAGCCACAGCTTGCGACCAATCCGCAGTCCGAATATTTTGTAAAGGTAGTTGACGAGCAATTTCTTCATACTCGGGTAAAGAAATCACATAAGGTAAACAGTAAACGTCATAAATCTGCTCTAAATGTTTTTTCTCGTCCGCAGTTAAGGTCGATTTATCCGTAGAACGATGACACCAAGTTACTAAAATCAACTTTCCACCAGGTTTCAGTACTCGGTAGCATTCTTGTAAAAATTTTTGCTTCTCCGGCATATGCTCGCCGCTTTCTAAAGACCAGACTAAATCAAAGCTATTGTCCTCAAAAGGCATATTTAAAGCATCTGCGACTTGAAAATTGGTTCTATCCTGTAAACCAAACTCAATAGCTCGCTCGCTTGCTCTACCTGATTGTACTGGACTTAAGGTAATACCAGTTGCATTAGCGTTAAACTTCTGTGCTAAGTACAGGGAACTTCCACCGATACCGCAACCAACATCCAATATATTTTCAGCTTGATGCACCTCCGACCATCGCAGCACCTCCTCAATTAAATCAATTTGTGCTGTACGACGTTCTTTTTGCTCCTTACCATCTGCACCGTAGTAACCGTGGTGCATATGCTCACCCCATATGTCCTCCCAAAGACCCGAGGAAGCATCGTAAAACTGTTGAATTTGCTGAGTTAGTGTTGCTGTCATGAGTTGAGGAATGTTAAGACTGTCGCAGAATTAAAAAACACATACTGGTAGGCTACCATGTGTGTTTTTGAATTAGAACGAGGTGTTTTATTTCTATAAGAAAAAACGCTCTATCCGCAATAAGATGAAATAAATCATGATTAGTGCTTTTTACGTATGATTGCTTTAATTTTGGATTTTAAACTAAAAAACAAGTCCCAAGATAGAGCCTCGAATGTCACAACAGGCTTTAAAACAATTTCAATAGGGGTCTATGAAATGTCATTTTGGGTCGAATAAGCAAACAAGGTTTTTACGGATATTGGGAACCTCCGAACCTTAAAATATTTAATTTTAATCAAAAATCCGTCTTGGAAAGCCTGAGCAAGAGAATTTAGGGGAAGAACATCTACACCACAACGCAGTGGCTCCCCAAGACCGCAAAATGGCTCAACTTTCCGCAAAATCTAAAATCTCAAATCTAAAATCCAAATGACCTCTTCTCAAAAAATTTGCTTTGGTTTTCTGGCAGTAATTACTTTAGGAACTATCCTATTAATGTTGCCTTTTTCTACAGCTACTGGTAATTGGAATAGCCCAGTTGTGGCCCTATTTACAGCAACTTCAGCAGTTTGTGTAACTGGTTTGGCTGTGGTTGATACTGGTACTGACTTTTCTTTCTCGGGTCAGCTAGTCATTTTGGTACTTGCACAGGTTGGTGGATTGGGCTATATGACATTTACCACCTTCTTAATTATGTTGACCGGTCGTAGATTTGATTTAAGACATAAAATCGCCATTCAACAAGCTCTAGATAGACGAGAAATGGAAGGTAGCGGTAATATTATCCGCTCCATCATCGCGGTAACGTTAATTTTTGAAATCACGGGAATATTTTTATTATTATTAGTGTTTGTTCCCGATTTTGGCTGGGATAAAGGATTATGGTATGCAATTTTTCATAGCATTAGTGCTTGGAACAATGCCGGTTTTAGCTTATTTTCAAATAGCTTAGTTGATTACAATTCTTCAGCTTTATTAGTATTTACTATTTCCGGTTTGGTTATCTTTGGTGGAATCGGATATCAAGTAATTTTAGAAATGTTTTTCTGGCTGCGCGATAGGTTACGTCGAAATCCTCGGAATATCGTGCTATCTCTAGACTATAAAGTTGCTGTTAGCACAACACTATTTTTACTATTTTTAGGACTATTAGGATTTTTTCTTGTAGAGGTCAGAAATACAGAAACTCTCAGAAATCTCAGCATTCGCAGCCAGTTTCTAGCAGCTTGGTTTCAATCAATGACTACCAGAACTGCTGGTTTCAACAGTATAGATATTGGCGGTATGACAACTGCTGGACTTTTTATTACCATTGCTTTCATGTTTGTTGGAGCAAGCCCTGGAGGTACTGGTGGAGGGATGAAAACTACTACTATTCGAGTACTTACCAGCTGCACAAAATCAATTCTTCAAGGTAAAGAAGAAGTTTTACTTTACGAACGTCGCATTGCAGTATCTTTAATATTAAAAGCCGTCGGTGTGATAGTTGGTTCCGTAACCGCTGTAATCATATGTACTATTTTAATCTCGCTTACAGACCCTACATTTGACTTTATTCAAATATTGTTTGAAGTAGTTTCAGCTTATGCAACAGTAGGACTTTCTACAGGAATAACTAGTGATTTTTCAATTTGGGGTAAATTAATATTAATTCTGACTATGTATATGGGAAGAGTTGGAGTTTTATTATTAATGTCCGCCGTACTTGGCGACCCAAAACCCAGCAACGTTCATTATCCGGAAGAAGACTTACTTGTAGGATAATTCTTACAATCAGAATAATCAGTTTATACTTCTTAAAACTATTCAATTAATAGTCTAATCAGGTAATAACTGATTCAATTAGTCTAAAATGATAAAATAAATTTAATCGGACAAACAATTATGAATATAAATTATCATTTATTCGTCATGACCGATTTTTTTGAGCTATACAAAAGCTGTAATAACTAAGGATAACAATAGTGAATCTGTCCTCATTAGGGTTTTTTCGTACTTTAAATAAAACTAATCAGCAGTACGCTGTGATTGGTTTAGGACGTTTTGGTCGTTCTGTTTGCTCAACTTTACATCGGTTAGGTTACGAAGTTCTTGCAACAGATATTGATGAAAAGCGCGTATCTCAAGCTTTGACAGAGGAAATAACAGGTCATGCTTTACAGTTAGACTCAACAGAATCAGCCGCACTCAAAGAAGCTGGTATTTTTGAGTTTGATACCGTAATCATCGCAATTGGGAATTATATTCAAGAAAGTATTATTACTACTTTAAATGTTAAAGAAGGCGGTGTAAAAAACGTCGTAGCTAAAGCTTCGAGTGAAGTTCATTGCAAATTACTACGAAAAGTTGGTGCAGATAGAGTTGTTTTTCCCGAGCATGAAGCCGGTTGTGCTTTAGCGCAAACACTCACAAAACCCGCAATTCTAGATACATTTGACCTCGACCCCGATAACAGTATTGTTGAAATCGCTATCCCCGATGAGTTTGATGGCAAAACAGTCGCAGAACTTCAACTTCGCAACCGCTACGGTTTAAATGTATTAGCCATAAGCGATAAAACCAATGATGGTGGTGACGAAAAATTTATTATTAATCCAGACCCTCATAAAAGATTTGAAAAAGGTTCAACTATGGTGGTAATTGGTCACAACAAAGATATAGACCGTTTACCAATTTAGAGTTTACCAATAAAAATTTGTAGCTATCATTAAAATCATCAAGAACCCGGTTTTATCAACTGGGTTTTTTAGTTTTTTCTTGCTGTTATAAGATTACCAAATGAGAGGGGGAAGAGGGGGAGACAAGGAGAAGTATAAAAAAATAATTGTAGTGGGAGTATCTTGCTCCCTCGTAGCTCTTTTAAATTTTTAGTATCCAATCCCCAATTACCAATTACCTCTTACCCCTTACCCCTTACCCCTTACCTTTTACCTCTTACCTCCTACCCATAAGCCTCCCAAGCTAAATCCACCAATCCATCTAAAATTGCTGCTGCGACTGTTGCACCACCTTTACGACTTGTAATTGTGATGTTAGGTATAGCAAATTCTTCTAAACTCTGTTTGATTGAATCAATATTGCTAAACTTTGGCGGTGTTGCGATTATTAAGACAGGTCTAATTGCTTCCTCTTTAACTAAATTCAACAACGTCGTTAGAGGTGTTATTGCTTGACCAACTACAAATATTCCCTCTGGATAACGTTTAGCTAAAGTTTCCATTCCCCAAGCAACACGAGTTTTATCTTTCTGGGGACGAGTTTGAGCTTCAATTGCACAATACACCGGATTTGCAAAAGTCCTTTGTACTTCCTCTGCAATACCAGCCTGTACTTTTGCATCATCCACAATCACAGTACTACGAGATGCTAATGCAGCGGCTGAAGCTTGCAAAGCACGGTCGGAAAATTTTATTAGAGATTGATATTCAAAGTCACCTGTAGCGTAAATGACTCTTCTTACGATTTCGTACTCAGAAGGTGAAAAGTGGCTATATTCATTACCAGAGTTATTGTTATTTGAGTGCTTGAGAGCTACAAAACCACCAATTTCTCTATCTATACTCGCTAAATTTTGAGCGTCTGTTACATGCCATTCCATTATCTGTATACCTGAAACTGTCAATTTTCACCCAGAAGCTGTAGATTATCAATTATTAATATTCATCCGCAAGCTGTCAAATATTGATTTTGAGATATTTACTAGTAATTTTATTAATAAACTCATAAAAATAAGAGTTAAAAGTTTGAATTAATAACTAACTCCTAACTCCTAACTCCTAACTCCTAACTTCTAACTCTTAATTAACTTACGTTTCCGAAGGAGTCGATTTATTAATAACCGGAGTCAAGTAAGCAACCAAAACTCCAATTAAGAAACCCGAAATGTTACGTACTAAAGGTAGCCAATCTGAAGTACGAGTTACAACAGGACCAATTCCGAAAGCAAGGAACAAAATTCCCCATAAAGGAGAGAATATCAAAGCCCATTGCCAAGCAACAACTTGTCCTTCCTCTCTAGGTTGAGCAGCAAAACCACAAATCACTCCACCGATAACCGAAGTGATTAAAGTCAAAATCCACTGTTCTCGTGGTAATCCTGGAACGACACTACAACCACCTTGACGCAAACAACCTTCTACAGTTTGTAAAGCATCGATAATAGCTTGGTCTTCGCCTTTTTCTCGTACATAATATAAGTTACCGAAACGAGTTTGTAATTCTATCCAAAAAGTCCGGGGTAGTAATTCATAAACGTCATCTCCAACCGCGAAACTAAGAATATTACCACCACGAGAATCCGCAACGAGTAAAATACTTCTATCGTTCAAACCCCAAAACTTGATTACCGCTCTACCTGGGGTTCTGTCATACTGAGTGAGTACTCGCAACTGCCAACCAGTTTCGTCTTCAAATTGGTTAAGCTCTTTAACTAAATTTTCTTCTTGAACTACATTTAAAGTTTTTCCTAAGTCTACTACAGGTGTAACTTCGTCGGGTAGTAATTCTGGATTGTCAAAAGCATAAGCAGGACTCGAATGTGTCGTCCAAATCGAGCCAACTAAAAATAATACCGTAAAAAAAGAGAAAAATTTTCGCCAAAATCTATTATGCATGGGCTTTTTATATAAGTTTCAACTCTGTAATTAAGCAGATTGTTTCAAAAGGCAAGAAAAAATATGATGTTTCTTTACACTTTGTAACTTTATTCTAATTTATTTTACATACTTCTCAGCATCAGATTCACTGATACCGACAAATTATTCCCTGGTTTAAACTTGATTCAGCGCTTCCAGGAAGCTGATTTGCGATGGAAGAAGCGCTATGCAAAGGTCAAAGGTTCAATCTCGATTAAGGCTAACTACGAAAAAATTATAAAAATTATCAGGTGAGAAGTTATGTCTAAATATTTAGCCGGTAAAAGACCATCTGTTCAAGAGTTAAATAATATGAACTATGAAATGCCCATTCATTGCTATGAACAAGCAGACGAAAGATTGAAGCGACTTTTAGGTTTTCTGGCTAATGGGGCTTATGCTTAAATAATTATTCTTCATTCGTACAAAGAAATAGAAAATGAAAAAAGGGAATAGATAGCAGGGAATAGGGATATATAAAAATTATCTTATTCACTAACTTTTACTTTCAGTACAGGAGTTTGATTTTCTTTCAAACCAATCATTTGAGAACAACCTAATTCAAAAGCAAATTCGACATCTTCCCCTGCTGCTAAACCATCGTAAAAAGCCACAGCGAAATTAATCGCTGCTTTATCTCCAACTGCTCGATTCATACCAATTACATAATTAATGTGTTCGTGAATAGCTTCTGCTTGAATTTCCGAATAACAAGCATTTAGCACTACACATTTCACACTTTTTTTAGCGAATAGCTTAAACTGACTTGCTAAAGTATCTGCTTCTACAAAAGCTGTCATTCCCGTTTCATCTTCAAGGACAATACCATCTTCTCCTGCACCATGTCCGCAGAAGTGAACAATTTGGGGTTGAGTATCCAAAATTGCTCTGTAAAAATCTCGTTGACGAACCGCTAATTTCATTTCTAATTTGAATTGCTCCCGTTTATTAGAACGTCGCAATCCTTCATCAATTTCTCGAATTTCTTTTTCTAATTCTAATCTGGATGTATTTTTAGGATTTGCTGCGAGAATCAATATTGTTTTGATATCAGCTTTTATATTAGTTTTATTATTTTCGTTATGTGTAGGTTGTTGTTGATTTAATTGTGCAATTTCTTGAGCTACTTTATCCCGTTCTCTTTCAGATTTAGCAATGTCGCTACCGATTTTAAAGATTATTGCAGCATCGGTTTCAGTAACTTTTGCGGTTCGTAGATGGAGTATTTTTTCTTCTATTAAATCTTGGAGTTTTTTTAATTCCTTGAGTTGGTGCTGTGAGGGCATTTTTTACTTCCTTGATAAGTCATTCCACTTTAGATTTTAATTTAAGTTAATAGCAAAACTTCTCTAAAGACGAGTATCGTAATCCGATTTGCTTATCGGAAGCGAAAAAAAATGAAGCCCAAACTAACTTTATAGCGATAAATAGGTTTCAATAGTAGTTAAGCTATTTGATAAATGAAAGGTATTTGACAAGTTCCCGATTATCAAAAGGAGAATTAATCAATGGGTAGAAAATATATTATTTTCCGTGCAGATTGGAGAGAAGAACAAGCAGCAGAAAGCCGATTACTAGCTCATACAAAAGCAACTACAGATATTCTTGCAGAATACTTTGATTCTTCTAATAGTTCTCTACCAGAAGTGGGATATAGAGTAAGGGAATATCACAAAATTGATGGTTTTGCGGATGGAGATTTTCCCGATGTTAGTACTCACAGTCGTGTTGGTGATTGGGAAGTTGTCAAGGTAGAAGAATATAAGTCTAATAACCAGAATGATGCGGATTTTGAATCAATTGTCATCTGCTATTGCAAGTATTCTCCTATAAGTACTTCATTAGAGCCATTACCACAAGTGAATGCTTCTCATCAATTACAGGAAGTGAAGTAACTGCTGTAAATTAATCTTCAATACTATCTGGGTCAATCTTGAGAAGAGATTGCCAATCTTTGATTGCTTTTTTCGTCCAAAGCCAATCTTGAGCTAAGCTATCTTTCTTAAACTTTTCAGAATTATCTTTCATTACTTTCTGACGAAGGTTGATTGCTTCACTCAAATATTTCGTTTTTAATTCAGAAGGCTTATTTTGGGAAAGTTGATATAAGCTTAAAGCTATTCCGGCATAAGCTGTTAATGTATCTTTATCAGCATCAGTTGATTTCACTGTCATTCTAAAAGATAACTCTACAGCTTTGAACCAAGAATCGTTAGCACGATTCAAATTACCTTCGGCATAGTAGGCGAAGCCTAAAGCATTTATATACAACATTGTGAGCTGCTAATTCCCAGTAACGACGAGCATCATCAATTCTGTATCTAGTGTCACCTTTTTGAATCAATTGCCATGCCAAACGACCTTTAACAAAATTTAAATATGGATTATTGATTTGTTCTTGGCCAAGGTTTTCTAAGGCAGTTTCAGCATTGCTCAACGCACTACGATTGAGTAGTTCTTTTACTGATTTAAGCCCAGTCTCAATATTACCTTGGCTTAATTGTTTCTTAGCGTATGTAGTTAATACTTCTGTAGAAGCGGTTTTAAAAGAAAAATTTGTCCTTGAGTTTGATACAACTACAGGTTGGGTGGGTGTTTCTGAAATATTAAATATTAATTGTGAATTTTGCCACTCACTTAAAGCGACCAAAGCAATACTTATTACACTTGCTCCTAAAAAAAAGCCTAAATTAAGCGGCAATTTGCGTTTGGATTGGATGTGTTGCGTTTTTATCTTGGTAGTGGATGTATTTTGATTTTCAATTTCTTGTCTAATGCTATCCCGTTTCGCCTCTGCTGCCTCAATTTGCTTTTCCACTTTAAAGATAGCTAAAGCATCCGTCTCAGTAACCTTAGCCATCCGCAGGTGCAATATTTTCTCCTCCAAAAAATCAACGAGTTTTTGCAGCTCTTCACGTTTGTTCATGCGGATTCGCGACAACAGGTATAAATCTGCTTAATGTTTCAAGAATTATAGTAGTTAATAGCTACCATACTTGGATAGTGAATTCCAGTTATAACTTATGCACAAATACAAGTTTTAATACTTAATTGATGTTAAATAATTTCTTATGAGAGTATCATCTCGAAATCCGAAAGCTTTGTCAAATAGGCAACTAAGCAAGTCAGTACAAATAAATCTAACTATGTAACTAGATATAAATTAGCTAAAAACCTTGTGATTGCTATCTCCTCATATCCTATCGGACACACTCCGCTAACGTTTCATTTGACTCCACTTGCAATAAAATGGCTATAATTTTTTCAACCACCTGTTTAATAACTCCTAACTCACGTATTATGTGGATTAGACCCTCAAACCATTATTATTACCTTGATAAATTAAAAATCGAGGTTTAAGCAAACCTCAAAAACCTTACTCTGTAAGGAACATTTTTAATTCACATTAGGCGTAACTCTTAACTCATCACTTCCAACTCCTAACTCCTAATTCCTAACTCCTAAATCCTAATTCTCATAATTCATAGCCAATCATTCCCCGAACTAAAATCACGGTACAATCAACACCGGATGCAATTGCTTCTGGAATATTGCCATTCATAGCTTGCTGTAACATTCCTTCGCGAGAAGCTCCTAATACAACTAAATCAAAGCCTTGTGTATTTACTAGGTTGATTACTCCTTCTGATACGGAATTGTTTCTGATTGAAGTGACTTTAATGAGATTGGATAGTTTATATTTATTAATCAGCAATTGTTTGGCTGCTTTTAAAACACTCATATCTTTTTGTTGGGACAGAGGAAAAACTTGTGTTAGACCAATTTCTAATTCATGACTAGAAGTAACTAAAGCAGGTATTAATTTCAGCGCAATTTTTGCGTTTGGACCTCCGGCCATTGGGACTAAACACCTTTTAAAATTAGCGTTCAAATTAGCGTTCAAATTAGCAGAATTTCCTAGTTTTACCAACAGCAATTCGCAGGTCGCTTGACGGATTATAGTATCTACAACATTTCCAAAAATTCTACCAGGAGTATCGGTACTACCTTTCCACCCCATTAAGACTGTATCTATGTGTCGTTCTTTGATGGTTTCTAATGTCGCATTAGCAACCTCATGAGCAACTCTAATTTGGGTGTGTACGGGAATATTCCATTTTTTACCGATAATTTCCGCAGAAACTAATAGCTTTCTGCTTGGTGCTGTTTTCACAGGAGTTTCTGCTGGATTGTTGTGACGAGAAATGCTGATAACCTGTAAACATTCAATTTCATAGCGGTTATGTTTAGCAATTATTGCTGCTAATTGCAATAGCGCATCTGCAGTTTCGGGATTGGCTACTAAAACTAATAATCTTCCTCTGCCAATACTTGGTGACTGTGTTTGATAAACGGTGTAAGAAGGTTTTACTTTTGGCTGGTTAGGAAAACTTTCACAATTAAGATAGTTAGCTTCAGCCCGAATAATATCCCCCCGACTAATCATTCCTACGACTCTACGTCCTTCTAAAACTGGCAGCCTACTAATTTGATGCCTATCTAATAAATATAAGACGTTACCTAAATTATGTTTTACAGTGATAGTGACTGGATGCGATGTCATTATTTCTTTTACAGGTGCGTCTCTAGGTAACTTTCCTTCCCGTATTTTCATCAAATCGCTTTGAGTCACAATTCCGACTAACTTACTATTTTCCAATACAGGAAAACCGCGTTGAGTAGAATGAGAAAATGCCTGTATAGCTTCATCTACAGTCATCTCGGATTGTAGAGTTTCGACTCGACGCTGCATAACTTCTTGTGCGGTTAACTGAGTAATTCTGCCGTCAATAGAAGTTTCTGCATCAATATCAATACCATTAAGTTGTAAAAGTTTGGCGTATAGAGAACCCGGAATCAATTTATCTGCAACTAAATAAGACGTTACAGAACCAATCATTAAAGGCAATACTAAATTGAAATCTTTAGTTATCTCAAAGATAATCATGATTGCGGTGATGGGTACTTTAGAAACACCGCTAAAAAATGCTCCCATTCCCACTAAAGCATAGGTATTAGGAGAACTTTCCCCTAGAATATTCAATTCAGCAGAGCCTACTAAATATCCCAAGCAAGAACCTAAAATCAGGCTGGGAGCAAACAACCCTCCCGGCGCTCCCGAACCAAATGCTATTAATGTAAGAATAAACTGAGCTACAAATACTAAAGCAACTCTGTAAATGCTTGGTTTTCCAGCAATAATAGCTTCTCTGACTCCGCTATTATTACGAAACAAATTTGGTAATAAAGCAATGATAATACCAGAAAGTAGACCAGCCAAAGCCAATCTTAAAGGTAGACTAATATTTAATTTACGGTAATATTCGAGACTTTTGATTAAACCTTGTCGGAATAGTGCAGCTAGCAAACCTGCCAGAATACCCAAAAGTAAATAAAAAGGAAGTTCTGTAATTGTAAAGCTGCTGTTTGAATTAATTAATTCCAGATTAAGTTGTAAACTTCTACCACCTAAAAGCCGAGACAGCACCCCACCAATAAATGAAGCGATAATGGCTGTTCCTAGGGTTATTCCTGATAAATCCTGTAATAATTCTTCTACAACAAATAAAATACCTGTGATTGGAGCATTAAAAGCCGCAGCTAGTCCAGCACCAGCACCCGCAGCTATCATTTGTCTTCGATGGTCGGGAGAAGTAGGAACTACTCGACTCATACCTGCTGCTAAAGATGCACCGACATGAACCGTAGGTCCTTGTCTACCCAAAGTCATTCCCGACCCCAATGTCAGAACAGCGCTGACCAATTTTACCGCAGCAACCCGCCAAGATAGTCTTATCGGTATATTAGCCAGAGATGCTTTCACTTGAGGGATACCGCTACCTGAAGCTTCTGGAGCGAACCTGTCTACCAAAAAGCCAGCCAAAAAACCAAAGCTAGCACCAATTAAAGGTAAAGCCAGCAGCGCGGGTATGGTGTAAGAAGTATGTACTCGAAACGTTCCCAAAACCCCCGAACTAAATCTGAGAAATATTGCAGATAAAGCAGCTACTATTCCAATTAGACTAGCTTCTGCAATTGCTAAACCTCTTCTAGGTTGCCAAAAATCACGAAAGTACTTTGTAATAAACATGTTGTAACATCATTAACTCGTAATTCGTAATTGACTGATATCTTGTGCCATTCTTAGAAAACCGGTTTATTTTTGGTTTGCTCAACTAGATAATAATACTTTGAACTAATTCTTCTGGATTTATATGAACTTATTGCCAATAGGGAGAGATATGAAATTAAATGATGAAATTAAATAAAGATATTTATTTTTGAGCAAGTTAGCTATTTTAACTGTTTATTCTCAATTTTCGGCTGCAAATAACATTCTATTGCTCAAATCATTTAATAGTACATTTAATAATAATTGGAATAGCCGCAAGTATTGTAAAGCTAGGTTGAACCGTGACAGTAGAAAAGTTATGAATATGTTCAAATATGTTTAAAGTGTCATAGCAACGTCAATAAAGCGGGAAGAATATCTATACTACTTTTTGCCTCGCCTACAAAAAAACATGCTGTTTACGACCATTCCTAAGTAAACATAACTTTTTATTTTTATGCAACTCATTTTTTTCATTCAATAAAGCAAAAGTTAAAATAATACTCAACTAATAATTAGTATATTTTGCCAAAGAATTAGTTCATAGATAGATATTTTTTCAGAGCGCATAACTTTTAAATCTTTAGTACAGTTATGTATTAACGAGACATGGTAGCTATTTAGAACAGCATTTACCTCTATGTAATTTATAAAGTAAAAGAAGGCAAATTATTAGCTAAAACAATATTATTTAAAATAAAAAAGCACAAATATATTGTTTAATTACTACTAGTTATTTCCTACCTTATCCGATTACAAAAAGACTCCCCCCGGAAGATTATAATAACTATTTTTTTCCAGTGGTTGACAATCCATCAACAATCAAAGATGGAGTATAGCAAGAGCCATTCCAATCGGCATCAGCACCAAGTTTAACTAGCTGTTTTAAAGCCGTATAAATATTGCCCGATACCATAGTATCCTTAACCCGTCCGATAACTTGTCCAGCTTTTACCCGATAGCCTAAATCTATATTGATAGAAAAATCGCCAGAAATTCCCCCACCTCCACCAAGCATCTGATCCACAATCAAACCATCGTCCATTTCTTTGATTAATTCTTGCAAATTTCCACTTCCCGGTTTTATCAAAAAATTAAATAAGCCTGGAGTGGGGTAACTACTTAAACTCGGGCGAAAACCATTACCAGTAGTTTTCATTCCCAACTGATTCCCCGTATCGCGATCGCAATAAAAATTTTGTAAAATTCCGTCTTCGATAAACACTAAATTGGTGGTGGGTGTACCTTCATCATCGAAAGGACAACTATAAGGTCCAGCAGTTGGGTCTTGATAAAGGGTAAGCTGATGTGAAACAACTGGTTTATCAATACGTTCAACCCAAGGGGAAGCTCCTTCCAACACCCGTTTACCGTTGAGTGCGTTTTGTAAAGTACCCCACAACATATCAGCAGCTTTAGAAGTAAACAAAACAGGAATGCGACTTTTTGTTGGTGCTTCTACATTTGATTGTGCCCAGTTCAAGCGTTGTAAAATTTGTTGGGCTAATGCATCAGGATTTAGCTTTCCACGTTCGGTTTGACCATCAGCAACACTCAAAAAATCATCACCCCGAACCCATTCAGCGGAAGTATAGCAGCTAAGGGTAGTATCAGTGTAATGAGAATCCAAGCCTTGAGTATTTACCAATCTAGTAGTTTCAATATCGCATTCCCAATCACCATTACAAATCACATCAGGGTAGACATCGCGAATCAAAGAAATAGTTTGCTTACCCCATTCCACCAACTGTCCCGGTGGAATATTTTCACCCAAATCGGGATAAGCAACTTGAGAACCAGCAGTTAATTTAACCTCTTCGGGCTGATTCAATTTACTCAAAGCAATAGCCCGTTCGACAATCGTTTCCGCTTCCACAGGTCCATTTGCAACAGTTAATCCGGGACGACCTTCATACCATAAACGTAATGCAGTTCCCGTACTCTGATTGCTTTCAAGTTGCTTAAGACGATTTGCTTCAAAAAATACTGGCTTAGAAAGCGAACGTGATTGATACACCTCAGCTGCACCTGCACCTTTATTTATCGCGATTTCCAGTAACTGTTCCGCTAAATCATTATTCATGTCAGTTGTTAGTTGTTAGTTGTTAGTTGCAAAGTAATCAGCGAAATCAGCGAAATCCATTTAATCCGTGATAATTGTTAGTTATTAGTGGTGAATTGCTAGTTATTAGCCAACAGGAAATAAGGATATCAGTTAACAGTGAACAGTGAACAGTATTTATTACTTCTTACTTATTACTTACTACTTATTACTTATTCCCAATCCCCAATCCCCAATTTCTAAATTTCTTTCAACAACCAAAAACCAGCAAAAGATTCGGAATTAGGGTCTGACTGTATTCCAATAAAATGAACACCGTTGGCTTTGTTTTTAGCTTGTTCAAAATTATTAGCTTCTATTTGCATTTGAGGATTTTTGATATTTGCTAGAATCCAGCTTTCAGTTGCACCTGTTTCTAGAACCAATCTTCCTTGCTTTTTATTTTCAAACCTTAACCAAGCTAAATCTAAACCTGACATCCACCCAGCAACGGGTAATGCTCTATTAGAAAAAATCAAAACACCAGGAATTTTAGTCTCAGGTGAAATTCCTGCTAAATCCAAAGGAAAAGCTTCACCGAAATCAATATTCCACTCTGGCATATCCGCGAAATCCGCACCGCTCAAAGTAACAAATTGTAGCTGGTCTCCTTCTAAAGCATCGGGTAAACGTTGAGGTAAAGGAGCATCCAATTGTACTGAGGGGTTAGAGCCTCCTTGAAATCCCGGTTCTTGGGGATAAACTTCTTCCATGCGCTGCTGTAGCCATTGGTTGAGTGCCAAAGTCCGACGACTTGCTTGGGCTGGAATATTAATATCTTCGCAGGCTTTCATGATCATATTGTTCATTTGACGGCGGAAAAAGCGGATTTTTACTGGTGCTTCTCCTGCTTGAGTGATAGCTTCCTGTACCGCAGTTTGTAGCCATACCGAGTTTACCGTTGTACTAGAGCAATACTTAGCGAAGCGAAATAACGAATCGGTTTTGGTATTTATATCTGAAGGAGTTTGACAAATCAAGACTTCCCAAATTTTCTTTTTATTTTCGTCCAAAATCGGACGCGAGTAATAATCGAGTTCCCAAATGCTACCCATATTATGCTGTAATCCTAAAGGCTAATTGATATCTATTGTCTTCTTTTTCTCAGCACAATATCCTCAATTCTCAAACGGGATGAATGCCGAGCTAATAACTAAAACTTCCACATTATGGATAATATGTAAAGCATGGCAGCGAACGGCTACATCCCTAGCCTACAAAAGTTCCGTAGTTTTCTGTTCATAATTATCTAATAGAAAGCCAATAGTGAGATATTACAATACTTTGGACTAACACTGTAGAAAATACCGACGATTTAAAGATAAAAAATAATGTAAATTATTACTTTATTACAGGGAACTATAAATAGTAGGCAATACTATTTTAAGGGTAAAACGATGCTTTCTTATAGCAATAGCCAGTTTTTCGATTTAGCTACAGTTGTCAAGGCTTCAGAAGCAATACAATCCGACATTGATATAGATAATCTGCCTGAGAAGGTACTAAATATCATTATAGAAAATTCTGGCGCTCAAACAGGTTGTTTAATTCTAAAAAAGGACAAACATTTTTTTGTAGAAGCTATCAGCGATAGTGAGAATAGCAACCACTTGATAGCTAAATCAATATTAGTCAGTGAATGTTTTGATATACCACAACAAATAATCAACTATGTTATCAAATTCCAAGAAAGTTTAATAATTCAAAATGCCACGGATTCTAGTTACAACCAAGATGTTTATATAGAACAGCATGATTGTAAATCTATTGTATGCATGCCAATAAATTTTCAAAATGAGTTTATCGGTATTATTTACCTAGAAAATAATCTTAAAACCAATGCATTTTCACCTTTTAAACTTGAAATTATCAAGATACTAGTTTCTCAGGTAGCTATTGCAATTAAAAATGCTCGCTTATTTGCTAGCGAACAGGAGAAATCGCGAATTATTAAATTTAGAAGTGAGATTGACTCAACTCTTTCAAAAAGCAACGATTTACAAGAAATGTTGCAGCAATGTACAAAGATAATCGTGTCTTATTTAGATGTAGAATTTGCCAGAATTTGGACTTATAATCAGCAAGAAAATATTTTAAATTTACAATCTAGTGCTGGTATTTATACTCATATTGACGGGGCACATAGCCGCATACCTGTAGGTGAATTCAAAATTGGATTAATTGCTCAAGAGCGTAAACCTCATATTACTAACTCAGTTCAAACTGATATAAGAGTAAGTAATAAACAGTGGGCTATTGATGAAGGAATGGTGGCTTTTGCTGGATATCCTTTAATTGCCGATTTAGAGCTTATGGGTGTAGTTGCAATGTTTGCTAAGCAGCCATTAAATCAAAATACACTTGATTTATTAAGTGTAATTGCAGGAGAAATTGCGGTTGCAATTAAACGTAAAGTTATCGAAAAAGCTTTACAACAAAAAGAAGAACAGTATCGAAGTATTTTTGAAACCGTAAATGACGGACTATCAATATTTGATTTGGAAACAGGTAAACCTATTGCGATAAATCCGACATGGTGTCAAATGTATGGCTATTCAAGTGAAGAATTTCTGAATTTATCACCTTCAGATTATATTCACCAAGACTACCTGCATTTATTTGATAATTTTATTACAAGCGTTAAAGCCGGTAAAGAATTTTATTGTCAAGCTGTTTGTATTCATAAAAGTGGTCAGTTATTTGAAGTTGAGGTAAAAGCCACATCCTATATACACAACGGTAAATCTCATGCGTTATCTATTGCGCGAAATATTAGCAAACGCAAGCAAGCTGAAAAAGATTTAAAACAGCGCACGCAGGAATTAGAAAGAACTTTAGAAAAATTAAAATCGACTCAATCGCAACTGATACAAACTGAAAAAATCTCTCAACTTGGACAATTAGTTGCTGGTGTGGCACACGAAGTAAATAATCCCGTAAGCTTTATTTCTGGTAATTTATCCCATGCAACAGAATACGTAAAAGATTTAATTAATTTAGTCAATTCCTATAGATTAGAATTTCCCTCTCCCGGAGATGCTATTGAAGAACAAATTGAAGAAATGGATTTAGAATACTTAGTTGGGGATTTACCAAAAATAATTTCTTCAATGAAACTAGGAACCGACCGCATCAAAGATATTATGCTATCTTTACGCAATTATTCGCGTACTAGTTCTGACGAGAAGAAAGCGGTAAACTTACATGAAGGTATTGATACTACCTTAATGATTTTATCTCATCGTCTCAAAGCTAAACCTAAATGTCCGGCTATTGAAATTGTGAAAAACTATGGCGATTTACCTTTAGTCGAATGCTATTACGGTCAAATAAACCAGGTATTTATGAATTTGCTTTCTAACGCTATTGATAGCTTAGAAGAATTTAGCAAAGGTAAAAGCTATGAAGAAATCACTCAGAATCCCAACACAATTACAATTACAACCGCAGCAGATAATGAATGGGCAACTATAATAATTACGGATAATGGAACGGGAATGCCAACCCAAATCAAAGAAAAATTGTTCGATGCTTTCTTCACTACTAAAGTCGAAGGGAAAGGTACTGGTTTAGGATTATCAATTAGCGAACAAATTGTTACAGAAAAGCACGGTGGAACTTTAGAGTGTATTTCTTCTCCGGGAAATGGTGCGAAATTTATAATTCGGATTCCGGTTTAATATCCTTATCTGATTTTGGATTTTATGATTATTGACCAGCAAGGATATTTGAAATAGTCATAATAGTTTAGTAGATAGCAAACAAATAGTAACCTGATGCAGTTAGAAATAAAAAAACTTCTTATACAACCGAAGAATATTTAGAACTCGAAGAAAAAGCTGAATTTAGAAGCGAATATCGCGATGGTGAAATATTACCAATCACAGGTGGTACTAACAATCATAATAAAATTACACTGAATCTCGCTGCATCATTAAAAATTACCTTTAAAGGTCAAACGATTTTGGATTTTGGATTTTGGATTTACGATTTTAGATTATCTCCATAAATAAATTTAGAGAGCAGTACGGTCTTGAGGTCTCCTCCAGTGGAGCAACTGTGGAGGGTTTGGTGATTTTGGATTTAAGGTCTTCCTAGCGTTCCCTTCGGACATATTCAGATTATTTCCATAGCTAAAATATTCTTGCTTGAAACCATTTATAATCCAAAATCTAAAATTCTTTCGGTCAATATACTTATCCTGATGTAATGCTAATTGACGGGGAACCTGTTTATACAGTAACTAATACAACCACGGAGATGAATCCTTCCTTAATAGGTGAAGTATTTTTTATTCATACTAAGGATTGTTGATAATCTGTTACATCCACGGTTAAAAATGCAAGCGTGAAGGTAGAATAATCTTTGTTTGCCCAGCACCACACACTTAAACCTATGATTATGAACTCTACACTTGAACGTGCATTCACCAATCGCCGAGTACTTAAAGTTATCAGCGGTTTGAATAACTTTGATACCAATCGTGTTGCTGCAACCGTTAAAGCAGCACATCACGGTGGTGCGACTTTTCTTGATATCGCTGCTGATGCTGATTTAGTCAAAATGGCTAAGAAATTGACCGATTTACCTATCTGTGTTTCAGCGGTAGAACCAGAAAAATTTCTCAAAGCAGTTGCAGCTGGAGCCGATTTAATTGAAATAGGTAACTTTGATTCGTTCTACGCTCAAGGAATCAGATTTGAAGCTGAAGAAGTTTTAGCTTTAACAAAACAAACCCGCGCTTTACTTCCCAAAATCACACTTTCTGTAACCGTTCCTCATATCATCGCATTAGACCAACAGGTACAGTTAGCAGAAGAATTAGTGAAAGCTGGTGCTGATATTATTCAAACCGAAGGTGGTACAAGTAGCAAACCAGAAAATCCAGGTACTTTAGGATTAATAGAAAAAGCATCCCCTACCCTAGCAGCAGCTTACGAAATTGCTCGCGCTGTATCGGTACCAGTTCTTTGCGCTTCAGGTATTTCCAGCGTTACAGCACCTTTAGCTATTGCTGCTGGTGCTGCTGGTGTCGGAGTCGGTTCCGCAATTAATCAATTAAGTAGCGAAGTTGCGATGATTGCTGCTGTACGTAGTTTGGTTGAAGCGATTAAGACTGAAGAGAAAGTTAGGAGTTAGGAATTATGAGTTAGGAGTTAGGAATTAGGAGTTAGTCTAAAATTTCTAGCTTGCTTCCATTAAATAAATTACTTCCTTCTTGCTAGAGAATTATTAGTAAAAAGTCTTCTAGTAATCCTTTTAATTAATTCTAGGAGTTCTCTCCTAGTCCTATTTATTTTACATCTTGCACCATCCTCAACAACCGCCTTAGAATAAATTCTCAGGCTAATACATAAAGTCTTCTAAAGAAGACTAGGTATGACTTTTAGTGCGTTTTAACGTACTTTGTATATCAGCCTGGGAATTTATTCCAAGGCTGGTGTTGGGGCTTAATAACCATGGTGCTGTTCGGTCAGATTTATAGGACTTTAGCTTTGAGACTG
>ERZ1740052.242-NODE-242-length-19276-cov-6.177150_pt1 | contig 19276 bp, 15 predicted proteins | sample MGYA00581750_ERZ1740052 | MGnify/ENA primary metagenome ERZ1740052 (study PRJEB43018, sample SAMN04849743) | marine metagenome | isolation source: floating plastic debris | place: Pacific Ocean | collected 2008-08-30 | study: EMG produced TPA metagenomics assembly...
AGAACTCGCGGTACGCACCGCTTCAATCAGCGCCGAGCGCAGCCCAAGCTCTTCCAAGCATGCAATCCCAGCAATCGTCGTGCCACCTGGACTCGTCACCCTATCTTTTAGCTCAGCCGGATGCATAGCCGTTTTTTGGACCAGCTGCGCAGTTCCCAATACTGTTTGGAGCGCCAGCTGATTTGCGATCGCACGCGGCAACCCCGCAGCCACACCGCCATCCGCCAGCGCCTCAATCACAATCGCCACATACCCAGGCCCCGAGCCAGACAAACCTGTCACCGCGTCCAGCATCCCCTCCGGCACCTGAACAACCTGACCCACCGCCGAAAACATTTCCTTTGCCAGCTCGCTATGCTCGCCAAGAGAACGACTACCCATAGCAATCGCCGTCATTCCTGCACCTACAGTCGCAGGTGTATTAGGCATCGCCCTAACCACCGGCCAGCCCTGCATCACACCTTCAAGCTTGGCAAGCGTAACACCCGCCAAAATAGAAATTACCAAGGGCGGGCTATCGCAACGAGCATCCCGAAAATCCTTGGCAACTAATTCAAAAATTTGAGGCTTAACCGCCAGCAACAGAACCTGGCTAGCCTCGATAACCTCCCGATTGCTGCCAGTCGTCTGAATATCGTATTGCTCAGACAACACCTGACGTCTTTCAGGAGAAGGTTCACCCAGCAAAACTTCCCCGGCTGAATAGAGCCCCTGGGAAAGAAGACGGGATAACAGAGCTTCGCCCATTACCCCGCCACCAATAATGCCAAGTCGTACAGACAATTTCTAGGGTACTCTCTGGTAAATTTCACCCACAGCATACCGCGAAATGTCTGAGATAAATCCTACTTACGCCATACGAGCGATTTGCTCGGTAGCCCATGCAGGTGTAGGTGCAGCCTGGCGAGGAGCCGTCATTGGCTCTTGACCTGTGAAGCCATCTTCACCTTCAGAAGGCATGCTCACCTGAACACAGTTAGGCGTGAAGAGAAAAATGCTCTCACCGATGCGCTCCTGATGGCCGTCCATGGCATACGTGCCACCCGCAACGAAGTCAACCGCGCGCTGAGCTTGGTCAGGATCCATGATTGTGAGGTTGAGCACCACAGACTTACGCTCACGCAAAGCCTGAATCGCTTGGGGCATCTCTTCAAAAGTGCGAGGCTCCATTACCAACACTTCAGACATTCCGTTCATCGCACCAGGCATCCCAATCACATTATTCATTGAAACCATTCCAGATTCAGTTGACAAAACTCTCTCACGGATACGACGACGCGCAGGGCGAATCTCTTCTTCTGGCATCGGAGGCACTAGCGCTTCGGGCTCAGTGTTCTCTTCTTCGTAGAGGTTCTGATACTCTTCGCCTTCTACTTCTTCGTACTCGTACTCATAATCAGCTGGATCATTCAATCCAACGAAGTCCTTGATCTTTCCAAAAAGACCGCTCATAACCTGTGCTCCATCATGACATTAACGACTTAGCAAAAAGCTGTGCGCATAAAATAGCACGCACCGCTGGGGTAAAAACTAGGGTTTTCCGAAATAATTTCTGAGCCCGTCGAATACTTATAACCGGAGGCATCAAAAATTTTAGAAGATGGAGACCTTTGATGACAGAAGTCTATAAGGGCAATCACACAGTCATCAAAGGCGTCCTAGCGTAGGGATAAATCCTAAAACTATAAATACCTTGGCTGGCTTAGCTTACATAGCTCCACTCGGGGCGCGCACATACTTGCGTACACTTTGCTTCCCAAGAATCATCGGAAGTAACAACTTAGTTTTATCCAATACGTAAATTGGATTCAAATGCATTACCCCACGGTTTTGGAAATGTGTCAAGTTTTTTTCATGTATTTTTTTGACACTATGTTTCCAAGCCCGTTACCCAAATCTGTATCCAGAGTATCACCGCGCGCCAAAAAGGCCACTGCCAATTCTCACCATGGTTGCACCTGCTGCGATCGCTACTTCAAAATCTCCCGACATCCCCATCGATAGCTCCACCATCCTCGCTCTTATCATTCCCGATTGATTAATCTGCCGAGCCAAATCCCGAGCTTTCTCAAACCCTGCTGCCGACTCAAAGGGCGGCAGGCCATAGGGCAAAATCACCATCAGCCCGCAGATGTTGAGATGGCTCAGCTGATCCAAATCAGGCAAAGCAGCCATCAGCTCATCCACCTCAAAGCCATCTTTATTCGGATCGGGTAGCAGCTTTACCTGCAAACAGCAATTGGGATATCGGCCTAGCTCAGCGGCCTGACGATCGAGTCGATTGGCCAGCTTCAAGCTATCGACCGAGTGAATCCAATCAAAATTTTCTACCACCTTGCGAGACTTATTCGACTGGATGTGACCAATGAAGTGCCAAGTCACATCCGTAAGATCGCTCAGTTCTGCCTGCTTTGACAGCGATTCCTGCACTTTATTTTCTGCAAAATCACGGATGCCCTCAGCGTAAGCAGCCCGAATAATGCTCACTGGGAACGTTTTACTCACCGCAATGAGCCGAACGCTCTCGGGAATACACGCTCGAATCTTAGCCAACCGTACAGACAGATCTTTGGACATAACACTAGACGCAGCAGCAGGCAAATCAGCAACCAAACTTCATTTTAGAAGCGGGGTGCGATCGCTCAAAAAGCCTGCTTATAAGTTTTTTGCAGTTGGTCGTATTCAGCTTGCTCGCCTGTGCGACGAATAACCCGCAATCGCTGATCGATCATTTGCTTGGCTTCTACTCGCCCAATCGGATCAAATGAGAGCCCGCTTGCATCGTTCGTCACAACGAAAAATAGTCGATGCGCGTACAGAGTGGCAAACAATTCTTGCCCCTCACCCACTAGGCACACTCTAAATAACAGGCCAAAGTTCGGGTGGTTCAGGTAGTTTTCGTTACTCATGTGGGCTTTTGACCGGGCTTCGAAAAGGTATACAGCAGACGCTATGGCGGCACAGCTATGATTTCAGTCTGCCCACAACATCCTCTATGACTGAGTTTACAGGGTTTTATCCGTTATTCGAGATTTATTAATCACCCTACCTCAGTCGCACTCAGTCCCAGCGCCAGCAGCTGAGCCTTCGCTTTTTGCAAAGACTCTCGCCATTCATGAGCCGGCTGGCTATCGGCCACAATCCCTGCGCCTACCTGTCCCCACACAGTATGGGTAACCTCACCGTCTGAGGTATCTGCACCGTCTGAGGTATCTGCATCTTCTGCTGTTAGCAACAGTGTGCGAATCAATATATTGAGATCCAACCGGCCACGTCGATCTAGGTAGCCACAGGAACCATAAAACAAACTCCGTCGCACCGGCTCTAGCGCTTCAATAATCTCCATACATCGAACCTTGGGGCAGCCCGTAATGGTTCCACCGGGGAAGAGTGCCGCTACAAGCTGAGCCGCAGAGACTGTAGGCGGTAGCTTACCGACCACGTTACTCACCAAATGCATCACGTGGCTGTATCGCTCAATTACCATCAGCTCATCGACCTGCACGCTACCCCATTCGCACACACGGCCCAAATCATTGCGCTCTAGGTCTACCAGCATGATGTGCTCGGCGCATTCTTTCGGGTCGCTCAAAAGCGTTTGGGCATATCGCTGATCTATCGTTGGTGTGTTTCCCCTTGGCCTTGTCCCCGCAATCGGCCTCGACTGCACGACACCGTCCTCCAAATGCACTAGGCGCTCCGGCGAACAGCTCACCACCTGCCCCCAGGGAGTATGCCAATAGCTAGCAAAGGGGGATGGATTTATCGCGTGCAATGTCTTGTACACTTCCCAGCTTGGCATCGTCGTCTGCGCCTGAAACCGCAGCGAATGATTCACCTGAAACACATCGCCCGCGCGAATATGAGCCTTGGCCTTAGCCACTGCCTGCTGAAACTCAGCCTTGTCCGTCTCAAAAGTTAGGTGCTTCGTTTTCCAATCCAACTTCTCCTGCGAATATTTTTCCTCTATATATATAGAGGAAAAATCCTCATTGGTGGAGAGGCCATCACTAGCTGTAGCGTTTTGGCCCAGAAAGGGTTGTGCCAAAACACGCCGACTCAGAAGCTCAACCCGCTCTGCTGTATCTGCTGCTAACCATAGCCGCTGCGCCCTGTGATCAAGCACCACAAACTCTGCGGGCTCGTACCAAAAAGCCACCGGAAAGGGCAAACGATCATCTTTCAACCAGGGTAATCGTTCAATTTCCCAGGCTAGGTCATACCCCAACCACCCCAGCCACCCGCCCAAAAAAGGCAGCTCATCTGGAATCGCTTCAGATTCATTGGCCATCAGCTCGGCTACCGGCGATGACAGCTGACTGAGCCGATTCAAGAAAGGCAAAACCTCGCCTAGCGCTGGCGTCCACATCTGACGCTGGTGCTGCACAAGTCGAGGCGCACCAGCACAGATAGAGTAACGCGCCAAAGCTGTCTCGTAGCCGGGGTTAGACGTCGCAGGACTTTCTAACAAAGTAGCGATCCCCGTGGCACCCGGCAGTGAAGTATCAGCGAGGAAAAGGGTGGTAAAAAGCTCTGATCCCGAGCGGTTGGCTAAGGGGTGCGATCGCCAAAAATACCGAGCACAAGGACTCAAAGCGGGTCCGTTTGTCGTCATCTCTCTGTTACGTCCTTTGGCTGCCTTAGGCCACACCGCCATACACAATCCGGCTCCACCAAAACAATCCTAAGCCGCCCAGCACCAGCCAATCCCACCAGCGCAGTCGCAGCTGATGCCATATCACCCGGTGCGTCTCTGGACTCGTAAACCCGCGCACCTGCATCGCACTGGCAATCTGAGTCGCCCGCAGCAGCAAATTTTCAATCAGCCGTTCAGCCACCATCAGCCAAATCTGAATCGCACCGCGCACGCCCAGCTTCTTCCACTTAATTGCCCGCGTCCGAATCGAGCGCACTAGGTTCTGCACTTCTTCAAGCACCAGCGGAATAAATCGCAGTGCCAGCGTCAGCGTCAGGGCAATCTCTGTCACCGGCAACCCCGTCCACTTCAGCGGACGCATCAGGTCCTCAATGCCTTCAGTAATTTCCTCAGGAGCCGTCGTCAGCAAAAACAGCGTCGTCGCATAGATCAAAGTGAAAATCAGCGTGCTCACCTTCACCGCGAGCCGCAGCGATCGCTGCGTAATATGAATCGCCAAATTAATTGGCCCCAGCCGCGCAATTTGCCAATCAACAATGTCATAGCGATAACTCGTCGCCGTTGGCAGCATTGACAGCGCTTCAGGTGAGTCCAATTCCGCCGGCCAGTTGTTCAGCATCGTGGCAGTCGGCAGTCTTGGCTGTTGCGACACCGCGATCCCATCCGGTGCGAGCAAAAGAATTATGGTCGCGATCGCACCAAATACAATCAGCCAACCCATCTGCTGCCGCCACACCCGCAGCGGAATGCCCGCACTCACCGTCAGCACCAGCAAAAACACCACAATCGCAATACGATATGGAGAACTCGCCAGCACCGGAGCCAGCAAAATACTCAGCAGCCAAGCCACCTTCACCCGCGCATCTATCCGATGCAGCCAGGTCACCGGCTCTTCCAAATACAACCCAATTGGGAGCGATCGCAATAAGTCCATCTAGTCGTTGCTATTAATCCCCAAATCATTGAAAAGCACTGTTTAGGACTCCCTTGGTGGCACACAGCGGGTTATCCCAAATACCGCACCTTCGTCGCCCGGTTCGGCCCTGCGCTCGAAGAGTGCCCCCGCTCAATATCGCGCACACTCTTACCCCGCCAAATCAACCGAATCGGCGTCCCGTCATAGCCCAAATTCTTCCGAAACTGCTTCTCAATATACCGGCGATAGCTCTCACCAAACAGCTTGGGATCATTCAAAAACAGCGCAAACGTAGGCGGCTGTGCCTTCACTTGCGTCCCATAATAAATTCGCCCCTGTCGTCCCTGCCGCGTCGTTGGCGGCGTATGCCAGCTCACCGCATCTTCTAGCACTTCATTCACCACCGACGTACTCACCCGGCGACGATGCTCCGCCACCGCCACATCCACCGCATCCAAAATATTCGGCAGGCGCTGTCCCGTCATCGCACTCACATAAAGCCGCTTCGCCCAGCCCAGGAAATGAATCTTCGCCTCAATCTTTTTATCGAACTCATAAATCGTATGCGAGTCCTTATCAATCGCATCCCATTTATTCACCACAATCACACAAGCGCGGCCTTCCTCCTCAATGCGCCCGGCCAGCTTTTGGGCTTGCTCAGTTACACCATCAAGCGCATCAATTACTAGGAGCACCACGTCGGCTCGCTTAATTGCCTTAAACGCTCGGTTGATCCCAAAAAACTCCGGCCCAAAATCTACATTCTTCTTTTTGCGAATACCCGCTGTATCAATCAGTCGGTAGCGCTTCTCGTTGTCACCTTCACCACGCGTCACCACCATGTCAATCGCATCGCGCGTGGTCCCAGAAATTGGGCTCACAATAGAACGCGCTTCACCCACGAAGGCATTGAGCATACTCGACTTGCCCACATTAGGACGGCCAACAATGGCTACGCGACATTCGCCCAGCTCTTCCAATTCATCAGTAGGGGGCAACAGCTCTACCAGCTCGTCGAGCAACTCACCGGTACCGTTGCCACGAATTGCTGAGATGGCATAGGGTTCGCCAAGACCCAATTCCCAAAACTGGGCAGCTTGCACAATACCTTCGTCTGGGGATTCGCATTTGTTAACAGCAAGGACAACGGGCACGTTTTGCGATCGCATCCAAGACGCAATTTCCTGATCGCCCTCTGTCGGCCCCATCTGCCCATCCACCACAAAAATCGCAGCCGATGCTTCACTCAGCGCCGCCATCGCCTGCTCACGAATAAACGGCAAAAATTCCGTATCATCATCAAAAACGAGACCACCCGTATCCACCGCCAAAAATTCACGATCTTTCCAAAAGGCGGGTTGGTAGGTGCGATCGCGCGTCACCCCAGGCTGGTCATACACAATCGACTGCCGCCCACCTGCCAACCGGTTCACAAACATAGACTTGCCCACATTGGGGCGACCGATTATGGCAACAACAGGAAGAACCATGAGATGAAAGGCCTAAGAACTAGGCGATCGCAGACGAAAGAATCATTATAGTACGGGCTTCCATGAATAAACGGCTCACAAAACCGCCTTAATCTCCGCCTTTGCATCCTTCCTTAGGCCTGCCGCAATCCGAAACAGCTCTTGCCCAGTATGCAAATAGCTGTCGTCATACGTATAGGTAAATCGCTCAATTTCCTCTAGCCCATCTTCCAGCTGGTTTAAGCAGTGGTACATATTCGCCGCACCACTTGCCACACCCGCCGGATTCGGCATCGACTTGAATTTCTTTTGCGCGCGTTCTATGCTCTCTTTGCACGCTTCCAAGTAACTCTGAAAGGCTTCCATTAGCTCATCGTCAAATGGGTCGGCAGAGAGCGATCGCACCTCAGCTTTCAAAGGCTTAATAATCTTGCCAACCAGCCGATCGGTTGGATTAAATACACCGCGTAACCACTGCTCAATCGTAGTCGTATTTCCAGGGCTACTCCGTCGCCGTCTTTTATACTGAGCCTGCGAATCTACAGTGCGCGCTGTCCGGTCAAGCAGCTTTTCCTTGGCCAACAGCTGCCGCTCAACGTCATAGCGCTGCCGCTCTTGCACGTCACCTAGTACTTCGTAGGCCGCATTCACCGATGCGATTTTGTCCGTTGCCGCCTGAGCATTTGCGCTGGCTGGCTGGCTATCAGGGTGAAACTGCTTCGCTAGCTTTCGATACGCCTGCTTCACCTGCGCCTGAGTCGCCCCCGCCGCAATGCCTAGCGTCTTGTAGTAGTCGATGTCGCCGCGAACTTTGTTAACCATGGCGATATTTTACCGCGATCACCCGTCCATATCTACGCGCTTCCTTGCCAAAGATCCCATCGGCTCAGGATCTTGAAACACTGGCGTACTCAAGCAGCGCTCACCACAGCTCGGCCGAATCATCACAATCAGCGTGCCAGCATTCTCAGGACGCTTCGCAAGTTTCACTGCTGCACACAGCGCCGCACCGCTAGAAATACCCGAGAGAATACCCTCCTCTTTAGCCAAGCGACGACCATATGCGATCGCCTCATCATCACTCACCGACACCACCTCATCAATCAAGTCTTGATTCAGCACCTTTGGCACAAACCCTGCCCCAATCCCCTGAATCTTATGTGGACCAGGCCTTCCCCCCGACAGCACAGCACTGTTCACCGGCTCCACCGCCACCACCTGAAAGCTCGGCTTCCGCTGCTTAATCACCTCACCCACACCGGTGATCGTCCCCCCAGTACCAACGCCCGCCACCAAAATATCCAGCTGACCATCCGTATCTAGCCAACGCTCTTCCGCCGTCGTCCGCCGATGGATATCTGGATTTGCCGGATTATCAAACTGCTGCAGCATGTAGGCATCTGGCAAACCTTCCACCAGCGACTTCGCCCGCTGAATGCAGCCACTCATCCCTTCCGTCCCTGGCGTTAGTTCCAGCTCCGCGCCAAAAGCTCGCAGCATCGCTCGCCGCTCAGAACTCATCGTCTCCGGCATCGTCAGCACCAATTTGTACCCCTTCGCCGCTGCCGCCATGGCCAACGCAATCCCCGTATTGCCAGAAGTCGGCTCTACCAGCGTGGTTTTCCCAGGCGTAATGTCTCCCGCCATTTCAGCCGCTTCAATCATATTGATGCCAATGCGGTCCTTCACCGAAGCCGATGGATTCATCCCCTCCAGCTTCACCACAATTTCGGCCACGCACGCCTCCGACTCAGGGATTCTCCCCAGCCGCACCATCGGCGTATGCCCAATCAAATCCGTAATGTTATTAGCAATTTTCATAAGGGGTCTCTTCGTCTATATGTAGTACATCAAATCCACCTGCTGCCGCGCATTTCGCTTATCGACCAAATCTTGTAGGGTGTACCTTTCCAGCACAGCTTCTGCCGACTGCCGCGCTTCTTGCCAAATATCGCCAACGACTGCCCCTTCTGTAGTCTTCGGCGACTTCACTTCCTTTGCCTTAGCATCAAAGCCTTCAATGCAGCTCACCACGTCCAGCAATGTCACCTTCCAAGGCTCGCGGGTCAGCAGGTATCCGCCCTTCGCCCCTCGCTGACTTTTTACAAACCCACCTCGGCGCAGCGTTGCCAGCAATTGCTCCAGGTAGCGGTCTGGAATGCCTTGCGCTGACGCAATCTGGCAAATACGCAGTGGGTCACCCTTACTGTAATGCAGACTCAGCTCAATCAAAGCCAGCAAAGCGTACTCACTTTTGCATGATAGTTCCACAGGCGGGGCCCATTAGGGGAAACGAGGAGAGAGCTATGACAGGAAAAACCCAATCAAAGCGTATCTGCTATTATATCCCGGTTCCACGGTGGGGATTGTATATTTACCGCAACGTTTCATCCTATAGCGTTTGGCACTTTGCTTTTAGCATAATCATCCGCTGAAAGCTATGTAGACTGCGAAGCAAAGTGCATAGCAAAGCGCGAATGCATCCGCACTTTGCTATAAACAACAAAAAGAGCCCCACCAATGGTGAGACTCTCTGTAGACACAAGTACAAAAGATTAAAGACAAAAAATCAAAGAACTCCAGCTGACACGTTAGAAACTGAACGACGCCCTTAGTGCACCATATACGTTGCTGTCATCACCTACACCTGAGTCATTATCTGTATAGATCACGGCTGGTGTCACGGTGAAGAACTCATTGACGCTGAGCTTGTAGTAAGCCTCTACCAGCAAAGGATCTCTGTTGATCGCAGGAGAGACACCCCCGTAAATGCCTAGTTCGTTGTTCTCACCAAACAGGCCAGGGAAGAAAACACCGCCCATGTAAGAGTCAAGATCACCGTCCACACCATTGGCGGGCGTATAAGCGTAGTGGCCTGCAACCACCACACTCCCTAAATCTACGCTAGCGAGACCAGCAACTGTATATTCGGGTTTTACGAGCGTTCGCAACGGGTCATTTCCCATCCCCCCTGCAAAGTCAGTCTCTTGGTCACCATCAAGATAAACAACCGCAGCGTCGAACACACCGTCCGTCAGCAGGTTCAGCTGCGCCATGTAGCTGTAGTCATTAAACAACCCAAGATCAGCTGAATTTTCATTGCTAGAGTCAGACATATAAGCCAAGTCCAACACCAAATTATCAGAGATATCAACATTAGCGCCGGCACCAAAGTCACCCGCTGCATACAGGAAATAAAACTCAGGCAAGCCTGCCGCTGCCACAGCATAATCACCAAAAGGCACAATCAAGCTACTAACAAAATCTTCAGGCAGTACACTATTCGCGGCAATCTTCGCATTGATTCTATTACCCACTGGGAAGCTGTAGTAAATATCATCAAGCACCAAATCGTCCTTTTCACTACCGCTGGTGTAGTTCAAGCCAAATTCGCTGTTCGCCAAGGAGCCTGCCGAATCCGTTGCCGACAAGCTAATCAACAGATTGTCTTCACCGGTAAAACTCGTATTGAGGTTCAGCCGAGACCAGTATTCAAACGTTGCGTCTGCTTCGTCACCACCGACCACTCTGTCAGCAGCAGTAGGTGCAGCTGCTGGGTCTTGAGAAACGACGCTATCGGCAAAGGCATCCGCATCACCAAAGGGCACCACTAGGTGAGCATCAAAGTAACCATTCAACTTTGTCGTGGTGGAGAATTGGTTGGCTTCTAGCTCAGCCACACTATCTTCGAGGTTATCTACTCGGCCCCGCAGCATCGATAGCTCTGCCGCAAATTCTTCCTGCAAACGACGCACCGTGTCGAGCGAATCGCCAGAATTAATTAGCTGAACGACTACATCCAAGCAAGCGTTCAAACCAGCTGCAAATTCATAGCGAGTCAGCGCTCGGTTACCACGATAGCTGCGATCCGGATAGCCTTCTAGGCATCCATATTCTTCGACCAGTCGCTGTAGTGCGGTAAAGGCCCAATCACCCGGCTGCACATCGGAGAGTTCAGAGACATTGGTCACCTGAGCCAGTTGAATTGGCTCAGGCATCGCGGCATTCTCATTCAGAGGTGCACCGGGGATTTCCATTGCCTGCACCGACGCAAGCGACCCCACACACAAAGTGGTGCTTAGTGCTGCAAGGCCAACAGATGAAGCTTTAAATACAACGTTTTTCATAGACTAAATTCACTCACACCTATAGAAAGGACCTTTCTCGCGATCTGCTTGCAGCAGGTCTTTGCCATCGCATGATTAAAACCACACGTGCCAAAAAAAGTCACAGTCTAGAGTGCCCAGCGCAATTCATATCTAAAGTAATCGTTCGGTCATTCGTACACGCCCTCTATGCGATCGCAGCAAAAATACACAGTAATCGCCCTCAAACATAAAAAGCGAGATCTCTGCATAAGAGCAGAAATCTCGCTTTCAAACTATCTCAATTTAAACTCAGACGACAAAGCCATCTCAGTTAAAACTTAAGTCAGCTTAGAATCTGAACGTTGCACGTACAGCACCATAAACAACTTCATTGTCGTCACCACCAGAGTCGTTATCTGTGTAAATGACCGCAGGTGTAAAGCTAAAGAACTCATTCACATTTATATCGTAATAAGCTTCAACCAATACGGGATCACGACCGCTAACAGGCGCAATGCCACCATACACACCAAACTCATTGCCCGCACCTAGGAAGTCAGGGAAAGAAACACCGCCCATGTAGGAATCGATGTCATCACCATCGTTCACATCAGTAGAAGCGTAGTGACCACCCACTACAAAGCGACCGAAGTCCAAGCTGATCAGACCAGCAATTGTGTTTTCGGCTGCCTCATCATCAGCATCACCAGCACCGATATAAGTAATCGCTGCGTCTAGAATGCCATCAGTCAAAAAGTTGAGCTGCGCAATATAGCTGTTGTTGTTGAACAGCCCTGTGTCCTCCGTGTTGCTATTGCTACCCGCAGAAGAATAGCCCAAGTCGAGAACAAGGTTGTCAGTGAACGCAAAGTTTATGCCTGCACCAAAGTCGCCGCCATCATACAAGTCATAGAACTGAGGACCACTACCATCAGCAACAGCAGGACCGTCAAAAGGCACGATTGTGCTGGTCACGAAATCGTCGGTAACGACACTGTTTGCAGCAATGATTGCGCTAATGCGATTGCCAACAGGGAAGCTGTAGTAGACATCATCGAGTTTCACGTTGTCGTTAGCGCCACCGCTACCAGCACTCGCCAAACCGCTGAACGAGTTTGCCAAAGAACCGTCATTGTCGCCTGCACGCAAACGCATGCGCAACCTATCTGCACCAGTGAAGCTAGTGTCAAAGTTCAAGCTAGCACGGTACTCAAAGGTGGCATCCGCTTCATCTTCGAATGTATCGTTAACACCGTCATCATCAGTGTCAGTTCCAATGAGTTCGTTACCATCAAACTCGCCATCGCCAAAAGGAATCACCAAGTGTGCGTCGAACACGCCACGAAGCTTAGTAGTCGTAGAGAACTGGTTTGCTTCTAGCTCAGCAACATCTGTCTCTAGCGTGTCTACACGACCACGAATCGTTGCTAGCTCAGCGGCGAACTCTTCCTGCAAGCGACGCACTTCTTCCAAACCATCGGTACCGATCAGCTGGATGACAACGTCCAAACATGCGTTCAAACCAGCGGCAAACTCATAGCGAGTCAGCGCACGGTTTCCACGGTATGTGCGGTCGGGGTAGCCCTCTAGGCAACCGTACTCTTCTACCAAGCGCTGAAGTGCAGTGAATGCCCAGTCGCCTGGCTGCACATCAGATAGTTCAGATACGTTAGTTACCTGTGCCAGCTGAATGGGCTCAGCAACTACAACGTCTGCACTGATTGTGTTTGCAGATTCAACAGTCTCTGCAGCAACAGCGTTGCCAGAAACGGCCAAAACCGCTCCCAGTGCTGCGGGTGCAGCAAGCAATGCTTTCCAATTTGTCATTCGGTATTCCTCACACTCATATAGATAGGCGTTAATGCCTACAAAAGGATATGAATAAATACAAAGGTCAATTTGTATTCAAAGATACACAATGACCTAAATAAGTATTTTCCATGACAAAAGAAAGGACTCCGAAGATACGAAGTCCTTTCTTAAAGTATTGACGACTAAGATACTGAGATAGAGGAGATCGAATTTTCAACATCCTCTATAAACTGCACATCTTAGAACTTGAACTGCGCACGAACCGCGCCGTACACGTTCTCATTGTCATCACCACCAGAATCGTTATCAGCATAGATAATGGCAGGGGTGAATGTGAAGAACTCGTTCACGTTGATTTCGTAGTAGGCTTCGACCAGTACGGGGTCACGGTCCTCATCAGGAGAGATACCACCGTAAATACCGAACTCGTTGCCAGCGCCTAGGAAGTCTGCGAACGATACACCGCCCATGTAGGAATCGATGTCATCGCCATCTTGTACCTGAGTGCTAGCGTAGTGACCACCGACCTGGAAACCACCAAAGTCGAGGTTGATAAGGCCAGCGATCGCACTCTCTGCGTCACCGTCATCAGCATCACCAGCGCCGATGTAAGTGATGGCCGCGTTCAAAATGCCATCAGTCAAAAAGTTTAGTTGAGCAATATAGCTGTTGTCGTTAAACAAGCCACCATCCTCACGGTTCTCATTACCGTTATCGGTTGCATAGCCAAGGTCAAGCACGAGGTTGTCAGAGAAAGCGATGTTTGCACCAACACCGAGGGAACCACCACCATCAAACAGGTCGTAGAACTCAGGACCGCCAGCATCCGCAACGCTAGGACCATCGAAAGGAACGATAGTGCTTGTAACGAAGTCATCAGTCACAACACTGTTGGCAGCGATAATTGCGCTAATGCGGTTGCCCACAGGGAAGCTGTAGTAAACATCGTCTAGGCCAACGTTGTCCTCAATGCCACCACGACGACCACTCTGGTTCGCCAAGCCGTTCTCTGTGTTAGCCAAAGAACCAGCAGCATCAGAAGCTTGCAAACGAATGCGCAATCTATCTTCGCCAGTGAAGCTAGTGTCGAAGCTCAAGCGAGCACGATACTCAAACGTCGCATCCGCTTCATCTTCAAATGTGTCATCTACACCGTCATCATCAGTATCGGTTCCAATGAGGCTATTACCATCATTCTCAGCATCACCAAAAGGAATCACCAAGTGTGCATCTAACTGACCACGAAGCTTAGTAGTCGTAGAGAACTGGTTCGCTTCTAGCTCAGCTACATCTGTCTCTAGCGTGTCTACACGGCCACGAATTGTTGCTAGCTCTGCTGCAAACTCTTCTTGCAAGCGACGCACTTCTTCCAAACCATCGGTACCGATCAGCTGGATGACAACGTCCAAACATGCGTTCAAACCAGCGGCAAACTCATAGCGAGTCAGCGCACGGTTTCCACGGTATGTGCGGTCGGGGTAGCCCTCTAGGCAACCGTACTCTTCTACCAAGCGCTGAAGTGCGGTGAATGCCCAGTCGCCAGGCTGCACGTCGGATAGTTCTGATACGTTAGTGACCTGCGCCAGCTGAATGGGCTCAGAAACTACAACGTCTGCACTGATTGTGGTTACAGACTCAACAGTCTCTGCCGCAATAGCGTTGCCAGAAACGGCTAGGACTGCGCCCAATGCTGCGGGTGCAGCAAGTAATGTTTTCCAATTTGTCATTTTGTATTCCTCACACCTTGTAACAGTTACAAGTACGCTAACCAGAATATGAGCAAAGTTAGTCAGATGTCGGCTTCCGAAAACACCAATACTTAGTATCTTGTGCTACAAAAACGACGAAGGGCCTCTGAATTCACAGAGACCCTTCGTTCAAACTCTTTCAAAACATTATTCAGCCGAAGCAATGGCTAAATTAACGATGTCAACGAGTCTTAGAACCTGAACTGAGCACGAACTGCGCCGTACACGTTATCAGTCTCATCACCATCAGAATCGTTATCGGTGTAGATAACAGCAGGTGTGAAGCTAAAGAACTCATTTACGTTGATTTCGTAGTAAGCCTCAACCAACACAGGGTCACGACCTTGAGCAGGAGAGACACCACCATATACACCGAACTCATTACCAGCACCCAAGAAGTCTGCAAACGATACACCACCCATGTAGGAATCGATGTCATCGCCATCTTGTACCTGAGTACTAGCGTAGTGGCCGCCTACCTGGAAACCACCAAAGTCGAGGTTGATAAGGCCAGCAATTGTGCTCTCTGCTTCATCATCATCAGCATCACCTGCGCCAATATAAGTAATAGCAGCGTCCAAGATGCCGTCAGTCAAGAAGTTGAGCTGAGCAATGTAGCTGTTGTTGTTGAACAAGCCATTGTCAGCAGTGTTGCTGTTGCTACCTTCAGAAGAATAACCCAAGTCAAGCACGAGGTTATCGGAGAACGCAAAATTCACACCGGCACCAAAGTCACCACCTTCAAACTGGTCGTAGAACTCAGGACCGCCTGCATCTGCAACGCTAGGGCCATCGAAAGGCACGATAGTGCTTGTAACGAAGTCATCAGTTTCTACGCTGTTTGCCGCGATGATAGCGCTGATGCGGTTACCGACGGGGAAGCTGTAGTAAACGTCGTCTAGGCCAACGTTATCGTTATCACCACTAGAGCCAGCGTTGGCTAGGCCGCCTTCAGAGTTAGCCAAGGAACCGTCGTTGTCACCTGCCTGCAAACGAATACGTAATCTATCTTCGCCAGTAAAGCTAGTGTCGAAGTTCAAACGAGCACGGTACTCAAACGTGGCATCCGCTTCATCGTCAAATGTGTCGTTTACACCGTCATCATCAGTATCGGTTCCAATGAGGCTCTCACCGTCAAACTCAGCATCGCCGAAAGGAACTACCAAGTGCGCGTCAAACTGACCACGAAGCTTAGTAGTCGTAGAGAACTGGTTCGCTTCTAGCTCAGCTACATCTGTCTCTAGCGTGTCTACACGGCCACGAATTGTTGCTAGCTCTGCTGCAAACTCTTCTTGCAAGCGACGCACTTCTTCCAAACCATCGGTACCGATCAGCTGGATGACAACGTCCAAACATGCGTTCAAACCAGCGGCAAACTCATAGCGAGTCAGCGCACGGTTTCCACGGTATGTGCGGTCGGGGTAGCCCTCTAGGCAACCGTACTCTTCTACCAAGCGCTGAAGTGCGGTGAATGCCCAGTCGCCAGGCTGTACGTCAGATAGTTCAGATACGTTAGTTACCTGTGCCAGCTGAATGGGCTCAGAAACAACTACGTCTGCACTGATTTCACTTACGGATACGGACTCTACTGTCTCTGCGGCTACTGCGTTACCAGATACTGCGAGAACTGCGCCCAGTGCTGCGGGTGCAGCGAGCAATGCTTTCCAATTTGTCATTGTTTTTTAAATTCCTTCACACCTAAATAGATGAATCGACTATTAGCTGCATAGCTTACTCACCGAAACTTAAGGATCGTTGCCTTCAAGCTCAGATCACAAACATTGAAAGTAATAGACGCCTCCATCAGGCCAGAAAAGTTTGATGAACTCCTGCTTTATGTCAGCAAGAGCTAACTTTTCTAAGCTTGTGTGAAATGCTAACAGAAGTTTTTGGTATTCCACAACACCATAGGACAGTTTTCTATATAGCAATAAGTGGTCTATTGGAGCTTCTTACCTATCAATTTCAAATACTTCCAAAACAGAAAAAGCGTTTGAATCCCTGCCGTAAATGGGAAGTCAGCGATCGCATCACACTTCAGAACACACAAGATATACAGAGGAATTGTATAAGTTGATACGATTTATGTGCTCCATTACAAATATCGAATATATTCACAAAAATCACAAGCTATATACTTGCGCATAAGAAAGAGTTATGCGTTTCAGGCAATTTCTCGTTGATTCAACCTACGCAAGTTTCACCAGAGTCTCATCACGACAATTTCACAGCAATGCCCAAGCAGTCTTACAGACTACTCGGGCATAAAAGAAAAACCTACTTAGTTAGATAGGAGAGCATCGCTATTCCCCTTTAAAACGACTATCCGCTCCCGAGAAGTGGAACACATTTGTCAAAGACATATGCATTTCACTTTTCGGGAGCGGTCTAGTTGGATCTTCAGGTCAAAACCAAACTGCTGGAAGGAAACCTAGCAAGTCAGCTTCAACTGATGTCAAAGCTTTCTCTAGAGAACAGCTCCAGCGCACAGCTGGCTTACATCAACCTGGAGACCCACTCGTATATCACCAATATTCATGGGCATCACCTCCTGTATTCCTAGACGGATTTGTGTTTAGTGTGTAGGTGAACGTGTCACCTGTAGACAAGATAACACGCTCATTCCAGGATGTGTGAGAAAAACCAAAAGAAGTTGTTTAGCGGCAATTTCAAGCAATAGCACAACCAAAGAGGGCAGGTGCAGTTGAGGTAGAGCACAAAGGATTCAGCGCAGAAAATTCTTTTAGAAGGGGACTTTCTTCTTAGCATCTCGTCCACTTTCAAAGTCCAGCTCTTTCAGCTTCTTCAAAATGCGGGTGAAGTATTCTTGCAGGTAATCTTCTAGCGTTGTCAGCTCCGACTTATCGACGCCAAATGTGTCGTACACCTCATCCATCGGTGCATCCATCGTCTTACCACTGGCACTCACCTCAGTAAACGCTAGGCGATCGGCTAAGTCCCATGTCCATTGGAAAAAGGCAGCTATTTTGCGCGCGCCTCGCAGCAGTGCTGGTGGCATGTTAGACACATTTGCATTTTGCTCAGAGAGCCGTTCGCACAGTCGAATAATTTCGTAAGCGCCCCAGGCACGTACGCCAGCCAGTGGGAACGTTTTATTTTCAGCGGCGGGTAGCTTCAGCGCCTTTACGGCAAACTTCGCAATGTCCTGACTGTTCATGTAGGCAATAGAGCCAGCCTCACCCATTACCCAGACAGACTGTCGTTCCAAAATAGGAATCGCGTACTGGCCAACCAAACCCTGCATAAAGCCGCAAGGTCGGAAAATTGTGTAGTTGAGCCCAGATTCTTTCAGAAAGGACTCCGCGCAGTCTTTGATTTCCATCAGGGGTACATCGGGATATTCACCCGCACCCAAAATAGAGAAAAAGACGAAACGCTTTACACCAGCCTCCTTAGCCGCTTTTATCAAAGAAACTTTGCCATGCCAGTCCACATCGTAAATACCTTCCTTTTCGGCTGGGCGAGATGTGGAAGCATCGATCACTTCTTGCACATCTTCAAAGCAAGGCGGCAAGCTACCGGGTCCGGTGAGGTCGGCTTTTACCAGCTGAGCGCCCCACTCCCGTAGGAAGCTAGCCTTCTGGAAGTTTCTGACCAAACATTTAACCTCATAGCCTTCGTCTAGGGCTCGGCGAACGATTTGCCTTCCCAATGTGCCAGTTGCGCCAACGACTAATAAGACCATGAGGTAAAGTAAACAAAACTTAATATGCTTCTCAGTCTAGCAGAAGTCGTTACAGCAACGACCCCTCTCACAAGCAAACTAGGTCAACTGATGGCAACTTACTCTTCGCCGCCTTGTACTTTGAGCATGAGGAAGCCAACGCTAAGGCCCACCAAAATCATGCCAGAAACCAAAACTGCGGTTGAGAAAATTTCGCCAGCCATTCTTGCTATCTCCTAATTTTTTCTTGATTTTTATAGCTACACAGCAGGCTATGTCCACTTGTAGTTATCGCCTTTTTAGAGTGTTTTGGGCCGGGCCCATAGATTTTTTCGCAGCAACGCAGCAATTAGAATTTATAGGACGCTCAACCCTATTTTATGACTTCTGCTTCTGTGCCCACGACCCCACGTTCTACATCCAAACCAAGCAATCGTAGCAATGGTACTGCTCTAGCTACAGCCGTCCCTCACTCGGCATATCGTGATAAGCCTCGGCTGGTGATGACGCTGGGTGACCCGGCGGGGATTGGCCCTGAGGTGGTGCTTAAAACCTTGAGTGACCATAGCTTTGAACAGCAGGCAGACATTTCGGTGATTGGCGATCGCACTCTCCTCACTCAGATCTACACTCACCTCAAAACCCAATCTCCAAAGAACACTCTCAGAGATCCAGACACCCTAAACTTCATCGACATCAGCATCGACCCATCTGTTAGCGCAGGCGTCGTCAGCGGCACAGGCAACGGCAACAGCGGAGAAGTGGCCTTCCGTACATTGCAAAGTGCGATCGCCCACACCCTCAAAGACGAATTCGACGGCATCGTCACCGCCCCAATCGCCAAATCCGCCTGGCTCGCGGCTGGCCACCACTACCCCGGACAGACAGAACTCCTCGCCGA
>ERZ1740052.243-NODE-243-length-19246-cov-5.073993_pt1 | contig 19246 bp, 19 predicted proteins | sample MGYA00581750_ERZ1740052 | MGnify/ENA primary metagenome ERZ1740052 (study PRJEB43018, sample SAMN04849743) | marine metagenome | isolation source: floating plastic debris | place: Pacific Ocean | collected 2008-08-30 | study: EMG produced TPA metagenomics assembly...
ATTGCCAGAGCCAGGATCACCACAACCTGGGGTGGCACCGACGCAGAAACCATTGAAAATCAGGTTACAGACAAGCTAGAAAAAGAGATTAAAAGTCTTCAGGGCATGGATGACTTTACCAGCGCCACCTTCAACTCTTTTTCTATCGTTAACGTGGCTTTCAAAGCAGAGGCCCCCATTGCCGAATCCATTCAACAGCTGCGGGGCAAGGTGGACGATGCCGAATCCGAACTCCCTGACGAATCCACAGGGCGGGAAAAACCATCATTTGAGCAATTATCTCAGCAAGACTCACCAGTTTTGACCATGGCCTTGAGTGGTGAAGGTCTAGATATTAATCTACTGAGTCAGGCCGCTGAAGACCTGCAAGAACGATTGGAATCGGTCAAAAATGTGCGGGAAGTGAACCTCGGTGGTCAACGGGATGAGGTCATCCATATCCAGATGATTCCTAGTCGATTGACCACCTTAGGCATCTCGACCACTCAGGTACGCAATGCGATTCAAGGCGGAAATATTGACCGTTCCTGGGATCTTGTACGCGATGAAGAATTTGGTGCTCAGGTACGGATGTACGGTCGTTTTCGGACCCTGGACGATTTAAGATCGCTGCCCATAACCCGACTAGACGACAGCCGAGTGGTGCAGCTATCAGAGGTCGCTGAGGTTTACCAGGGTCTAGAGCGGGAAACCCAGCGGGCATTTGTCAGCTGGCAAGGCAGTGAGTTTAGCCCCACCATTAACCTAGACGTGATCAAGGTTGCTGGTACTGACACCATTCAGGTCATCGACGACGTCCTCACCGATATGGAGCTAGCCAGTCAAGACCCGAACATCTGGCCCTTCGGCATGACCTATCGGGTATTAACAAACGATGCTAATTCGATTCGTGACACTCTGACGAGCCTGGGTCTCAATGTGCTACAGGCCTCTATTTTGGTCTTTGCCATTTTATTTGTTGCCCTAACCTGGAGAGAGGCACTGATTGCTGGATTGGCTATCCCGATGACCTTTGCCGGAGTGCTCTTTATCCTATGGATGCTGGGTTACACCCTCAACACTATGGTTACCGTCGGCATGATCTTAGCCCTGGGTCTGCTAGTAGATGTTTTTATCCTCATGCTAGAAGGGTTGCACGAGGGTATTTTTGTCCAGGGATTGAGCTGGCCTCAGGCGGCGATTAAAACGGTGAAAACCTATGCGTCGCCCGCCTTTACCGGACAGCTCACCACCATTTTGGCCATGGCACCGTTGATGGCCATCTCCGGTACCCTGGGTAAATTTATTCGGTTAATTCCCATTAGTGCCATTACTTGTCTGGTGATGAGCTATGCTCTGGCACTGTTGGCAGTGGTTCCCCTATCTAAATTTCTCTTAGGTAGCCAGGAAGGCAAAAAATCTAAAACCGCTGTTGATCGCCTTACGGAAAGAGTTTCTGAATACTTTTCCCACTGGAGCTTGCGCATGACGATACCCAACCGCCATGTCGCGCGTCTGTGGACAGCAGGGGCTATGGCCTTGTTTGTCTGTGCGGTTATTTTATTCAGTCAGCTTCCTAGTTCTCTGTTTGCTGTCAGTGACGAAAACAAACTGAGCCTGAATGTAGAGTTACCCCCAACTGCCACCCTAGAAACCTCTCAGGAAGTGGCTGACCGGATAGGAGAGTTGGTGCGAAACTACAGTGACTCCAATGAAGAAAAGGGAGGAGAAAAGCCAGGAAAAAAGGTATTTGAAAGTGTGGTTAAGCTGGTGGGCCAGCGGAGCAATCTGGTTGCCGCCAGCGAGATTAAGCCCGGTAATGCGGATTACTTCGTGGGAATATCGGCAGTATTTGTGGATCGTAATCAGCGATCGCGTGATTTTTTTGTCTATGCTTATGTCCTTATCTTCCATCTATTAAGCGTCATTCTTCTTAACTTTTCAGGCGCGGTTTTAAATACGGGTATCCCGCCTCGGGTGGGGGCTCTGACCCGATTCAGATAGAAATATTTGGAAATGACTTAGAAACCTTAAGAGAGATTTCTAGCGAAGTGCAACAATCCTTAAGAGAGATTCCAGGCACTATGGATGTGCGGGATGACTTAGGCAACCTGAGAAGAGATTTTAAGCTAGTGCCCAAGCGTGAGTCTTTAGACTTTTATGGCATTAGTCAGGATGATTTGGGGCTGCAGGGTCGCTACATGATGACTGACAACGATGTGGGTGATTTTCCGGTTGGCAGTGGTGAGGAGGATCTTGAGATTCGTTTGAGATCTCGCTGGCCCTCTCGTCAGGGCGGCGTTGGAGGGCCTTCCCGGTTGGATGAATTTACGACTATGCGGTTTATTACCCAGGGTGGGGAGGCATTACCAGCGGGCGCGCTACTAGAGCAGGTGCCAGGGGCGGTGCCTTTATCAATTACCCATCGCAACACTCAGCGTAGTGTGACAATATTGGCCAAAGTGATTCCTGGCCAAAACTTTTATGATGCTGAGATTTTGGCTGAGCTAACGCCGAAGCTGGAGGGTATGCAATATGACTCTAATGATGAAAGCAATCCTGCCCGTTGGCCTCGGGGATATTCTTATCGCTTTGGTGGGGATGCAGATACAAGCAGTGAAACCTTTAGTTCTGCTGGGCAGATGCTGGTAGTGGCCCTATTCTTGGTGTTTGCGGTGCTAGTGTTGCAGTTTGGATCCTACACGCAGCCGTTAATTATTATTCTCACCGTTCCCTTTGCGTTGATTGGGACATTGTTTGGGTTCTTTTTGCTGGGGCTATCGTTTTCGTTTCCCGCCATGATTGGTGTGATTGCGCTGGTGGGAATTGTGGTAAACGATGCCATTGTGATGGTGGAGACGATGAATGAGCGACGCAAAGAGGGTTTGGATGTGCGCCATGCGGCGGCAGCGGGAGCCAGTGACCGACTGCGACCAATTTTAACAACGTCAATTACGACCATTATTGGTTTGATTCCGTTAGCATTGAGCGATCCTCAGTGGTTTCCGCTGTGTATGGCGATTATTTTTGGATTGTTGTCGGCTACGTTGATTGCGTTGCTGGTAGTGCCAGGACTTTATCTACAGCTGACACCAAATACTTCCAAAGCTGTGTCGTGAATATCCTAAAGAACAATTCCGAATACAAACACCCCGCCGTCGCAGCGCATAAAGCCTTCAAACTGCTTACCAAACAACACCAGAAAAGCGCCCTAGTCCAAGATTGTCAAGGCGCTTTTCTTTCTGACATTGCTAACGTGCTGATGTTTCCAAAGTACATCTCTTACAGGGTCCAGAAATTTCTGAACAACACCTACCTACTCAACTTTACCGTTTTAATCAAGGGGCAGATATCGTCTGGATTCGGTCGGGGTTGCGATTCGGCCCAAGTGTCTCGGTAGGTTTCTAGCTCGGCTTTGAAGGCGCGCATCTTTTCGATTTGGGCGGTGAGCTGTTCTATTTTGGTTTGCAAAATCTGTTGTACCAGCCCACAAGGCACATCTCCATGCTCGTGTACCGTTAGCACCTCACCAATGTCTTCGAGCGAAAAGCCTAATGCTTGTGCTTTTTTGATAAACTGCACCTGATACACAGCCGATGGTGCATAGTATCGGTAGCCATTGCGGCCTCGTTCAGAGGTCAACAGCCCTAGGGTCTCGTAATAGCGTAAGGCTCCTACTGCAGTGGCAGTCTGCTTAGAGACTTCGCCGATTTTCAAGCCATTAGTCGTTGCCATGATGAGTATACTGATCTCGCTAACACAAGCTTAACGGCTATCTTCGCTTTTGCTGCTGGTAGCCCCAGTACACCGCTTCCAAAAAAGTATCTGCGGTCATCTCTACGGGTAGATTTTCTAGCTGAACAGTCTCTTTAAGGGCGCGGGCTAGCTTTATGCTGAGTTCTTTACGAGCAACGGGCAGCAGTCCATTACGACGCTTGAGGTACTCGCGAATGGTCGCAAAGTTATCGGGACTGACTCGCTCAAAGTCCATTTCTTCTAGCAGCTTTGGCGCGACGTTTTTGGCCAATTCAGACACAGCAATGTCTTTGCCTGCTGTGCGCGGGTCAGTCTGCACTACGAGGGTGCCAGCGAGCCAGTCACCAATTCTCTTTTCGCGTTTGCCGAGCAAAATGCAGAAGAAGCCAAGGAAAAAGATATCGTCTACGGGGCGGAGGAGCGATCGCAACGTCGTCTGAAATACTCTCACGGGCTGCGCATCGTCACGAATCACCCGAATGTGCGCGTAGCGCTTACCCGGCGTTTGCCCATACCAGGCCGTTTCAAACCCGATGAAATAGCCCACGTACATCGCAAACATCACCAAGCCAATAATTGCCTGCGCCCACAGCTGCAACACATCAGAATCTGCAGACAAGATCACATCCCACTGGCTGAGCTGCGAGAGCACAAAAATCAAAAACCAAAACACCAGCAGCAGCGAGGTCCAGAGAATCACGTAGTCAATGGTTAGCGCTACGGCCCGACCACCCACCCCTGCGAGCGTAAACTCCAGCTCTACACTCTCCGGCGTTTGGATTTTGATCCGGTTAAACAGGCTCATATGATTTTTGCAAGCCAAGTCTTGCAAACAAAGGTAGGTGTCTCTCTCTATTATTTATCCCTACAGGGTGAGATCCAAACCTTCCCGACGGCTACGCAAGTCATAATAGAGCACCCCTTTTATCGCCTGCCAAAAAGGCATCAGCATAATATTCACAGCCATACTTACAAGTGTGGACACTAGGGTAAATACATTGTAAGCAGAGCTACCGGGCTCTAACCCTGGCAGCAAGAATGGGGGCAATAGAGCAACGGCATAAATGACAACATAGGCTGGCAAAGTGACTAAGAAAGCGGCTAGCACCACGAATTGAATGCGTAGCACTGAGCGCTTAGTCAGCTGCCAGCTGCGGCTTATACCACCGCCTGCACCCGTTCGAGCCTCCACAGCCATGGGGACTTCAGCAATAAACACACGGCCAAACACCCATACAAAACAGAAGATAATGCCGAGCAGAGCCAGTATTACCGAGATGACAGTGGCAAAAATGGCACCGCCTGAACCAAAAATAGCGTTCAGAATATAGCCGAGAACACCGCCTACAACAGCGCCAACGATAGTCCCACCAATTGCAACAATGAAGTAAGTTGCTAGAAAAATAATAAACAATAAAAACGCCAGCCCCAGAAACGACCACATCTTGGGCTGTAGCTGCTGCTTAGCCTGAGCAGGCGTTTCGGGCTCATTGATCAGCTCACGAAACGACAGACGCGCCAATACGCCTGAATACATCACGTACTTGGCCCAGCCGTACACAACTAGCGCAATGCAAGGCAGTAGCAGCATCGCCCACACGACGGGGGGAGGGCCTACTAGTCCCGCCAGCAGAACGGCTAGTATGGCAATGCCAATAATCGGTAAAGAGGCCCACAGGACGGCAACCAGCGAAAGGCCGAAGTAGGTTTTGAAGCGATCTCGACACAGGCGCAGCGCAGCACTCACCACATTGCCAGGATTCAGCGGACCTAGAGTTGAAGCCGAAGTCATCGCAAATACGCCTCAAAAATCAATAACTTAGGTCACAGTACTACACAACCTAGATCAAGGTGAAATAGGCCGTAGCAATTTATGCTCAGCGCGTCGGCATTATTACGATAGTGCCTGCCACAGCACGATTTTTGCAGGGCTTAAAGGTATCCTAAAAGCGCAACCTCAAGACACTCCCAATTAGGCAACAGGCAAATAAGCGATGAATGTGCAGCGATGGATGGCTCGGCGCGAGACCAGCTGGCGGCAGCTAGAGACGCTGCTAAAGCAGTCTGAGAAAAAAGGGCTGAAGTCTTTAAACAGCGAGCAAATTCGGCAGATGGCTAGCCTGTATCGCTCGGTATCTGCCGACTTGGCGAGGGCCAGAAGTCATCAGGTTGGCCCCGCTGTGATTAAGGACTTGCAGGGGCTCACCACAAGGGGCTACAGCCAAATTTATCAGGGCTCCCGTCGACAAGACTGGAAGGAAATTGTCGACTTCTACCGCTATGGATTTCCAGAAGTAGTGCAGCAGAGCTGGGCCTACATCACCATTGCTACGCTGCTATTTTTCATCGGGGGTGCGGTGGGCTGGTGGTATGCCTGGCAAGATGAAAGCTTTATGACGCTGGTACTCGGCAGCGGGTTTGTTGAAGATGTGCGTACCAGTCAGGAACTATGGACGGTTTCTATTATGGGGCAAGAGCCAATTGCGTCTAGCGGCATCATGATCAACAATATCGCAGTTTCTCTCGCGGCGGCGATTGGTGGCGTTACACAGTACATTCCACAAATTCCAACCATTACTCCACCGGGAGCGTTTACGGTTTATCTGTTGGTGTTCAACGGTATTATGATTGGCTGCGTGTTTGCGCTGACCGCTCAGGTCAACCTAGCCTACGATTTGTTAGCGTTTGTCTCGGCGCACGGTGCGCTGGAGTTGCCCGCAATTTTCTTCGCGGGGGGAGCCGGTTTGCTGTTGGCAAGGGCAATTCTCCTACCGGGTAGCTATCGTCGGCTAGATGCACTCAAGCTCTATGGATTGCAGGCCGCTAAGCTACTGTATGGCATCGTGCCAATGTTGTTTATTGCAGGCTGTGTAGAAGGATTTTTCTCACCGCAGACCTGGATTCCCAATGCGGTGAAATATGTTGTTGGCATTGCTATTTTTATCGTGTTTGTTCAGTACTGTCGGCAGCAGCGACCAACGGCGTGAGGGTCGATGAGGGTCGTGATTGTTGAGGGCGTAGCGATGCTATGGCTTTTGCCACACCGCAGGTGATAGCCCCTACGGTGTGGTGATTTATTACGGCACGATGGATTTATAAACGAGACCGCGCTTTTACCCGTAGATAGCTTTCCACTAGCTGATCGGAAATTGCATTCGCTGGTGCATCGAGCACCATCACGCCCGCTTTCTTCAGTCGGCTCAGTGCCACCTGACGCTGTGCGATGAGGTCAATCGAAACGGCTTTCTCGTAAGCACCTGCGACATCTTCTCGAATCGACTCGGCTTCCTTATCTATCTGTGGATCGCGCAGCGTGACACAGAAGGGTAAATACCTAGGTCGCAATCGCATGAGTGCAGAGAGCAGCTCTGCCGAGGCCGTTTGATCCACGACATCGGTAATCATCACCACCAGCGCTCGCCGACTTTGGGCACGCACCACCTGAGTGACTGCACCCAAATAATCCGCCTCTACTAGCGCTGGCTCAATAGCGGTCAGGCGCTCTAGCATTTGTCGTAGGTGGGGCTGACCTCGCTTGGGCGGCATCCAGGTATGCATTTTGCGATCGAAGACGCCAATGCCAATGCGATCGCCTCTCGAAATGCCAGCCAGGGCCAAAGACAGTGCCGAATTTAGCCCCCAGTCGAACCGGGAAATCCCCTGCACCTTGGCCGTCATCAGCCGTCCTCGGTCGAGCAAAATAATTAGCGTTTGCTCTTTCTCTGGCTCTAGTACGCGAATCAGCGGCTGACTGCGCCTAGCCGTTGCCTTCCAGTCAATAAAGCGAGGGTCGTCGCCTACGTCGTATTCCTTCAGCTCAGCAAACTCTGTGCCCACGCCCAGCCGCCGCTTTTGGCGCATGGTCCCCGTCGACTGCAACGCCAGCTTAATCGACAGCTGCCGCAGCCCAATCAGGTCTGGATACACACTGACTTTATCAGCAGCAGGCAAGCGCCAGTCGGCCCAGGCTAGCTTCAGCGGTCCACGCTGGCGCACTTCTATGTCACCCCACGCGTAGTCCCCGCGCCGGTTGGGTTTTACGGTGTAGCTGATTGTGTGGCTAGGCGATTCTTCGCGATTGGGCACTAGCGAGGCGCGCAAGGGCATATCGGGCCCCTCAAACGCGGCTGGATAGCGGTCGTAGATCAAGACATCGGATGCTGACTGGGCTTTGAGACTTAGCTCAATTGAGTTGTCGCGCCCAATAGAGAGGCGCTGAATGGGAGTGCGTGAGACGTCTACTCGCTGACGCTTGACCTGCCAGCCATCCCACAGCATGGCGAGCAGCACCACGCCGTCGAAACAAAAGAGGCTGAGGAGACCGGTTGAGAAGCGTGCGGGGCCAGCGAAGCTGGTGAGGAGAGTCGCGATCGCACCCCCAGCCACCAGCAAACCGTAGGTTCTTTGCGTAGGAATCATGGCCATTACCTCGGCACCGGCACACTCTCCAGCAGCCCTCGAATCACATCATCTGTCGACAGTCCATCCAGCTGTGCCTCGGCCCCTAGCAGTAGGCGATGCCGCAACAGTGGCAGGGCCACCGCCTTCACCGAATCCGGCGAAACGTAGTCTTCACCGTGTAGCCAGGCATAGGCTTTGCTCGCACGTAGCCACTGCACCGCCGCACGGGGTGACGTGCCAATATCTAGATCAGGGTGCTGCCGCGTCTTTTGAATCAGCGCAAGCAAATAGTCCAAAATGGGCTCTTGGACGGTGACTTTTTTCACGGCCTGGCGCACACGGAGAATGTCTTCGGCGGCGGCGACGGGTTTTAGCTGGCTGAGGTGCGATCGCTTTGCTTCAAACCCAGCCTGGGCGTTCAGCAGCATTTGCTTCTCTGCTTCTGGCGTTGGGTAGTCCACCACCAGCTTGAACAAAAAGCGATCGAGCTGGGCTTCTGGCAGAGGATACGTCCCCTCAAACTCCAGCGGGTTCTGCGTGGCCACCACCCAAAACAAATCAGGCAGCGGGTAGGTGGTGCCATCTAGCGTCACCTGCTGTTCTTCCATCGCTTCAAGCAGCGCGGCCTGCGTCTTTGGCGGCGTGCGGTTGATCTCATCGGCGAGGAGCACCTGCGTGAATACGGGGCCTTTTTTGAGCGTGAACGTTTTGTCGTTTAGGTCGAAGACATTGGTGCCTAAGATATCGGAAGGCAAAATATCGGGGGTGAGCTGCACACGGCAAAAATCGGCTTGTAGCAGCTGAGAGATTACCTTCACCAGCAGCGTTTTGCCCGTGCCCGGAACGCCTTCTAAAATGACGTGCCCTCCAGCCAGTAGCGCGACTAGCAGCTGATCGACCAGCACAGGCTGACCCACCACTACTTGGCTCACCGCCTGACCAATTCGGCTAAAACTTGCTTGCAGCTCATTCATAAGAGGACTTTCTTTAGAGGGTTCATGGAGAGGTTTTATGGCGTTAGCGTTTCAATCAGCCCGCCGTTGACCAGCCGCAGCATGCAAAGACTGTAACCGCTTCAGCCAATCTCTCAGCGCTGATTCTCCTTTCATACTCCGCTTGGGCGCACTGCGTAAAACGTTCAGCTCAGCCACACTGCGGCCTGTCGTTTGCTGCCAGGCGGTTTGCAGCGTATCTAGCGAAACTGGCGCGTCGCCTAGGCCCAAAGCGCGCTGCAAAGTCTTTTGCTCGGCTCTTGTCAGCGTCTCCACCAGGAAATCATGGTTGTTAGCTTTATGCAACACACCCGCCAGCGCCTGAATATAGGCAGCGCTATTGTTCATTTCCACTGGGGGAATTTGCTTAGGCAGGCCAAACCGACGATTCTGTGCCAGCAGCCCAATTAGCAGCAGTACGCCTGATTGCATCGCCACTAGCAGTAGCGGCGTCTTCACTAAATAGTCCACCCAGCTACCGGCCACTTCTTTGACCACAACATCGCTGTCTTTGTAGCCGTGCACATACTCATCTACATAAATGGTGCCACCGCTCTGCTGCACCAAATTGGCGAGGAAAGCAAAGTTACCTGGCGAGTCTGCGTAGGCATTGGCTGCCAAAAACGGCGTCACCGTCCCAATTAGCGCCCCCGCCTCTCTAGCTTGACGCCACACCACCGCGCCATACTCATCTGCTAGGACAGGTTCTAACGGACTCTCTTCCTGATGATTTTCCGGCTCATCGTTGCGTTCTAGCAAGCGGCGGCGCGTTTCTATGGTGACTGCTCCGGCATCCGAAGGCAGCTTAGAAGAAAAAGGCGCGGCGGTTACTGGCACAGATGAAGGTGACAAAATCACTGCCTGATTGCCTGCCTCAAACCAGCCGGAAAGATCGCCAATGATGGCGTATCGATTACCGGCTAACACCTGCGGTAAAACCACCAGTAGCGTCGAGTGATCCCCCGCGCCCAGTTCCTGATCAGCATTGGTCGAGTCTTCTAGCAGCTCATCTAGTGGGCGCTGCCAGCGTTCTACACTTGCACCCTCGGCTGCCATATAGTCGTACCAGGCCCGGTAGCCATCGGGCGCGCTGCTCCAAGTAGATCCGCTACCGATACGATTGGTCGCGGGCGCGGCAATCAAAAATACCAGTCCTAATACCAGCGCGGCCAGTGTGCCCAGAACCCAGTAGCGGCGAGAGAGTCCAGAGAGTTTCATTTTTTAGCGGGCTCCTTCTGAACGGGCCCCTTTTTAGCAGGCCCCTTTTTGGTGATTTCCTCATAGGCGCGCCGACAGCGTTTGAACATTTCTGCTGAGGCGATCGCACCTCCAAAAGTCAGCCGCTCATGCGTACCAATCAAAAGCTGATACGGACGCGGCACCGACAGACCTTCCTCACCAGCATTACGACTCAGCCGCTTCGCCAATCCTGTCAAATACTCACCGTCCGTCCGGCTAGACAAATGCCGTAAAACCTCGCGCTCGTGCAGCTGTTGCAGCGTCGCCCGATACAGCGCCTTGCACGCCTCACCATAGTTGCCAGCCTTGGCCAACGTCTGCGCTTGCCACCACCAGTACGAAACACTATGCTGCGCCTCTTCATCGGCAGACGTATTGCCAAACCGCGCCCACTTTTGGTCCTTCGCTAGCCACTCAGTAATCAAAGGCTCCAAAGCCAAGTACAGCCGCCAAGCTAGCCACAGCGACAGTCCCGTAATCACCATCCAAAACAGCGTTTGCCCTACAGCATCGGGCAAGTCCCACCTCAGCCAATCTGGCCAAGACCAGTCTGGCAAGCTCGGCCCCTCTATTTGATTAGCCTGATACTCTGCCCACTCACCAAAGCGGCGTAAGAGTTGACGAGTTTCCCAGCCAATCGAGCTTGTGTTGTAGGGGACTTCAGCCATGCTAGTAACGTTTTCCAAGCCGTAGAAAGGATGCCTTGTCTCTACAGTCTTGGCAGATAGTCACTACAAACTAGCATTCAAATCGACATTTCTAGGTAAGTGATGCAGAACCCCCCGCTGAGTTGATTCAAGAATTCCTACAGGTTCGTCTTGCACCTCAAGACTGGCACTGACAAGCATCACTATGGAAGTACCACAAGGCGTGGCTGAATATGCAGAGGACTTTGAGAAGCGAAGAAAATTGTGCTTGAGCCTGAAGTAAGGTGCTTGCACCTTGCTTGTGGAAGGAAAAAAGTAGGCTGTATGCAAACGAAGACCAATCTATTACCACATGTGTCTAAAATGAAGGATTTTGGAACAAATACATGTACTTATTTATCAGCTCACATATTCTCTAAAGCAGCAAAGTTATAAAGGGAGAATTTAGGTCCTCCATTGAAAATCCTATAGTGGACTATACCTAATTCAAAGAATAATGTAGGAATATCTATGTTCTAACCTAAGTATTTCTATTTAGGAGGCTAGTTGGTATAGTTATCAATAATCTACCCGGAGATAGAAACTATGTTGCCGAGAGATCAATCTTCGCGAAAAGATGAAACTTCGTCACAAAGCATAAGCGTCAGTGGTAGCCAAGTTTCCGGTGTAAACATTAATCAGGCCGGACGTGATGCTCTCATAACTGACAGCAGTGCCAATAGCGACAAACAAAATCTTCAACAGGAGGATGTGATATTGCTCCTTGATGAAATCAAGGCACTCTTGAGCGCAGCAGATATCGCTCCAGCTGAGAAACAAATGTCTACGGCAAGTGTAGAACTCGCTCAGCAAGAAGCAAAGAAAGAAGAACCTAACAAGTCATTTATTGCAGAGCTTGTAAAGAGAGCAACTCAAGCCTCTAACGATGCGACGAATGCTATTGATGCTGGCAGCGGTTTATGGAACAAAGCTAAGCCGATCGTTGAGAAACTATTACCTTATCTAGGTGTAGGACTTACATTCTTTGCTTAAGCAGGCTAGCTCCCGACGGCAATTTTCAGGTCTTGGATAGTTCATCTGAATAACGTAACATCTCTCCAGCTATGACAGAGCATCCACCATCTAGAAATCCAACACAGGTTGATGTAGCCGGTCAAGAGCTTAGGATCGAAGGTAGCCGTGTAGAAAATACAGCAATATCACAAGCTGGTCGCGACTCTTACAAAGCTGGCGGAAATATAACCACGGCTCAGTACCTTCAAAATAATTACTATGTTCAAAAAGTTATCTCTTACGGCTCGAAGAATGAAAGGGATTTAGATACAATAAAAGAGCTGGAGCGAACAGTAAAGTCTCAGTACTCAGAGAAGTTCATCCAGGTATCTGAAATCGTTGGCGAACTGCGTGCACAGATTGAAAAGCAGCTTGATATGCTGCCTGAGAGCTATCAAGACAAGTCTCTCAAACTACTGAATGATCTACAAACTATAGTTAGTGACGAGAATGATATAGACGATATAAGAGAAGAGCTTAAGATATATCGACGAGCTTCTAATTGGCTATATGGGAAGGTTGACCATCTAATCAATATTGCAGCAGTAGAGATTTTCTCAGGAAAACACCAGCATTTATTGAAATCCAGGAGAAATCTTTTAGGTATTCCAAGAATAAGAGAGCATGACATTCACTCAATTAGAATACAAGATAGATTTTCTAATGACTTAAATGCATATCTCGGATGGATACTATCCTATATGCCTAACGGCAGCAACCCGAAAAACTTCAATAGCTCTTTTGTAGATCTTGACTTTGAAGCTACTGTTTATAGGAAAGCTTTTGAAATTATCAAGAGTGACGGCATAAATCCTGAGATAAGTGGGCTTTCCATAAACGAAGCTAGAATAATTTCTAGATATATTAATAAATTTATTATTGACAGAGCTATCGACAAAGATGCTAGCTAGATATTTTGGAACTACAATACAAACGAAAATACGACGACGGCAACGATAGTACCGACGGCAACGATGAGTTTGTTAGCCATTAACCATCCATCTATTCCTTTTTGAGAACACCTTTCTCTGAGGTAATCAGCCTTAGCCTGAACGTCTGGCTTTCCTCTCAGCGCCACTCCGCTAGGAATACCTAAACAGGCACTATATCGACCATGATCTAAGTCATTATCTATTCGGGATAATTTTTTATCCAGCTTATCTTCTACAGTGTCGCCTCTATCATCACTCCAACTCATAAAATATTTCTCAGATAGCTACATTGGCTTTTACAAGCACAGCATTGGTATACCTGGAAGATATTTATGAATTTTCGTTGAGATGTTGGCCTTGGCAAGAGTTCCTAAAGAGCATGACTGTTTTTAGGAACTCTTGCTAAGGCCAACTCTTCTGATTGATTATTCCTTTCGCTGTCTCTTACGAACAGTTTGAGCGATAGAATCTAGTTTGTCCTCAATAGTTGGTCCACGATCCTCAGGGTCATAGAAATCTCTAGCTCCGTAGCTCCTTTCCGAAGAACTGTGGACAAAGTTTGAGGATTCATCTTCGGTTTGCACAGAGTCATGACAATTTTGTCCTACTAGAAGGTTGAGAAGGTTGAGAAGCATAGTTTTCCTCTTTTCGCTGGAAATAACCGACAGAGGTAGATGCAATATTGATATTCATGGTACTACAGTACTATAGCGCTATTTGTTTCCGTTCTACATCCAAGACATTAAAGTCAACTCCCTCCAGACTGGCAGACGCTATTCCCTTAGATAAACTGTTGTGCTAGGAGCAGCATAGGCATCAACGTATGGAAGCTATAGTTATTGGGGCACTGAAAAAAGTCAGGGTAAACCGGAAGACTCGTTGGTTACAGCCTGAGACTACGTTCTATTCCATGCCAGTAAAAGCCTGCAGTTGGGTAATACATTCGGTCTTAGCCATAGTTTTCTGAAGCAGAGTAGTTGAGATGCTTCACGCTAGTAAACTATGGCTAATAGTATGCTTAACTATCTCAAAATCTAGACCTTTTGAGACATATGCAAAACAGTGTCTCAATCCATGTCTCAAAATAGTGTTCTCAAAACGTCTAAGATATAAATAGACACTTGAGGTAGGTTATGTCCACGGTTGGCTATGCGCGAGTGAGTTCGGTCGGTCAAAGTCTCGATGTGCAGCTCGATAAGCTCAAAGACTGTGACAAGGTTTTCAGGGAGAAGAAGACGGGCACCTCCAGCAAGCGGCCACAGTTGAAAGCTTGTCTTGACTATCTTAGAGAAGACGACACGCTGGTAGTACCTCGACTCGACAGGCTAGCCCGCTCTACGCTGCATTTTTGCCAGGTGGCTGACCAGCTTCAGGGGAAGGGCGTCAACCTGAAGGTGATTGACCAGAGTATTGATACGCGCGATGCAACGGGGCGACTGCTGTTCAATATGCTCGGTGCGATCGCACAGTTCGAGACCGAAATTCGTGCTGAACGGCAGATGGACGGCATCCGCAACGCTAAGGCAAACGGCGTTCATCTAGGTAGAAGGAAAAATTTAACTGAGGACGAACAGATAGAGCTACAACTGAAGCGGCAAGATGGTGTTCTAATCAAAGACCTCATGGAAGAGTTCTCTCTCTCCAAGGCTAGCGTCTACCGTTACCTAGACGGCATAACCGTTGAACCCTAGCCGTACGTACGTCTTACTTGGACAGTGACGACTGCTGTCTTTTAGCGTACTGATTGAGCCATTCAACAGTCCGTAGGTTAGGCCACTATCTAACTACTGTTGCCTGACTTTTTTCACGTCAGCAAGATCTATCTATAAACGCTTACATCAGACTGTAGCTACTGAAAGCCAGAACCGTATTAGATTTTAGAGTTGTCATTTTCTGATTGAGAAAATACGTTGTAGTGGCGTAGAGCTGAGATCACCTTTTTATCTCGCAAGTAACCGAGATGCCAACATAACCCGATGGCCTGGTTGTGAAGAGTCACGTCCGTTCTTTTAGGGAAATCGATCTGCGTACCGACATAATCATCTCGACGAAAAATGTTTACCCACATAGAGACCCTAGAGAAGAGCTTCTTCCATTTGGAATGCTGTAAGTCGGGGTACTGAGATGGAAAGTAGTGCTGATAGAGGTGACTGAGTGGAGAGCCCATCGTAACCAGTGTGATCGGTAGATTTTGAAAAAGCTGTTCCAGCGATGGGTCTGCCAGTTCATCGGCAGCAATAATGGTGCCTTGGCTATGGGCGATGACGATGAGACGCTCGACATTTTGCTCTGTCACAAGATAGTTAACGGTTTGGCGAAATGCCTGGCGAATGCTCAAATCGTTTTGGGACGCCTTGAACAGGTATAACACCACATCGTTAGCGAGATCTAAAATGGCTCGGATAGGCTGCGAGAGCAACCCTAGCAATGGCGGAATCAACAGTGGCACTAAGGCATTGTCTTTGAGCACATCGACAACCTTGCCAAAGCCAAGCGACTGTAGAAGAGGGGAACCGTTCAGAGCACCGCTGCGACCTAGCTGCGTAAATAAAATTGCCGATAATAGAGTTGCCGTGAGAGTGTAACCGATGATATCCGAAAGGATGAGTCGAGGCGCTCTCTGGTCTGTGTGAGCATTTTGCCGTTTCCATAGTCCTCTGAAAAGAATCACTATCACAATGGACAACAGTGTCAGCAGCGTTACAAATGTAATTGCAGTGACCAGTGCATTCCACTGGTCTGAAGTTGATTTTCCTGCGGGAACGACGCGAATATACTCATCGTAAATGTCCCAAATAAAGCGTGTTTTTTCCTCGTTATCAAAAAGGACTTTGAGTCCGCCCCAAACGGCGATACTGGCAGTGAGCCACAGTCCAAATTGCAAAGATGCCACGGTTGCTGCAATTTTAAGGCTGGGCGTGATTGATTTAGGCTTGAATAGAGCAACGCCGAAAAAGGTAAGTAGCACGATCACCAGAAGCATCGTTGCCAGAGCAAAGAAGACGCCCAGGGGCAATAGAAGAGACAAAGAGATTGCTTTATTCAATGGGAGAGGTGTGTTCAAGATTTGGCGAATACAGGCAATGATCGGCCACAGGAGTATGCATCCATATGCAGAGACTCGCAGGGCTTTGACCTGCGTTGATTGCAGGACAGGCAATATCTTGAATAGTGCACCCACTAATAGGCAGCTCAGAATCATGACTAGCCAGGGCGTATAAGGTTGCTCTGCTAACGTCAGCTGTAAAACAAGGGCTGTGCCGAGCAACACATTGATGGCTAAAATCGGTCCAGATAAGATGATAGAGACGCTGTAAGCGAGCAGGTAATACCACCTCTCTAAAGACTTTAGATTCTTTGGATGACTAGCGTTAGGGGCGGCGGCAGTAATAATCGTTTGCATACCTGCAAATAGTTGCCCGACACCCATAATGACGCCGATCCATCCACCTGATAATTTGCTGGATGCGCCCCAAAATGCCTCTGCAAAAACAATGTCTATGTCGCTAGTGCCGCCGTTGGGTAAATCGTTAGAGTCCGCTGGCTTTTCTTCCTTAAGTTGACCCATCTGAAGCGGTAAGTTTAAGAGCTTAGGCGCAGACTCATGCATACTGGTGGTAGGGCCTGCCTCGATCCAGTGCTCCTTGATTTCAGGTGAGTTTGGGTTTAACTGAATAATGTTTGCTGAAGTGAGCGCTACAGTCAATTCTCTAAGCGCTTCCCCTGGATTTGGATCGCCGATGCCGTGTACTACGACCACGCCAACTTTCTTATTCATAAGATGCAAGGACTATACTTTTAAAACATAAGTCATGTTCTAAAGTCTATCGGTTTTAGACCCGTGTAGTCGGCTAGGAGTCAGCTTGTGCACGTATGAATGTAAACTGTACTATCAGTTTCTTCAAAAGCCTTAATAAATCTACTTTTAGACAAAAATTGCTAGAAAAGTTAGGTGGTATATTGAACGCAGCATCAGAAAAATACCTAAGTTGCAACGATGGCAGATGACACGTCACCTTCTACTCCGCCTGAAGATCAAAAGCCCTCTCAATCAGACAACATTCTTACAAGTCCAGCTAAGCTAGCCGAATCACTTTCAAAGGTAGGGGAAGCTGTCAAAACTGACACGCAGCTTTTAGCTGTTTTAGTAGTCGGCATTATTGTAGTTGCTATTCCCGCAATGGTGCTTGTCATTCAAGCCGCTAATTCTGAAAGTGGAACGCCTGGGGTCATCTTAATCTTTGTAATTTGGTTGCTTACGGTTGTTTTGATATCGGGCTTATTTGTCACCCGATTTTCATTCAAAGAAAACGACGATACCAGAAAAGAGAGAAATACTATTCGATACGACTTTCGAGGTCGTCTCCGCAAAGCACGAGAAACGTTTGTACAGCTATCAAATGATGTTCAGCCTTTAAAGAAAAGCATTGACAAGCATATTCAAGCAGGTCACATCACTGGAAAAGATGCACAGGAGCTTACATATCAGATAGAGACATTGGCGCATCATCTAGCAAATGAAGAGCAAGAGATAGATCGCTGGCTTGGACGACTCGGAGAGGATATCGATACGAAGAAGTCCGCGCAGGACATGATGAAGTATGCCAATGCCTCAAAAGAAGCGATGCCTCAAAACAAATCCTCGTTATAGCTTCTATAACTCTCAATTCACTGGCATTGATGAAGGTTTAGGCTGCAAGGACATTACTAGATATTCCCAATACGCCTTAGCATCTAGTGGCCATCCACTTGCAGATGCATCCGTCTCCCAGTTTTCGATAAAGCCCTCAAACCCTGTTATATAGTGAGAAATAGGATGTACTAACTGAGTCTCATTATTCAGGGGATAGTCAACAGCCCATGTTTTCAGCAGCTTGTAACTACCTGCGGAAAAGGCATCTCTGACAATTTCGTTGAAGTCCGAAAAGTTTTCACTTTCTTTATGTGAAACAAAAGGAGGATGATTTTCATAGTACTCGTTGAGTTTTTCTTCATACTCATCAAGCATGGTAGAGACATTGAAAACGCCGTCCCTAAGGCGTTTGCGAATGTCACTTAGGTCTTTTCTATCAGGATTATGCATCTCTTTGCTTATGAATGCTATGTATTCAGGTAGGCCATTCTTTGGATTCTGAGGTTCTGGTGTAGGCATAAAAATTCCTCGTTCTATACCTTCTAATACGCGCTGTCGAAGCGGCTTCAGGGGATAGAAACGGAAAAGTTTATGCGAATGTACGAGAATGAGAAGTTACTCCCCGTATATTTTGGCTACAGTAGATGCTTTAAGGTACAAATGTACTATAAGATATTGTGGGCTTATTTGCAATATAGGGGTCGCGCAGTTAGCTAGACGTGACTTCTCACGAAGCTGTCTCTGAAGCAACGAGACGGTAATAGCTGGCGCGACTGATGCTAACCTTCGCACAGATGTCTGTAATGCTTAGCTTTCCCTCGTCAGCTAGACGCTTGGCTTCTAGCATCTGTCCTTCAGTAATACTCTTTTTCCTACCACCTTTACGTCCTCTGGCTCTAGCTGCCGCGAGTCCTGCTAGGGTTCGTTCTCGAATGATATCGCGCTCCAGTTCAGCAATTGATGCTGTCATCCGAAAGAAAAATTTTCCCATTGCTGAAGCTGTGTCAATCCGTTCTTTCAAGCTTTTTAGCTCAACCTCTCTTTTCTCTAAGTCTTCGGCCAGCTCGATCAAATGCTTTGTTGAGCGACTGGCACGATCCAGCTTCCAGATAACTAATACGTCAGGGTCGAGTGACAGGTCACCCTGTCACCCTCCCGTTCAGAACCGGACTTGCCCGTTTACGTGCATCCGGCTCCTCGATAGTACGGCTGTTGTCATCAGCACCTTGCTCTGCGTTGTCGCGAGCAGTTTTAGCATTGTGGCAATGGCGGTGAAGTGGTTGCAGGTTGTCGAATCTATCTGTTCCACCTTTCTGTCTAGGAAGAATGTGGTCAACCTCAATCAGCGCATTTCCCATAAACCTTAGTCCACATTCCGGGCACCGACCCTTGTACCGCTTCAGGAGTCTAGCGACTCGATTCGGTAGTTCTGGATGCGAGCCTTTGCGGATACTCCAGTAAATGACGTCACCATCAAAGAAACTCCGGTCGCCTATCACCTTTATGTGGCGAACGATTGGTGTTGACCCATGGAATGCAAGATACATTCCATCCTTCGTTATTACGCGACACTGACATTGGCGGGTTGAAAAAGCGCATTGTCGTGATTGACCA
>ERZ1740052.244-NODE-244-length-19235-cov-5.100000_pt1 | contig 19235 bp, 20 predicted proteins | sample MGYA00581750_ERZ1740052 | MGnify/ENA primary metagenome ERZ1740052 (study PRJEB43018, sample SAMN04849743) | marine metagenome | isolation source: floating plastic debris | place: Pacific Ocean | collected 2008-08-30 | study: EMG produced TPA metagenomics assembly...
ATCCCTAATTGATGGGTCCACCACTTCTTGCCCAGTCCCTTCTGGGGGTAAGTTGTCAGCCGGGTCAGTGATATCAGAGTCTGGGTCATCGGGCAACGGCTCCGATAGCTCCGGTTCCGGCGTCACTTCAGGACCAGGGGTGGGGTCGGGAGCGCCGTCAAAATCACCCCCATCAGCAGGGGGGGTGGGGGTGGGCACATCCTGGGCATAGCCGAGGGGCGCAGCCCCTAGGGTTAGGCCAACCGCCGATAGGGTGACGAGCAACAGGCGGATCTTGGGAAACCGATTAAAAAGAATAGCCATAGCTACAGCTCCTGAGTAAGCACTGTCAAGAGTCGTGTAAGTCTATCGGATAGCGCTCTGACAGATCAGCACTGGTACTGTCGCACATTAAATCGCTATCAACCAAGCGTCCTTGCTGCCATATACCTGATTTTGAGGTGCCATCGACGAAAATAAACACACCCTCGCCGTTGCACTTGTTGAACTCAAAATCGCCAATATAGCGATCGCCATTTTCTAACATCCAGACGCCGCGACCGCTAAATAGATCATTGCTAAATTCGCCAACGTACCGGCGACCGTTGCTAAAGGTAAAGGTGCCACAGCCGTTGCGAGTCCCATCACGATACTCGCCATCATAGCGGTTGCCGTTGGCATAGAGCATGCTGCCCCACCCATCAAGCGGTTGGCCAGCCTCAAATTTGCCATAAAACCGGGTGCCGTTCTGGTAGGTGTGACTAGGGGCGTCAGTCACCAGGGGGACAACGTCTGGCTCATTACATACCAGCTGAATCGTAACGGTGCCATCGGGGGTGACAAATTTTGGCGCTTTGGGGCGGATGATTAGATAGAGCGTCGTGCCAAGGGCAACCGTTACGACACTGAGCGCCCCCAGGGTTTTGGGCACTATTGGCAACGATCTTGAACCCCGGGCCGGGACCTGGGCAGCGGGACGTACTGGGGGAGTCGGCGCTAAGGGCTGGGGCTGAGGAAGCGACCCAGGTGACCAGCCCTCCAAACACGTTCCCTGCAAGCAAGCGTTAGTAAAATTAGCATTACCAACCGTCGCATCAGATAAATTTGCCTGGGCCAGATCCGCCTCAATAAAATTGCCATCCTGCAAATCGGCCGCGGCCAAATTAGCCCCTTGCAACTTTGCATTGTTGGCATAGACACCATTGAGGTTAGCCCCACTCAGATCTGCACCCTCTAAATTGGCACCAATTAAACAGGCTCGGCTGAGATTGGCGTGGCTAAGATTAATACCCGGAAGCGACTTTTCAAATAGATAGGCAGATTCTAGCTCAGGGAGTTCATCAGGATGCTCCAAACGCCAACGATTCCAAGCATCTACCCCCTGCTCAATGAGTTCTAGATAATCGATTGCTATCATGTCAGCCCCAATGCACTGCCGAGAAGGGTTGCAACGACACCCAGCCCACCATAACTATACAAATATCATTACTGTAGAAGTAACCCATTACGTGCAAAACGTGTAAGGACCCATGGGTAAACTGTCACACTGACAGATAACGTTGTTCACTTTATGCCGTTGCTGATTTAGAGGATGAACCGATCGGTGAGATATGCCATGGGACAGTATCTCGCAATTGCATAAAAAACCCACCGCTGCTGTCTCGCAGCGGTGGGTTTTTAGTTCTATCGATGCGTTAAGACCGGAGCCCGACTCCCATCGTTAAGCCTCTACCCAAACAGAAACCGAGCCGCCATTACAGCGAAATTCTGCCCAACCCCACTCATTGGTGGTGATGGGGGTTTTCACATGTTCGGTCAGGTCATAAAACTGGGTGTTGGCTTTACCCACTTCCATCCACTTAGTGCCCCCAGGGCCATCACTCATAATCACCGCCATCGCCTTGGGGTGCTCGGCATCCCCCAGCCGAGTCCAGCCAATGGTGTTGAAGTGGTCAAAGTAGGTGTACTGCGGTCCATAGGCAAAGTGCTTACGGGCGTACAAAAGCTTGTCCAGTATCCAACGATGGGAGTGCAGCGTAATGGGGTACTTATTGCCATCCTTGCCGTAGTCTTCATACTGAGCCCCGTAATAGTCAGCATAGAAAACGCAGGGATAGCCCTCTGAACGCAGCAAGATCAGGGCATAGGCTAGGGGCTTAAACCAAGATTCAACAGGTGCTTCTAGGGCCTGGAGAGGTTGGGAATCATGGTTTTCAACAAACGTCACCGCATGGGTGGGGCGCGTTTGCATCATGGTGCCATCCAAAATCTTACTCATGTCGTAGTTACCACCGGCCTTGCTGGCGTAGTGGAAGTTGTAGTGCAAGGGCACATCAAACACAGACATACGCCCCTGGACAGAGTCTACATACCACTGCAACGTACCCAGATCGTTAAACCAGTACTCCCCCACCATAAATAGATCTTTGTGGGCATAGCGTTCTAGGGCATCAATCCAAAGGGGAAAGTACCAAGACGAGATGTGTTTGATCGCGTCTAGCCGGAAACCATCGACACCGGTTTGGTCTAGATACCACTTACCCCAAGATTCGATTTCTTTTTGGACATCGACACTTTGATAGTCCACATCGGCCCCCATCAGGGAGGCAAAGTTCCCTTTTTCTAGGGCGACATAGTCATCAAATGCTTTACCTTCAAAGAGATACACCGTATTTCCTTCTTTGCTGTAGTCATCGTAATCGACGGCATCAAAGTGCCACCAGTGCCACTCAAAGTCGGAATATTTTTTGCTGCCATTGGGCGAACTACGGCCAGGAAATGTGAAATGGGTGTAGGCGCTAATATCTTGCTGCCAGCCTTTAGGATTTAGGCGATCGTCTTGCCAGAAAGGGGTGGCTTTCACCGTTTCGGTGTGGTTGCCCCCCATGCGATGGTTGAGCACTCCATCGGCATAGACTTGAATACCGTTGGCCTGAAGCGCTTTGACCGCATCTAAATACTGATCCCGCGTACCGTATTTGGTGCGTACAGAACCACACTGGTCAAATTCACCCAGGTCATACATATCGTAGACCGCATAGCCCACGTCATAGCCACCGCCCATGCCCTTATAGGCTGGGGGTAGCCAAAGCGCGGTAAAACCGGCCTCTGCTAATTCGTTAGAAAGGGTATGGACTTGGTTCCACAGGTTACCGTCATTGGGCACATACCAGTGGAAATACTGCATCATGACACCGTTGACTGCAGACATGTATGACAGCTCCTTTGAGTAATGGGTAAGTAAAAGGAATGGAACAGAACACCAAACGAACTCCAGGACACCTCGGGAAAAATACAGATCCGCGCCTGTGATATTCATCACACGCCACAGGGCAAGATCACACAGCCCCCACGGATGGCTCAACCATACCTATACGCAGCACAAAGCCATGGGGGCAAGCTCCCATGGCTTAAATTCAAAACCCTACAGCAAGCAGGGGTATTAAGGGATTAGCAGGTAGCCGTAACCCAGGTAGCCGCAACCTTAGTAGCGACCGCCACCGCCACCTTTATTGCCCCAGTTGCCACCGCCAGAACCTCTGGGCTCACGGGGCTTGGCCTTGTTAACCTTGAGGGCGCGCCCCATCCACTCAGCGCCATCAAGCGCTTCAATAGCAGCGGTTTCTTCTGCTTCAGTTTCCATTTCTACAAACGCAAACCCACGGGGTCGACCGGTTTCCCTATCAGTAGGTAAATGAGTACTTTTAACGGTGCCATATTCGGCAAAAACTTCAGTCACATCCTCTTTCGTAGCGTCGTAAGACAGATTGCCAACGTAAATTGACATATGAGATTCTCCAAAATTCAAAATTCAAAGGACACAGAGTTATATTCGGAGAACCGTTTCTAGAAAAGATTGCACAGCCGAAAATAAATCTTACCAAACGCTAGCACAAGGCTAGTGATAGTGGATAAAAATGCAGCAAAAATCAAAATTAAGTTGGCTGCCATAGCGTCTAATCGTGTCGTCATGGGCGTCTCACTGGCTATAGCAGCTTCGTATCGCCCGATGCAACGTTAGGTCTCGTTACATTTTCCCTACGTTACTTGTCTCCTGGGGTTAACTAGTCAGTGATATGGCTTTGCAGGAATCGTTCTATCGCATCTATAAGGTGGTCAATTTCTGACTCTGTTGAGAAGTAATGGATACAGGCTCTGACGCAGCTAGGAGACAACAGCGTTCGTAGATAAAACTGTTGTGATTCTAGATAGGTGACTAATGTTTGGTGGAGTTTAGGGGAATGATCGCCCCCTTGAAAAATTTGAAATGAGACTAGTCCAGACTCTGGAGGAGACTTTAGCAGGCAGTGAACAGAGCGTAGGCTATTGAGCTTGCCCCAAAGGTAGCTGCTGAGCTGACAAATGCGGAAGTAGCGCTCTTCGGTGGTGCCCCAGTCATTATGGGTTGCGATCGCAACCCTCAATCCACTACACAACGCCACATTAGATGTAGCCACCTCATAGCGTCGCGCATCGGGCTGCCAGCCCGTAGGCTGTCCCTGTTTACCCATGGTGATGCCGCGCCAGCCAATAAACGTCGGTGCCAGGTCTACCATGGCCTCAGGACTCACATACAGCCCCCCCAGCCCCGCCGGACCGCAACACCACTTGTGCCCCGTAAACGCATAAAAGTCCACCCCTGTCTCCGCCAGTCTCAGGGGCAGCATCCCCACCGATTGGGCCGCATCCGACAGCACCCGCACCGGACGGGGGCGATCGTGACAAAGCTGGCAAATCTCAGTCAGCGGCATCAGCTGCCCCGTATTCCACAGAATATGACTTGCCACCACCAGACGGGTGGTGGGGCGCAGATGGGCTTGAATAGTGGCCACCGGATTGGCGGAGTTGAGCTGGCTCAGGTGGGGAAAGACACTCACCTCTAAGCCATAGCGCCGTTGCAGCTCATACACCGTGGCAAAGATCCCCGGATGCTCACAGTCCGACAAAAGAATATGATCGCCGCTGTTCCAGGGCATGCCCCACAGGGCAATGTTGCACCCAACCGTCACATCCTCTGTCAGCACAATGGTTTGGGGGGCAACCCCTAAATCGTCTGCTAAAACCCGCCGTGTTTTCTCCCCTTCAGCCTGCATCCATTGATTGACAGCACTGCCAAACGGTCCGAGGGACTGAATGGTTTGATGGGCCGCCTGAATTGATCCCAGGGCGTTAATCCCCATGGGACCCTGACCACCATAGTTAAAGTAGGTCTTATTTTGGAGCGCTGGGATTGACTGACGATATTGCGCGATGCTGACACTCATGAAGGCACAACCAAGCCAGTTAAAGATTTATCAAGTTTAATCTATTGCGTCGGGGTTACCTTGTCCGTAAAATCAGGCCACCCGAAAGATTCTGAGTGATTCCTGACAGGTAACGCCTGGGCTTGAACGTATTTACTATCAGGCTGGGTAAATTGTAAAAGAGATTACTGTTCCGCATTAACATTTGACCATTGGTTAATGCCTTCGACTATACGGAAACCAACTAATGCGCCTTTCACGCTCAATTTTGCCGGTGGGGTTAGCAGCCCTAATGCTAACTAGCTGCGGTCCTTCAACGGTGACTCAGTGCAACGCGTTTGCTGATGTGATCAATCAGGCCCAAGTATTCAAAGATGAGTTTGAAACCGAAATTGATAGCTTTACCCAGCAGGCCCAGGGCGCTGAAAGTTTAGGGGATATCCAAACGGCAGCGAGTCAATATATTGACGCCGTAGAAAAGGTGGTCGTTAGCATCGATGGCATGGTTACTAGTTTGAACGATCTCGAACTGGCCGATGAGGAGCTCTCTAACTATAGAAATGGCTATGCTGACATTATTGCCGGCTCAGCTGAGGAATTAAATGTGGCGGGGGAAGCCATGCAGCTCGTCGCCAATGCAGAATCAGAGACTGATTTGAGCAATGTCTTAGAAGAGTTTCAGGGTAAGGCGAATACCGCGTTTACAAACCTGCAAACCCTGTCTCAAAATGAGGCTACCCTGGTAAGCGATATCAACACCTACTGCGGCGCTGAAGTACCGGCAGAGGGCGAAGCAGCCCCCGCAGAGGGTGAGGAAGCCCCCGCCGCTGAATAAGGCCGACGGGGTCACGATAGAATCAGAAGCGCTGCTTGCTGATCCTATTTACTGCTCCCCATCATATGGCTACCTCCCCTGCCGCTTTGCTGATAGAAACCGACGCTGCCGCCCATCAGGCTTGGACCATTACCGCCAGCGGTAGGGGGCTCACGGGGCGTTTGCAGATACCCGGTGATAAATCGATTTCCCATCGGTCCTTGATGTTAGGGGCACTAGCTAAGGGTGAAACCCGCATCAAAGGCCTGCTGCTGGGAGAAGATCCCCGCAGCACCGCCGCCTGTTTTCAGGCGATGGGAGCGACGATCTCTGACCTAGAAGCGGAATGGGTTACGGTCAAAGGTCTAGGGGTGGGTCAGCTCCAGGAACCCACCACCGTTTTAGATGCGGGCAATTCGGGCACCACGCTGCGGCTGATGCTGGGGTTATTGGCATCACAGCCAGATCGGTTCTTTACGGCGACGGGCGATGGTTCGTTGAGATCGCGACCCATGGCCCGGGTCATCACGCCCCTGACATCCATGGGAGCCAAAATCTGGGGTCGCAATAATAATCAGCTAGCGCCCCTGGCCATCCAAGGCCAGGCACTTTCACCCACCCACTATCAGTCCCCCATTGCCTCGGCCCAGGTAAAGTCTTGTATTTTACTGGCCGGTCTGTCGGTCGATGGCGATACCACGGTCACCGAGCCCAGTCTGTCGCGGGACCACAGTGAGCGCATGCTCAGCGCCTTTGGTGCCAACCTCACCGTTGATCGAGAGGCCCGTCGCGTAACGCTCCATGGCCCCAGCCAGCTTCAGGGCCAAACCGTCATTGTGCCTGGCGACATTAGCTCTGCCGCCTATTGGATGGTGGCCGCCGCCATCGTCCCAGGATCAGATTTAGTGATTGAAAATGTCGGTGTTAACCCCACACGCATCGGGATTTTGGAAGCACTACAGCAGATGGACGCCGACATTACCCTAGAGAACAAACGCGATGTCACCGGAGAGCCCGTGGCCGATATCCGGGTACGCACCAGCCAGCTCAAGGCCTGCACCATCGGCGGCAGCTTAATCCCTCGATTAATCGATGAAGTGCCGATTTTAGCCGTTGCGGCCCTGTTTGCAGACGGCACCACCCGCATTGAGGATGCGGCAGAGCTACGGGTCAAAGAAAGCGATCGCATTGCGGTGACCGCCAGTCAGCTCAATCGTCTTGGGGCCTCAGTCAGCGAACTGCCCGATGGCCTAGAAATTCAAGGTGGGGCCACCCTAAAAGGGGCCGATGTTGATAGCTTTACCGACCATCGCATTGCCATGAGCCTGGCCGTGGCCGCACTGCGAGCAAAGGGGGCCACCACGATTCGGCGGGCCGAAGCGGCCGCCGTGTCCTATCCCCCCTTTGCCTCAACCTTAAAGCAGTTTGCCCTTTGATTTGAGCTGGCAGTGACCGGCAGTGAGCTGGCACTAAAAAAACCGTCAAGGGCTACCCATATGGCGTGAACCGTATGTGCCAGGCCATATCGCTGCAAACCTGGAGAGCCGACAGCCAATCCGACAGCTAACCTAACGCGCTATCCCCCTGCATCAGGGCATTGGCTGCGGTGGCTGCCCATGCCAGTAATTAGTGTCTATTGTCGGTCTCCAGACTGTCTCGGGCATTCTAGACCAACTGTCGTTTCCTCAGCCTGATGACGCTCACAGCGTTGGTCTCGTTGCCGGAATGCAAGACGCCAAACATCTCAGAACGAGCCACACGTGACTCCATGGGCTAACCGTTGCTCTGATTTTAACTGGGTTCGAAACGTAGCATCTATGCACAAGATTTTACTCATTGGGTCATCAAAAGTACGACCGACAACAACCGTACCCATGATTGAAGCTGCGGGCTATACCGTCGAACTAGCACAAACAGGTATAGCTGGGTTGGAACTGGCCCGAGCCCAAAATCCAAACCTAATTATTTGTGATTGGGATCTGGGGGACTGTGATGGCCACCACATATTGAAACAGATCCGCAAAGACCATCAGCTAGTGGTTACTCCGTTTATATTGCTCAGCTCGCTGTATGAACACAGACATCTACGGCAGACCATGCAGCTGGGGGCAGATGACTGTCTGTTGCGCACCTATTCCGATGAGGTGTTACTCGCTGCGATCGCAACCCGCATCAAACAACAAGAGGCCGTTACTAACCACTATCTCAGCCATTTGCGCCTGGCAGCCGAACACCTCAATCGACTGTCCTATTACGACAGTCTCACCAAACTGCCCAACCACCTGCTATTTGAACAACGGTTTACCCAACTGATCGAAACATCTAGCCACCCCGTGGCCCTACTCTCCTTAAGCTTGGACCGTCTCAGACAAATCAACAATATTTTAGGTTATCCCGCAGGCGACAGTCTTCTACAATCAGCTAGCCATCGCCTACGCGCCTGTTTACCAACAGATATTACCCTCGCTCGTCTCACCGGTAATCAGTTTGCCATTGCCCTAGGCCACGTAGAACAACTGACAACAGTCAGAAAGCTAGCAACAGAGGTAATGGATGCCCTGAGCCGCCCCTTCTCACTTCCTGGCCATGAAGTATTTCTCACCGCCAGCGTGGGCGTAGCCATGTACCCAGACAACAGCCAAGAACTCCCGGTTCTGATGCGCCAGGCCGACGCCGCCCTGGAGTACGCCAAACGCCAAAAAAGTAGCTACTGCCAGTTTTACCAACCGAATATGACCGTTGCCACCGAATATCAAATTCGACTGGAGACCTGGCTGCGCTATGCCCTAGAACGCGAAGAGTTCGAAGTTCATTATCAGCCTCAGCTCAATCTCCGCACCGGTCACATTGAGGGGGTTGAAGCCCTAATCCGCTGGCACCATCCCCAAGCCGGCACCATTTCCCCCGGCCTGTTTATCCCCTTAGCAGAAGAAACAGGGCTAATCATCTCCATCGGCAAGTGGGTGCTTGAAACCGCCTGTCGACAGGCTCGCCAATGGCAAACGATGAATCTGGGTCTGCACCACATGTCAGTAAATCTATCTAGCGTGCAGTTTAATCAGGGTAGCCTCAGTCAGCAGGTGGCTCATATTCTGAAAGATACCGGTCTCTCCCCCCATCTATTGGAACTAGAAATCACTGAAACCGCCCTGATTCAAGATGCAGATGCGGCCGTACGCACCTTAAATGAACTGAAGGAATTAGGAATTCAGCTAGCCGTAGACGACTTTGGTACCGGATATTCATCCCTGAGTTATTTACAAAAGTTACCCATCGATACCCTCAAGATTGATAACTGTTTTGTCCGAGGCGTCACCACCGACCCCAAAAATCAAGTCATTCTTAAATCCGCCATTCAAATGGGCCACGACTTGGGTCTGTGCATCATCGCAGAAGGCGTGGAAACCGTCGATGAGCAATCCCTGTTGGAAACCTACCAGTGCGATTTTGCCCAAGGCTATCTGATTGGCAAGCCCATGAACGCTCAAAAATTACAGACCTATCTAGAGCAGCGATTACCCGTGGTCAGTCTGGCATTGTGATCGGCCTGTCCCGTGGGGAACACCGTGGTTATGCCAGGGGGTCAGGGAATAATAGACACATCACCAAATAGTGAATGCTACGAGACCAAGGGCACCGACCATCCCTTGACAGCTGGTTGGCGGGCTACCATGGCAATAACCCTAAACCTTTGCATGCATTATGACGCTGAGAGCACTGACATATACACATTGTTTGTGGGTTGCGGGGTAGGCATATATCAATGTGTCGACAGTGGCTAAGGGCTTACAACTACATCCGTAGCATAGAGACATTTCAGGATATGAGCCCTGATCTGTCCGTCCGACATCAGGTCAACCAGTTACTGTCTCAGCATCGTCGGCCCCTCTCAGCCGAGGCTTGGTGCGAGGAATTTCAACGGGAAATCCCATCGTCTCAACGCGATACGCTGCTATTCGTCTATCGCTGTCTAGAAAGCTATTCTGGCATCGAATTCAACCGCGTTAGACCCCACGATCGCCTTGTGGACGATCTACAGTTTCCCCTGGTGTGCTGGTTTGACTGGTCCACCCGCTTTTGTGATGAGGTCGTCGCCCACTTTGGCATAGATATTGGCAACTGCTTTGACGAAACCCGCATTCATACCCTGATTGACCTGGTTGCTTTTTTAGACGCTTGTATAGCCAGTAGCCCAGACCAGGCCATTGCTGATTTAGAAGATGAACCAAGCGCTTAGGTGTCCATGGGGCCGCATCTTTTAGGCAACATCATCGTTAGACCACAGCAACACCCAGAACCTACAGCGGAGCTAGGTACAGACGCGGGCTGGGTACAGCTGCACACCAGCTGGACACCATAAATATTCTGGAAGCTATAAATTATTACAGACCCAAACTAACCCGGTAAGCTGAGGGCAGGGTTACATTAGAATATAGCTTTGGCACTCTTACCGTATTAGTCTTGCCATGCCTAGAACCCAGCGCAACGATAATTTCATCGATAAATCTTTTACGGTCATGGCCGATATGATCCTAAAGATGCTGCCGACAAAAAAGCAGGCCAAAGAAGCCTTTGCCTATTACCGTGACGGCATGTCTGCCCAAGCCGATGGTGAGTATGCCGAAGCCCTAGAAAACTATGAAGCGGCCCTAGAGCTAGAAGAGGATTCTTACGATAAAAGCTTCATTTTGTACAATATGGGGCTGATTCACGCCAGTAATGGCGATCACAATGCGGCACTGGATAAGTATGCGGCGGCCATTGAGCTTAACCCCCGTATGCCCCAGGCGCTAAATAACACGGCGGTAATCCACCACTATCGAGGTGAGCAAGCCGAGAATGCGGGGGATACGAAAACCGCCGAGGGGCTTTATGATCAGGCCGCGACCTACTGGCTTGAGGCCCTGAGAATGGCTCCGAACAATTACATTGAGGCGCAAAACTGGTTAAAGAATACGGGCCGTATGCCAGCGGATATATTCTTTTAGATCGCTTTTAGACCATTACCTCGTCATAGTTTGCACGGTGGGTAGTGCCCGCCCTAACGTTTTCTACAATTGCCCATGATTGACTTAGAACAGGTGCGCAAAGTAGCGCTTTTGGCCCGTCTAGAGCTGACCGAAGCCGAGGAGCAGCAGTTTACTGAGCAGCTCAGCAGCATTTTGGACTACGTGCAGCAGCTAGATGAGCTCAACACGGACAATATTGAACCCACCACTCGCGCCATTGAGCTGAGTAATATTACCCGGCAAGATGACCTGGAGCCCTTTGAAGCTCGGGAGTCTATTTTGGACATTGCCCCGGACCGTGAGGACGACTTCTTTAAGGTGCCTAAAATTTTGGGTGGTTAATGGGTTTCGGTCATCGTGTAGGGGCATTGCATGCAATGCCCCTACGTAAGGAAATTAATCCCCTAAAAATTTTAGATAGTCGTTGCTCATTTCTTTGACGGCGGCTTCGTAAAATTGCTGACCGTGTTCTGGGGTGGCTAAATCTGGATTAGACCCCATCCGTCCGTCGGTATAAAATCGGCGAAAGTCTTTGGCACCATAGATGCGATGGCCAGAGGGAGCTACTTGGGGATCCAACGGGGCTGATTTTATGGCGTCGGGAGAGGCATATTGGGTCAGGGCCACTTCGCTGGGGGGGGCATGGGAGCCTTCTTGATCGCCGTAGAGTTCTTTGGCCAGGGTATACACAGAGCGACACATAAACCAGTTCGCCAGCTGGCAGCGTACCTGGTCGGCCCCAGGAATATTGAGATCCGCCAGGGCAGCGTAGGTTGCAGAAAAAGCGGCCTTGAGGGCGGCCATATTGCCCCCGCGGCCATTAATAAAATAAAAGCGGGTAAACCCAGCCCGGACCAGGGGCTTAAGGTAGTCCTGAATCAGGGCAATGAGGGTGCTGGGACGCAAACTGATGCTGCCGGGGAAAGCAGTGTGGTGCAGGGCCATGCCAACGTTGATCGTAGGGCCAACCAGGGCTCCGGTTTGCTCACCAACGCCCACCGCAATGGTTTCTGCACAGATGGCATCGGTGCCAATGAGCCCGGTGGGGCCATGCTGCTCGGTGGAGCCAATGGGGAAAATAATGCCCTGCGATCGCAACAAATAGGCCTCGACTTCAGGCCACGTAGACAGTTGCAGCTTCATGGTTTAACGTCCTCAGCTATGAGCGAATCCATTTCTGGGTGGTCAAAGTCCATTACCCTCCCTTAAGCTGTTACTTAAGTTGTGGCGGCAGCACCGACTGATAGCGGCAGTGCCACAGCAGTCACTTAGATGACGGGTAGACTTCTATGCTACATCGCAAGATATACCAACTCTCCTGCGACGGTCGCGAGGTGTGGGTATTTTTGAGAGATCAGCATCGCTGGATTGAGCGGGCTCAGATTTTAAACATCGAAGGCGATCTGGTCACCCTACGCTATGAAACCGAAGAGGACGATGAGTGCTGTGCGTGGGAAGAAATGGTTCGCTTAGAAAGTATTGGCTCGATTCAGCAAAAACTCGCGACCGTGCCCAAAGGGGATACGGAACTGGTCATTTCTGATGACTGCCCCACATCTGAGCAAATCCACGAATAAACACGAATAAAACAATCCCTTAGGGTCATTCCGTGGAACGACCCTACCGCGCCATAAATTCTGGACAGTGGCCATCGGGAGCAACTAGCCGACCAAACAGGGGGGAACGGGGTTGCTGGCAACTGCGCTGCTGATAAAACTGGCAGTTGTCACAGACTGCCCGATCGGGAGCCAAACGATTGGTAATATTCCCCAACTCAGACGGATCGACACCCCGGAGAACTAAGTTTTCCCCCTGCCATTGGGCTTCGATAATGCCGGTTTCAGCAAATTTCTGCCAGCGGACATCAGTAGCAATGGTCGGCGGCAGCTTTAGGGACACCTGGTCAATCGATTCGCTAACGGTGCCTTCAAAGGTGGCTTCACGGGGCGGAGGCGGTGAGGCAAACTCCGTATCTAACCGCAGGCAGAGGGGATTACCCGGCAGGGGAATATGTACCTGGTAGCGGCTCTGGAGCGAGTCTAAGTTAGCCAGGGCACTGAGGTAATCTAACCGCCCATGGACCAGCACCACATGACGGGGGCGCAGGTTATGGATCAGCTGAGTGGTACCATCCCCATCGCAGTGGCTGTAGAGCTGATAGGTTTCTAGCTGTACGGTGCCCGAGGAGGTGGCATTTTTAAAGCTGTCAAACCAGTCGTAGGTAGGACCGTAGGTGTCGAGCTGGGTCTGCCAGGCTCGAAGATTGGCCTGCTCTGGTAAAAAGGCACTCCAGGCCCCGCGATAGCGCTCGCAATATAGGGCAACCGGGGTGGCCGGATGGACCAGCAGCACGGCAGGGGCTTCGAATGTGTCCGCTTGCTGCCGGTCGTCAGAGAGTCTGGGTAAACGCTTGATGGTGGGATTAATCCGCTCGTCCCAAAAAATAGACTGGTGCTGCGCAAAGTTCTGCACATTGCGAGAAAAGGCGGCGGGCATCTGGGCCAGCAGCTCTAGGTAGGCATCACAGCTGTGGGCAAGGGCGGGATCAACCCAAATGGTCAATGGCTGACCGGTGAAGTGATAATGACTGCGCCAGAGCATTAGCAGCTCCTGTCCTAGCCCCATGAGCGGGGCGGGAAACACAACACAGCGAGACTGCTCTAGGTGCGATCGCAACCGCTTAACCAGCTGATTTTCCTGCTGTCGCCGGTTAGGGTATCGCGCCGTCCCCAAGCTCCCCTCAACAATCAGCACATCCGGATTCAGCCCCCGCAGGGCCGCTAAGGGCAGACCATCTACCAGACGAGTGCTAGATAGACAACAATCCCCCGTGTAAAACAGTCGATAACGTTTGGCGCCGAGAATGTAGGGTAGTAGCGCACAGGCCGCCCCCGGCAGATGTCCCGCTGGCCACAGCTCCATGGTGAGGTTGTCCGCCACCTCTACCGGGACACGCCAGGGCAGGGTGCGGATAGATTGCGCTAGGGCTCGATCTGCCAACAGCGCGACAGTAGCTGCTGTGGCATAAATTGGCACCTGGGGCCACCGCTGCAACAGCAAACTTAAGCCACGCCCATGGTCAAAATGGGCGTGGCTATAAAACACAGCATCGGGTGGGGGATCACTCCCTAGGGCAGCTAAATCCTCTATGCCGCAATCGAGCAAAATTCGATGGGGACCAATGGCCAGACCTAAACTGACACCCTCTTGCCCATGGCCAACTCCATAGGGATTACAGCCGACGGACTCTCCATCGGCAATGGTTGATCCTATCGTTGGTGAAACAACATCGGCCCCCATTAGGTCAGCAGGCGCGCCCCATTAAACAACATCGACCACCCTAAGGTCAGCAGGCGCGCTCCACTAAACGAACAGTAGTCTAATGAGCGGAGCCGTTGCCATGGTAATCGTCAGAGTCATAGAAGCCATTTTGCGTGCCAAAGAACACACACGCAACGGAGAATAAAACAGCTAGGACTGGCAAAATTGTCTTTATATCCACGGATGGTTATTCCTTAAGTTAAATCTCTGGATGGTTTGGCGATTGGTCATTTTGCCCAAGCCGTTTCTGAATCGTAGCAAGTTCGTTGAGAAATGCAATCATAGACTCCAGGACTGTTACATAACTGTTATTTACTGCAACATTGTTGGTTCGTTTTTAGAAACTGAATGACTGGTGTGATTATTAGTGCTGAGTGGTGCGATCGCAACCCGCTACAGGTCGCCCCCGACCTGATTGGCTGTACGCTTGCCCGCCAGCTCCACAACGAAACCATCAGGGGGAGCATCATCGAAACCGAAGCCTACTGTACTAACGATCCCGCCTGCCATGCCTATCGCGGCAAGACCGCCAGCAATGCCGCCATGTTTGGACCACCGGGTCACAGCTATGTCTACTTTATTTACGGCATGTACCACTGCTTCAACGTTGTTACCCAGCCAGCCAATACCGGCAGTGCCGTTCTCATCAGAGCCATTGAGCTATCCCAACTCCCTAAGGGGTTAGACCCCAAATACACCAAGCAGGGCAAACGGGTAGCCGCCGGTCCCGGCAAACTCTGCCGCACCTTAGATATCGACCGCAACCACAATGCGCTGCCATTGATCCCAACCCATCAACTATGGCTCGAACATCGTACCGCTCAGTTTCAAAATCAGCTCGACCAGGGTCAGCAGGCCCTAATTCAAACCACACGCATCGGTATTTCCAAAGCTGCCGAGAAACCCTGGCGCTGGTACTTAAAGGATCATCTCAGTGTTTCTAAACAGTAGGTGACTGAAAACCATAGGGTTGGCCGCTCCCCTCGGTCATCCCCCTACAGAACGATTTCTTGACCACGATTGGTAAACTCCACCTGGTTGACTTTCCAGGTCGGATTTTTGATTAAGGTCTCTTCTAACCCACCAAATAACCCCTGCTGCTCGCAGCTAGATAAGGACAAAAACTGACGCTCAGAGTCCTCCGACAGGCGTAAATCCACAATGGCTTTACTATCCTCAACATTCACCCGATAACCAGATAGTTTAAACGCCTCAAAGCTATGGCGGTCAAGCACCTCACCCACAGCTTCAGTCATAGCCTGATTGGCAGGAACCTTTACCGATTCAGGGTTGAAATTACTACAGCTGTCATCCATTACATAGATCGAAACAGCCACCATCTCCGTATCCCCTCCCGTATCAGCCGCATTGGGCTGTGACGTTACCGGTGGCTTGTCCGCATCCGCCGACTCATCCGCCCCATCAGCTGTCGTATCCCCCTTTTTTTCGGTTCCCGCAGCGGGCTCTTCCACCGGTGTTGAGGGTGGTTCAGCCACATCGGTAGGCGCTGTCCCATTGCACCCGGCAAGGGTCAAACCCACAGCTACCAATAAACCTAAGAATACGTTTGGGAACCGAACCATCGGATGAAATACTAAGTAGAGTTTGTGCTCATATCCTACAAACTGAAGCTACACTCTGTCGCTAAAGTGTGACACTTTGCTAACGCCTAGCGTCACGAAGTGGGACACGTTGCTTAACATCTAAACCTCAGCCCCTTATCTAACTTTGGTCTATCCATGGCCGATAACACCTGGAATCGTCGACACATTATTTCCCTCGAAGACTTCACCCCCAACGATTATCAAACTATTCTGCAAACAGCGGCTAGTTTTCGTGAAGTCCTCTCCCGTCGGACCAAAAAGGTACCTGCACTACAGGGGCAAGTAATTACCAATCTGTTCTTTGAGCCCTCCACCCGCACCCGCAGCAGTTTTGAGTTAGCGGCTAAGCGTTTATCAGCCGACATCCTCAATTTTTCTCCCGGTAGCTCATCCCTCAAAAAAGGAGAAACCATTCTAGATACGGCCAAGACTTACCTGGCCATGGGGACAAACCTCATGGTTATTCGCCATCAACAGGCAGGGGTTCCCACCATCATTGCCCAGGAAATGGATCGCATTAATTCAGGTGTGGGTGTTCTCAACGCTGGCGACGGTCAGCACGCCCACCCCTCCCAGGCCCTGCTCGATTTATTCACCATCTGTCATAATTTCAATCCCGCCAATCCCCACATCGATCAGCTCCAGGGCAAAAAAGTAGTCATTGTGGGCGATATTCTGCACTCGCGGGTTGCACGCTCAAATATTTGGAGTCTGACCACCTGTGGAGCGGAGGTTCATCTTGTCGCTCCACCGACATTGCTACCCAAGCACTTCCTAGAAGCCTTTAAACAACCCATCAGACAAGACAACGAGGCCACTGCCCCAACTGAACGCAAACTCTATCTTCACTGGCAGCTAGAGCCCGCCTTAGAAAATGCCGACTTCGTCATGGCACTGCGGCTACAGCATGAACGCATGAGCCAACATCTGCTCCCCAGCCTACGGGAGTACCATCAGCAGTTTGGCATCACTCGAGAGCGGCTACAGCTATGTAAGCCCACGGTCAAAATCATGCATCCCGGCCCCACTAATCGCGGTGTGGAACTCACCTCAGACCTGATGGACGATCCGGAGCTAAGTCTGGTCCCCATGCAGGTGACCAGTGGCGTCGCTACTCGCATGGCGCTACTCTACCTAATTGGCGGCGTGAAATAGGTTAAGACGCCGTATCTTTCAAAAACTGACGATAGCCATACAGTTTTGTATCCTCAGAGATTTCCTTGGCGGTGTGAAAGGTAAACTTACGTTCTTTACTGGATTCTTGCCAAGCCTGCTGGATTTTTTGTGATGGAAACGTACCCTGGACAAACATGGTCATCATTTTGGCCCAGCGCGCTTTGAGCTGATGGGACTCCCCCACATACAAACGATATTTCCCAACGTTAGCTACAGCAAAAATTCCAGAACTCATAATAGTTGCAATCGTTATCCCTAATGGTTAAGACGCCCTGCAGCTCACAAAAATCAGCGTTGCTGAGCCGAACCATGATTTCATCTGAACGGTATCGGCATACGGCACATCTAAACTAGATCGATTCATCCCTTAAATCAGCAACGACCAAAAATCTAGCGCGTTTTGCAGTTAATTTTCCCTCGGAGTTGATTTATTCATCAATATCGTGATGTTTTGCAACTCCTGGGGGACTGTCTACAATACACATAGCCAACGTCCTGATGCATCAGAACGTTGGTGCGTCACATTGGCTTGTAGATTAGTGCTTCCAGGGACTACGAATTGTCCTAACCAATGTGGCCAACGCGATAAGCTCAGCGTTGCTGATTCGAACGATAGTTTCATCTGCAAGATTCTGTCATTGGGCAGGTCTAACAGATCGCTCACCCTTTAAATCAACAACGGCTAATGCCCCTTCTCCGCATCTGTCGGCACATCCACCTATGACCATTGGCCTCCCGTTCAATCTCGATGTTCAGACCCAGACGAATGATACTGATAGTTTTGCCATTACGTTTGCACCGCTCTCCCTAGATGAGGTATATCGTTTAGCCGATGATGAGGCCAATGGTGCCATTGTTGTCATGAGTGGCATGGTACGCAACAACACAGAGGGAAAAGCGGTTGTTGCCCTAGAGTATCAGGCCTATGAACCCATGGCAGCAGCGGTGTTTAAACAAATTTCTGCCGAGATTCGGCAGCAGTGGGCAGATATTACTCACGTTGTTATTCATCATCGGACTGGCAAACTCACCGTAGGAGAGATTAGTGTGCTGGTAGCGGTGGGCTGCCCTCATCGTTCTGAAGCATTTGCAGCCTGTAAATATGCCATTGATACGCTCAAGCACAATGCCCCGATTTGGAAAAAAGAGATTTGGCAGGATGGTTCGCCCAGCTGGGTAAACATTGGAGCCTGTGAAGAAAATGATGCATAGCCTTTTCATGGGAGTGTATTTGACCTAACTCCAAAAGCTATAAGCAATTCATGCTGGAATTAACCCCTGGAAGTGAGTAGAACTGTAATGTTCGATCTGGGGTTGATATATGGGATGGATCATCGTTGATATTTACGAGGGCATCAATAACTTCTATAGCGGCTGGATTTGGTGGAACTTATTTCTGGCCTTTATTCCTATGCTGCTTAGCTTTAAGCTATTTCGCCGGAAAGCACTGCCTCCTTTTTGGTTTGCACTAGCCTGTTTTGGCACAGCCCTAATTGGTATTGCTGGACTAGAGTCCAGACTGCCCAGGCTGAGGCGATTTGCCCTGAGTGTGCTCCGTGGCATCCAGACGAGGGAGCCGAGCACCTTACTGCAATTGCTTTGGTTAGCGGGGGTGATGGTGATTGCTTTGGGTATTAGCATTTGGTTATTTAAACGGGCCCACACCAGGAAGCCTTGGCTGTGGTGGATCGGTCTGGTGACATTTATTGCCTTTTTGCCGAATGCTCCCTATGTTTTGACGGATATTCTGCACCTCATTCGTGGCACCAGTGCTGGCAGCATCAAGATTTGGGTGGTTGCTTTTATTTTTATTCCCATGCATATGGCAGCCATTATTGTCGGGTTTGAAGCCTATGTGATTGCCCTCTTAAATTTAAATTTTTATTTACAACAAAAGGGATTACAAGCGTTAGCTGGGCCAGCTGAGATTGGCATTCATGCGCTATGTGCCTTTGGTGTTTATCTGGGTCGTTTTATTCGGCTAAATAGCTGGGATATTGTTGTTGATCCGTCGAGTGTGTTGGCAACTACGATAAATACGCTGACGTCAAAGCGACCGGTGGCGGTTATTTTCTTTTCTTTTGTTTTA
>ERZ1740052.245-NODE-245-length-19218-cov-8.144288_pt1 | contig 19218 bp, 13 predicted proteins | sample MGYA00581750_ERZ1740052 | MGnify/ENA primary metagenome ERZ1740052 (study PRJEB43018, sample SAMN04849743) | marine metagenome | isolation source: floating plastic debris | place: Pacific Ocean | collected 2008-08-30 | study: EMG produced TPA metagenomics assembly...
CCGATTACTGCTTTGCGTTTGAATCAGCAGATACAAACTATTCTTCAGTGGGCAAACGAACATAAAAGTAAGACAGTATGTGTAGCAAATGTACATATGTTGATGGAAGCTCACTGGAACCCAGAGTTTGCAGGTGTATTAAAAAATGCTGATATAGTGACTCCAGATGGTATGCCTTTAGTTTGGATGATGAAAAAATTAGGGGCTACTTCTCAAGATAGAGTCGCAGGGTTAGACATTTTAGCTTCTGTGTGTGAATCCGCACCAAAGAAAAATGTTAGTGTATTTTTTCTGGGTTCTCAAAAACAAATTCTTTCCGGAATGAGGAGTAGCTTAGAGGAAGAATATCCTGAGTTGCATATTGCTGCGATGGAACCACTGCCATTTCGCCCGCTTACCGAAAGTGAAGATGAAGCATTGATAAAAAAAATTAATCAAAGTGGTGCAGGTATTGTATTTGTATCTTTAGGCTGTCCAAAACAAGAAAAGTGGATGGCTCAACATAAAGATAAAATTCAGGCTGTAATGATTGGCTTGGGTGGTGCTTTCCCTGTTTATGCAGGACTTCAGAAGAGGGCACCTCGTATAGTCAGAGAGTCTGGATTTGAATGGTTGTATCGATGGTTGCAAGAGCCTCGTCGTCTTGCAGGTAGATATACAAAGACTATTCCACCATTTATGTGGTTGGCGATGAAGCAGTTGATTAGTACTAATTATTCAGTGTCTAATTCTGCGAGCAATTTGGAATAAAAGTTTCTTATTTGTGTTGCTAAGTACTTGTTTATGTTTGCTTAAGCAATTTAAATAGCAACGGAACAATCAAGTAATCAATTCTTTTTAGTTTGTTGAATTTACATTTTATTTACTTGCTAATGGGAGATTTTATCTCCCTGGCAGATATCTATAGATATCTAAATTATTAGTTTGTTTATTAAGTTATCAAATAAATGTAAGTAAATATCCGGACATTTAATATTTGATTAGGAAAGTAATCTTAACTGATTTAAATAATCGGCTACATTTTATCAAATTAATGGGAAGATAAATAATAGTATATAATACTTTGAAAAAAATAATAAATTCCTATATTTAGGTTACAAACAAACTGATTTAAAGCCAATATTAAAGAATGCAACTGAGTATTCTTAAAAAGATTATTTCTTTAAATTTATTCACCAACCTATTCTATAAGATGAGCTTAAAACAGAAGGCAGTTAAAGGTGTAATTTGGTCTGCGATGGAAAACTGGGGTCGCCAAGCTATTTCCTTCGGGGTTTTCTTCTTACTTGCTCGTTTACTTGGTCCAGAGACCTTTGGTTTAGTTGCTTTAGCTAGTGTTTTTTTGGCTTTTATACAAGTTTTCCTCGACCAAGGACTTTCCCAAGCAATCGTCCAACGTCATGAATTGGAAGAAGAACATCTGGATACAGCCTTTTGGACTAATATTGGTATCAGTTTACTGTTAACAACAGTGAGTATTGCCTGCGCTGGTTTAGTTGCCGATTTTTATAAAGAGCCACAATTAACGGCAATTATACGCTGCTTATCTTTAACCTTTGTATTCGGTTCTGTGAGTGGCGTGCAAGGTGCCATGCTTAGCCGTCAACTTGCTTTCAAGGCTTTAGCAATACGTTCATTAATAGCAATGCTCATTGGTGGTATAGTCGGTGTGACTATGGCGTTTATGGGTTTTGGAGTTTGGAGTTTAGTTGGTCAACAGTTAGCAAATAGTTTAGCTCAAGCCTTAGTCCTTTGGTGGGTAAGTGATTGGCGACCTGGATTTAAGGTCTCTAAAAAACATTTCAAAGAATTATTTTCCTTTGGAATAAATGTTTTGGGGATTAGAATACTCGATTTCTTCAATCGCCGCTCAGATGATTTTCTGATTGGATACTTTCTTGGTCCGGTTGCACTGGGATATTACAGTATCGCCTATCGATTGTTGCTGACCATGACCCAATTACTAACTAGCATTACAACAAAAGTTGCGATGCCCACATTTTCAAGGTTGCAACAAGACTTGCCAAGATTGCGACGTGGCTTTTACACTGCTATACAGTTTACCAGCTTAGTGTCTTTTCCTGCTTTCCTTGGGATGTCGGTATTAGCACCAGAACTAGTGCGTGCCTTATTCGGAGAAAAGTGGTTACCTAGCATTCCAGTGATGCAAATTCTGGCATTTATCGGTATTCTCCATTCAGTCTACTATTTCAATGCCACTATCATTATGGCGATGGGAAAACCATCTTGGAAACTAGGGCTAAATTGTTTAAATGCTATCACTAATGTTATTGGTTTTTATATTGCAGTTCGTTGGGGAATTGTAGCTGTTGCAGCATCATATGTGATTCGGGGCTATGTACTCTCACCTCTGCCACTTTTAGTAATCCGCAAACTAATTAATATTGACCTGAAAACCTATTTTAGTCAATTCATTCCTCCAGTTATTGGTTCGATGGGGATGGTAGCTACTATATTAATCACTAAATATTTACTTCATGAGCGGCTAAATTTGTACGCATTATTAACTCTTTGCGTAGCAATTAGTATTGTAGTTTATACAATGATACTTGCTTTGATTGCGCCAAAATTATCCCAACAAGTAATCGGTTTGGCACAATCAGTTGTGCCTTTAGGTAAAACTAAAAAACTCTAAATATAGTTATTTTATTTTGTATTCAATAAAGGAAGGAAAAGTTTGAAGAATCAAATTTCTAGTTCTGAATTAATAGTAGAAGCTAAGCCCATAACATTGTCTAACCTTTTAACTTGGGCTATTCAAACAGCTAAACAAGATAAAGGGAAATACAATTCAAAAAGTAGGTCAATGTCTGCTCGTCGATTGTGGTGTATGGTAATACCAAATCTGCAGCAACCTATTTTTATAGTTGGTTCTCCCCGTTCGGGCACCACATTCTTAGGTTCGTGTATAGGAGAATTACCAGAAATTTCTTATCACTTTGAGCCTGTTGCCACAAAAGCTGCGGCACGATACGTCCATGAAGGTAAATGGGGAATTATTAAAGCTAGGTGGTTTTATCGTACAGTATATGCTTGGCTAATGCGATTGCATGTTGATGGTGACCTTCGATTTTCAGAAAAAACCCCTCGAAACTGTTTCCTAATAGATTTTTTGTATCAAGCATTTCCGGATGCAAAATTTATTCATATCATTCGGGATGGAAGAGATGCGGCACTTTCCCACAGCAAGAAACCTTGGTTACAGGCTGCCTCAGCTAAATCCGGTAGAAGGGAGTCTGGTGGTTACTTTTATGGTCCCTATGCTCGTTTTTGGGTTGAACCTGAACGTAAGCATGAGTTTGAAACAACCAGCGACATCCATCGCTGTATCTGGGCATGGCGACGGCACACAGAAACTATACTTTCACAAGCAGCTAATTTACCTAGGTCTCAGTATTATGAACTGCGCTACGAGGCACTTGTAACTACACCAAAAAAAGAAGCAGAAGGCTTACTCAACTACTTAGAAATTATCAATCCGGATTCACGAAATTTGTTACATGAGGCATTCGCTCGTGCTAATTCAAACTCGGTTGCTGGATGGCAAAAAGAGTTATCCCCAGAACAGTTAAAACAGGTTGAGACAGAAGCTGGTTCGCTTCTGCAAAGATTAGGTTATTTCAAATAGTCCGGTTTTCAAAGGAAAAAGTTATGCAAACACAAACAAAAAGTCCTATTTTTATAGTAGGTTGTCCGCGCTCGGGAACAACATTACTCCAGAGTTTACTCGCAGCTCATCCAGATATTACTTCATTCCCAGAATCTCATTTTTTTAGGCACCTAATTGATAATCGCGGACGAATGCGCCGTCGTTTGGGTATAGCTTCTAAGTATGCAAGAAATCGATTTGAAGAATTTCTCAGTGAGATAGAACATGAAGAAATGCAAAAATACTTACCTAAGTATGCACTATTTATGTCTCAATATACCAAAGCTTTTATAAAAGTACTGGATACTTTGACAGAGAAACAACAAAAAAGTTTTTGGATAGAAAAAACTCCCGACCATGTACTTTATATTGACTACATAGAAAAACTTGTAGAAAAAGCAAAATTTATTCATATTATTCGTAATGGTTCAGATGCAGTTGCATCTTTGTATGAAGTAACTCATAAACATCCTGAAATTTGGCATGGAGAATGGGATATTGATAAATGTATATCTCATTGGATTAAGTGTATTAACCATACTCACAAACATTTACATAAATCAAATCATATTTTAGTAACTTACGAAAAATTGATTGTAGAACCAGAATCAACTCTTAATAGGCTTGGCGTTTTTTTGGGGATTAACCTAGACTATAAAATGCTTAAAAGCCGTAGGGGAATTGTAGAGCAAATAGTTCTTAAAAATGAGCCTTGGAAAGCTTCAGTTAATCAACCACTTAGTAGTGTAGGTAGTAATAAATTCAATAAAATATTTAATGACAATCAGAAGTCTTATATTAGGAAAAAACTTTCAGTAATTAATTTAGACCAGCTAGATAGCGTGACAACAGAGAGCATTAAATTATAATAATCGATATTTTTAGTTAATTCTATATGAGCAAAAAAATATTAGTTATATCACCAATACCTTCTCACCCTCAGACTGCTGGCAACAGGGCAAGAGTATACAGCTTGCTTATAAATTTAAAAGAAATGGGGCATGATATATATTTTTTACATATACAAAAAGAAACAGGCGATGAAGAATCAATGCAATCATGCTGGGGTGATAATTTCTATTCTATTCCCTATCAAGAGCCAAAAACAGCAAAGAAGCATTCTCCTAAAACATTTTCTCAAAAAATAATCAGAAAAATTCAGTCTTTTATATTTAGCAGATCACTTTTTACATATTCAATAGACGATTGGTATGATGATTCTGTAAATCAATCTATAATTAATATTTCAAATCAAATATCTCCTCATATAGTTATCGTTGAATATGTATTTTTTTCAAAAGCTCTAGAATTATTTGATAAAAAGATAATTAAAATAATTGATACCCATGATAAATTCACTGACAGATATAAGATCTATCAAAATAAAGGGCAAAAACCTAGGTGGTATTCTACAACTAGCGAACAAGAAATCAAGGGTCTAAATAGAGCCAATGTTATTCTTTCAATTCAGCAGAAAGAGACAAATTGGTTTAGTAATAAATTAAATAAACAACAAATATTGACAGTCGGTCATTTAGTAGAATTACATAGCAACAACTATGATAATTTGAAAAATACGATTCTTTTTGTAGGGTCAAAAAATCCTATAAATGTTGATGGAATTAATTATTTTATTAAACAAGTATTTCCAAATTTAAAATCAACATTCCCAAATTTAAAACTTATACTTGCTGGAGATGTATGTGAGGAAGTAGAAGATTTTAACGATTGTCTCAAATTAGGTAGAGTCGAAAACCTTAAGGACGCTTATCAACTTGCTGATATTGTCATTAGTCCAGTGTTATTTGGTACCGGACTAAAAATAAAAAATATAGAGGCACTAGGTTATTCTAAGCCTCTGGTAACTACTTCAGTTGGTGCCGAAGGAATGGAAGAAGCTGCAAATAAAGCTTTTCTTGTAGCTAACTCACCATCAGATTTTGTTGATGCTATTACCAAGATATTTTCAGATATAGAATTATACAATAATTTATCTAACAATGCTTATAATTTTGCCAAAGAATGGAATCAAGGTTGTCTGAAAGTGTTGGGGGATGTTTTAAATAAAGCGTCTCAATAAGGGTTTTAATAAAAAACACATAACTTAGTTATAAATAAAGGACTAAAAATACTCAGTAAATCTTCTACAAAAAATGAAAAATGACTAATAATGAATTGAAATTAATCTGGCTCCGAGAAAGTTTTCCTTGGATGGGGAACCATAGTGGATACGAACAAGTATGTGATGTTATTCCTGAACTGCAACCAGCTAGATACCAAAGCCTTTGGAAAAATAGTAAGCCCTTATCAAAAATAACTAAACGCCTTCTAGCCCCTATAGTCGCAAAGGTAAAGAATAGCGCTACATATAATGAAACTAGCGCTATGCAAGAATTAAAAACATTGTTGAGCCATTTAAGTTCTTCTTGGAATCTAGCTCATGTAGTTTATTTAGAGAGAACTTTGGGAATATTACCCAAATGGAAGCAACGGTTATCTTATAAATTAGTCGCAACAGCCCATCAGCCTGTAGGATTGTGGCGGATGCGTCGTCATCACCCCGAAATGCTTTCATCTTTGGATGGACTAATTGTTCTTAGTAGTAAAGAAGTTGGATATTTTGAGCAATATATTCCCAATCGCGTCCATTTTATTCCTCACGGTGTAGATATCGACTTTTTCCGTCCTTCATCTGTAGAAAAGCCTCAACCCCGTTGTGTTTTTTCTGGAATATGGCTGCGTGATTTAGAAACCTTAGCACAAGTTGTAGACAAGGTGCTGGCAAAGGAACCAAGAATCGGATTTGATATGGTTGTCCCTATTGACAGAAGAGAAAATCCTCACTTTTTCCGTATTGCCAGACATAACCAGGTTAAATGGCACGCAGGTATTTCAGATGAACAACTACGCGACTTATATTGCCAAGCAACTATGTTAGTATTACCTCTTTTAGATTGTACTGCTAACAATGCTCTATTAGAAGCGATGGCTTGTGGTTTACCAATAGTTTCAAATGATGTTGGCGGCATTCCCGATTACACTCGTGATTCCTTTGCCGATTTATTACCTGTTGGGGATGTTGATGGCATGGTAGATAGAATTATCCGACTTGCAAACAATGCTCAAGAATCTGCTCAAAGAGGTAATAAAGCAAGGGCTTTTGCTGAACAACATCTGACTTGGGAAAAAATTGCACTTAAGACTATAGAAGTCTATCAGAAAATTTTGACCAAATAAAAATTACTTTAGCACTTTACGAAATCTTCATTCATTCAGGGATTATGACGTATGAAAATTGCTTTTATTGTTGGTGGTTTCCCTAAACTATCTGAGACTTTTATTTTAAGTCAAATAACAGGATTAATAGAACGGGGGCATGAAGTCGATATTTATGCTGATAACTCTACAAATGAGAATAAAATACACTCTGATATTGAAAAATATTCTCTTATAAGCAAAACTCGTTATTTCGGACAACCATCACACAAGGTATTAAGTGGGTTAAATGCCATTAAATTATCCTTTTTAAACTTCTATAGAAATCCAGCACCAATATTACGTTCGTGGAATTATTCTGAGTACGATAAACATAAGGTATTTTCCAAATTTTTGCTTCCTCATATGGTAGTACCTTTCATCAAAAATAACGAATATGATATTATTAATTGTCATTTCGGATACAACGGATTAAAAGCTACATACTTAAAGAAAATTGGTGTACTTAAAGGAAAAATAGTAACAACATTTCATGGTTTAGACATTACCAATTATCTAGAATCCTTTGGAGAAAATGTTTATGACCAGTTGTTTGATACAGGAGATTTATTTTTACCAATTAGTGAATTGTGGGAAAAGCGGTTAATTGAATTGGGTTGTAGTCCTAAGAGAACCATTGTTCATCACATGGGAATTGATTGCGATAAATTTTCGTTTAAATCACGTTACTTAAGCAATGATGGTCAGATTCGATTTGTAACAGTTGCTCGTTTAGTTGAAAAGAAAGGTGTAGAGTATGCTATTCGTGCTGTTGCAAAACTAGCTGGTACACATCGAAATATTCAATACAGTATAGTTGGTGATGGACCTTTAAGAGAGAATTTACAGCAGCTTATTAAAGAATTAGATGTTGAAACAACAGTCAAACTTTTGGGCTGGAAAGACCAGCAGGAAGTGATTGAAATACTTAACGAAGCAAGTATCATGCTTGCTCCGAGCGTGACCAGCAAAGATGGCGATCGCGAAGGAATTCCGGTCGGGTTAATGGAAGCGATGGCTGTAGGGTTACCAGTGGTTAGTACTTATCACAGTGGAATTCCTGAGTTAGTAAAAGATGGTGTTTCTGGCTTTCTCGTTCCTGAAAGAGATGTAGATGGTTTAGCGAAAAAGTTGGGTTATCTCATTGAACATCCTGAAATATGGGCAGAAATGGGTCTTGCTGGTCGTGAATATGTAGAGAATTTTTACGATATAAACAAGCTAAATGACCAGCTAGTAGATACTTATCAAAACTTACTAAAGCAAAAATAAATTCTATTTATGTTCATTTATATTTGATTAAAGGATAATCAAAATGCCAAAGCTAGTCTCCGTAATCATACCTTGCTACAACGCAGAACGCTGGCTTTCTGAAGCAATCGATAGCTGCTTAAAACAAACTTATTCAGCAGTAGAAATCATTGTTATTGATGATGGTTCAACTGATGGTTGCTTAGACATTATTAAAAGTTATGGAGATAAAATTATTTGGGAAAGCGGACCAAATAGAGGCGGAAATCACGCTAGAAACAGAGGTTTTGCTTTATCCAAAGGTGAATATATTCAATATTTAGATGCTGATGACTATATATTAGCTGAAAAAATAGCAAGACAAGTTTGTTTTCTGGAAGAAACGGGTGCAGATGTTGTTTATGGCGACTGGAGACATCAACACCATCAACAAAACGGTGAAACTTTTTTAGAAGACGTAAAAATTACTGGAACGCAACCCGATATTCTGGAATCTTTACTAGCAAATTGGTGGGTTTCTCCTGCTTGTATTTTATTTACAAGAACTGCTGTAGAAAAATCTGATGGTTGGGATGAAAATTTAAAAGCCGGACAAGATAGAGACTTTTTTATCTCAGTAGTAATGAGTGGTGCAAAAGTTGTTTATCAGCCCGGTTGTTACTCAATTTACAGGCGTTATGGCAATGTAACGGTTTCTACTTCTTCACAAGTAAGATGTTTGGAAAGCCACTTATCTATTGTTGAAAATGCGGAACGTAAATTGTTAGAACAAGATAAACTTTCTCCAGGATACCGTTGTGCTTTAGCTCAGTCATACTTTTCTTTAGCTAGAGGTTATTTAGATATTGATTATTCCAAGTATTGCAAATTTTTAGAAAAAACTTTAACATTAAATCCGCAATTTCAAGCTTATAGCGGCGATAGAACCGCTCTTTATAATGTTGCTCAAAAAACTCTTGGTTTTTCAAATATTGAGAAATTTGTTGTTTTTCTTAAACGAGCCAAAACGTTAGCTTCGAGATAATTTTAATTTATTGCCCGCTTATCTTACGACTCTAACAATTGCATAAATCTATAAATATGGAATCTAAACTATTAGTCAGCATTATTATCAATAATTATAATTACGAGCGCTTTTTACCAGAAGCAATTGACAGCGCCATAAATCAAACTTACCACAATACTGAAGTTATAGTCGTTGACGACTGTTCTACCGACAATTCCCGCGATGTCATTGCTTCCTACGGTGACAAAATTATTCCCGTTTACCATCAAGAAAATGGCAAACAAGCCGCAGCTTTTAACAGCGGTTTTGCAATTAGTAAAGGTGAAATAATTATCTTTTTAGATGCTGATGACTACCTTTTACCGAATGCTGTAGAAAAGATTGTTTCAGTTTGGAAACCAAATCTTGCTAAAGTACATTACCCTTTGGCAGTAGTAGATAGCAACAGAGAATCTTTAGGATTTTCTTATCCCCAGGGTGGAAAACCTTTATCTAGCGGTGAAGTTTGGCGATTGATTCTGGAAAAAGGTGGTTATCAAAGTGTTGCTACCAGCGGTAATGCTATTAACCGCCAAGCTTTAGAAGAAGTCTTTCCGATTTCCGACGAATACAAGCTGACTGCTGACGATTATCTTTCAATGCTGATTCCCTTTTATGGGGAAGTTGTTGCTATTAATGAACCTTTAGCCGCTTATCGAATTCATACCAGCAATCAGTGGGCTTTAGCTACGGTAACGGGCGATCGCTTCCACAGATTTGTACGTCACGATTTACAAAATCACCAGATATTGGAACAGAAAGCAAATGAGTTAGGCATTGAACTACCCAAAGACTTTGAACAACGTTCTATAGGAAGATTGTGGGCTAGGATGGTATCTCTACGCTTAGATCCTCAAAATCGTCCCAGACCTTCGGATAAGGCTCTACCCCTAATTTACATGAGTATCCGTTCGGTTTGGAAATACACCGACCATATCTGGTATAAGAAAGTTATATTCAGTCTGTGGTGTCTTTGGGTCGGTTTGCTACCTTTACCACTAGCAAAAATTGGAATTACTTGGTTATATCTTCCCCATCAACGTCCAAAACCTATAGATTGGGTTCGTCAGATACTCCAGAAAAAAGAGAATTCAAAACAAGTAAATAGTAAATCTCCTGCTTTGCGGGTACTTTTTGTCAGCCATACTTATATAGTCGGGGTTAATCAAGGAAAACTTGATGCAGTTGCAGCGGCTGGTGCAGAAGTGGGCTTGTTAGTTCCCAAGCAATGGAATGCATCACAGTGGAATAAATATCACGAACTTGAGCAGCCATATTCGCAACTCAATTATTATCCGACTCAAATGTATTTTACAGGACGAGCCGGTGCTTGTTTTTATTCACCTTTAGGAGTATTAAAAGCAATTATTGATTTTCGTCCCGATATTATCCAAGTTGAGCATGAGGTATTTTCTCTTGCGGCTTTAGAGCTTTCATTTTGTGCGAGAGTATTTAATAAACCTGTGGTTTTCTTCGGTTGGGAAAACATGGAGCGTCAGCTATCAACCTTTCGCCAGTGGATACGTAAATATGTTTTTGATACTGCAAAATTAATTATTGCTGGAAATTGCGAAGGTGCAGAATTAGTCAAGAAATGGGGTTATCAAAAACCAGTTGAAGTAATGCCGCAAATGGGAGTTGATACCGAATTTTTTACTCCTGCTGAAAATAAACAAGTAAACTCGGAATTTTGTATTGGTTTTGTGGGACGTTTATCCTATCACAAAGGCATTGATACGCTTATCGCTGCCGCTAAAATCTTAAACCAACAAAATCACAACTTCCGAATCATTTTATGCGGTAGTGGTCCGGATGAAGCAAAACTTCGAGAAGAAGCACAGAAATTAGCTGTGGATGAACTAGTTACTTGGCTGGGTGGAGTTTCTCACGAAGAAGTTCCTCGGGAAATGCAAAAACTAGATGTATTAGTTTTACCCTCACGTAGCGTTGAAACCTGGAAAGAGCAATTTGGTCATGTAATTATTGAAGGGATGGCAACGGGAATACCAGTAGTTGGCTCTACCTGCGGTGAAATCCCTAATGTTGTTGGTCGTTCTGAATTAGTATTTACCGAAGGTAATGCTGAAGAACTTGCAACTATTTTGGCATGTCTACTTTCTGATAATACTTGGTATTCAGAAGCCGCACAATACAGCTTGGATAGAGTACACCAAAACTACAGCCACGAACGTATAGCTGAAAGATTAATTGACTGGTGGTGCGATATCCTTGACCGAAAAGACAAATCGCCTAATCTAGATTCATCAGCATCTAATCCTCAAGCTGCTTTGTTAAATTCAAGCCAACTAACCCATTGCAAATAGGAGGAAATAATGCGTGTAGCAATTGTCCGCAGAGAACCGCAAGCTTCCTATAGCATGGACGTTTATGCCGATGGTTTGGTAAGTGGTTTGAAAACTGTTCGACCAGACTGGGAATTTGTTCAAGTATTACCTGAATTGCAGCCTGGGAATTCTTTCTTAAATGGTTTAAAAAAATATTATCAACGTTATTGGAATTATCCCCAAAATGTAAAGAAGAAAGATGTGGATATTTTCCATATTATCGACCATAGTGACGGTCATCTTGCTTACTGGCTCAAAGATACTCGCAAACCCGTTGTAGTAACTTGCCACGATTTGGTTAATTTTGTCCAGCCAGAAAATGCTCGCTCTCAAGCACGTATTGCTAACGTTAGCATGGCAGTTTGGAAATGGGCTGTTAAAGGATTACGTAAAGCTGACCATATTATTAGCGTTTCAAATCATACTGCAAAAGATATTAAGCAGATACTTAATATCAAACCAGAATATATAACTATTGTTCCTAATGCTGTTGAACCGCGATTTCATCAACTTCCATCAACAGAAATTGTCGCTTTTCGACAACAACATCACATTTCACCCGAACAATTCTGCTTACTCAACGTTGGTTCTAATCAGCCACGTAAAAACTTTATTACTGTTTTGAAAGTTTTAAAAGAATTAAAAGATAAAGGATTGAACATACATCTTTTCAGAACAGGTCCCGAGTTATCCGATGAATTTAAGATATTTATCCAGACTCATAATCTTTCTGATTGTATAACTGATTTTGGAAGACCTAGTAATACTACTTTAACTAAAATATATAATGCTGCCGATGTATTAGTATCGCCTTCGCTTTATGAAGGTTTTGGTATGACTCTTTTAGAGGCTATGGCTTGTGGAACTCCTGTAATTACTTCTAATGCTACATCTCTACCAGAAGTAGCTGGTGATGCTGGAATTGTAGTTAATCCTACTGATGTATATGCAATTATAGAAGCTGTATGTCGCGTGCAAAATAACGAAGAATATCGGCAAGAATTAATAAAGAAAGGACTCGAAAGAGTAAATTTATTTACTTGGGAAAAGACAGCCGAACAAGTAGCTCAAGGTTACGAAAAATTAACTGAGCAAGCTAAAAATTAACGAAAAATTAACTATTTTTATCCAAACTAAGCAGATACCGGTTAACTAAATTAATAACTATTGAGGAAATATATAAATGAGTGTTGAACATTCTAAAATTTTGATTTCCGCTTATGCTTGCCGACCGGATAAAGGTTCTGAGCCGGGAGTTGGCTGGAACATGGCTGTGGAACTAGTAAAGCACGCTAAAGAAGTATGGGTCATTACTCGCACTGAAAATCGTTCTAGTATTGAAGCTGAAATTGCTCAAAATCCTATTCCCGGACTTAATTTCGTATACTATGATTTACCTGCTTGGGCTAGATGGTGGAAAAAAGGAGAAAGAGGATTACATTTACACTATTATCTCTGGCAAATTGGAACTTATTTGTTAGCGCGAAAACTTCACAAACAAGTCGGTTTCAGCTTGGCCCATCATGTAACTTATGGAAGATACTGCGCTCCGAGTTCTCTTTCACTCATGCCGGTTCCTTTCGTTTGGGGACCAGTTGGTGGTGGAGAAGTTGCACCCAGCAGTTTCAGGAGTGGATACAGCTTTAATGGTAAGGTTTACGAGACTTTACGTGATGTGAGTCGCTGGATAGGGGAACATGACCCCTTTGTTTACGTTACTGCTAAAAGAAGTGCTGTAGCTATAGTCGCAACACCTGAAACAAAAGCTTGTGTTCGGGGATTGGGAACTAAACGCATTGAAACTATATCTGGACAAACAGGGATAAACCAAGAACAAATCGAGCTATTTGAAAAATTAGCTATTTCATCATCAGTAGAAACTCCTGTAAGATTTATTAGTATGGGTCGTCTGCTTCACTGGAAAGGATTTCATTTGGGTGTAGAGGCTTTTGAAGCAGCTAATTTACCAGGTAGCGAATACTGGATTCTTGGTGACGGACCCGAACGAAGCCGATTAGAAGCTTTAGCTAAAAAACTTAAAATAGAAGATAAAGTACGATTTTTTGGGGTGGTACCTCGTGAAGAAGCTTTAGATAAACTAGGGCAATGTACTGCTTTAGTTCATCCCAGTCTGCATGACTTTTCGCCTACAGTTTGCATAGAAGGTATGGCAGCTGGTAGACCAGTAATTTGTCTGGATTTAGGAGGACCAGCGACCCAAATCACCGATGAAACAGGCTTTAAAGTGCCTGCTCAAACTCCCGACCAAGCAATAGCTGGTATGGCTCAAGCGATGTCTCTTCTTGCTAAAGATTCAGAGCTGCGTTCGCGTATGGGAGAAGCTGGTAGAAAACGGGTAAGTGAATCGTACAGTTGGGAAGTCAAAGGACAATTTTTGAAGAACCTTTACGAAGAAGTTCTTACCCAAGCATAGGAACTCAACTTGATATCAAGGGAATTTTGTATTATGCGTATTCTTAGCGTACATAACCGCTATCAAATCCGTGGGGGTGAAGATGAGTCTCGTCAGTCAGAGGAAAACCTGCTGCGAGAGATGGGTCATCAAGTAGAAGTGTATGAAGAACATAACGACCGTATTTCTACAATGAATCCGCTACATGTAGCATCTAAAACAATTTGGTCGCAAGAATCTCATCACATTATTAAAAAGCGACTTCAAGAAAAAACTCACGATATTATCCACGTACAAAATTTTTTCCCTTTGATTTCACCCTCAGTTTATTATGCTGCTAAACAGAAAGGGGTGCGGGTAGTTCAGACTTTGCGTAATTACCGGTTGCTATGTCCCAATGCACTATTCTTTCGAGATGGGCAAGTTTGTGAAGATTGTTTGGGCAAATTCGTACCTTTACCTGGAGTAATGCACGGTTGCTACCGAGAAAGTCGGGTTGCTAGCACTGCGGTAGCAAGCATGATTACCGTTCACCGTACTCTGCGTACTTGGGTAGATATGGTGGATATTTATATTGCTTTAACAGAATTTGCCCGTCAAAAGTTTATTCAAGGAGGTTTACCCGCAGAAAAGATTGTGGTTAAACCCAATTTTGTAAATCCCGACCCAGGTGTGGGGAGAGGAAGCGGTGGCTATGCGCTATTTGTAGGCAGACTTTCTGTAGAAAAGGGATTAGATACTCTACTTGGAGCGTGGGAACAGTTAAGCGAAAAAATACCTTTAAAAATTGTCGGTGAAGGACCTCTCGCTGCTCAAGTAGAATCAGCAGTAGAAAGACTTCCCTCTGTAGAATGGCTTGGACGTAGACCAATGTCAGAAGTACACGAGTTGATGGGTCAAGCAAAGTTTTTGATTTTTCCATCAAAATGGTATGAAACCTTTGGTCGTGTAGCAGTGGAGGCTTTCGCTAAAGGGACTCCTGTCATTGCTGCCGATATTGGTGCGATCGCCGAATTAGTTGATGAGGGTCGTACTGGGTTGAAATTCCAACCGGGAGATTCTGGGGATTTAGCTAGTAAAATAGAATGGGCTGCTTCACATCCACAACAGTTAGCTCAAATGCGGCTTAATGCACGAGCAGAGTTTGAAGCCAAATATACTGCGAAGAAAAATTATTCGCGATTGATGGAAATATATAACCAAGTTCAATCCCCTGCCATCAATCAAGGTTAATTGGATGAATAAACAAGCCTTATTTATCAAAAAAGATAATTCATATATACAAAGTTCAACGCTATTAATTTTAGCGTTTGTTACTGTTTTTTTTCCCAGGGTTCTTGATACATTAGGTGCCCCTTCATTAGTTAATTTTTTCCACTTTGCTGTAGTTCCTTTTGCCTTTATAGTCGCATTATTTCAAACTAGAACCAAAAACCGCAATCAAATTTCTATTTCTAAGGAACTTATTTGTGGTCTTTTGATATTATTAGGCGTAATGTTTGCCAGCGCTCTTCTAAATAAAGCTGGATTTATCAATGTTATTTTAAATTATTTCTTGCTAGCTGAACCTTTCATGTTTTTAGTGGGAATTGTTTGTATTCCCATGTCTCCAGAAAGCTTTCAGCGATTCAGAGGTTGGATAGTAAAATTTTCCTGTTTTCATATACTTTTGGCACTTTTTCAGCAAGTTTTATTAAGTGCTGGTATCTTGCGGGCTACTACTATGTCTGTTCCCGCAGATAATATTCAAGGAGTTTTCTATTTATCGGGAAGTGGTCATGTTGTTGGTGCTTCGGTTGCAATGTCCTTCGGAATCTACTATTTTTTCAGTGGCAAAAATAACCCACTGTGGCTAAGAGCTTCGGTGCTTTTTGCTGCTTTTCTCCAGCTTTTATTTTCTGACGCTAAACAAGTGCTTTTGGTATTGCTAGTATCTTGGGTGGTATTGATTTTACTTAAAGTCAAAGATGTTGGAAAAACTCTACAGTATCTAACAGCTGCAATTGTATTTGGTTGTGTATTTTGGTGGTGTGTAGAAAATATAGAACTATTTCGCGCCTTTAAAACCTGGATGAGACCAGAAATTTACGGTCCCGATGGTGAAGCGACTTTACTCAAAAGTTCTTCGATTCGGATTATAATCTCCCACTTTGAATCTCCTTTCAATTGGCTTTTAGGTCTTGGTCCCGGTCATACTGTGGGACGCTTAGGAGGTTGGATGTTTCCTAAATATGCGGATTTGCTCAGTTCATTAGGTGCTACCACTCACCCTTCTAGTCAAGAAGTTTGGGATTATGTCTGGTCTAGCTGGTTGGGACCTGCTTCTAGTATGTTTTCACCTTTATTTGGCTGGGTCGCTATTTGGGGAAATATTGGATTTCTGGGTTTGGGAGCTTATTTATATCTTGGCTCCATAGTGTGGCGTAGAATTGGTAAAGATGATTTTTCTAAATTTTCCATACTCAATGTGATAGTAAATGGTTTTATTTTTTCACAGATGGAAGAACCAGCTTATATGTTAGTGGTAACTGGTTTAATTGCATTAAAATGGCAGGAAAAGCAAATAGCTAAGACTTTGCAAGAGCGGTCTGAATATATTAATTCAGGAATAAATCCTTATTGGGAAACTAATTAATGTTGAGATATTAGTTTGCTTACTTTTATATTTATATAGATGTATTTTTTATATTAAGCTTCATCACTTATTTAACGTTTTTTGTGATTTTAAATATTGTAAATAGGATGCATTCACGGCATCATTATAGATATGAAAATTCTCATGTCTACCTATTCCTGCGAACCAGGTAGAGGTTCGGAGCCCGGAATTGGTTGGAATACTGTGCGCGAAGTTGCTAAGTATCATCAAGTATGGGTTTTAACTCGTCCTGATGAAAGTAAAACAGAAATTGAAGCTGAATTAGCCCGCAACCCAATACCCAATTTACACTTTGTGTATTTCACTTTACCTATATGGGGTAGTGGTTGGCGATGGGGACAATCGGGAGCGATGCAGGTTCACCATTACCTATGGCAAATTCAAGCATACTTTGTAGCTAGAAAATTACATCTTCAAATAGGTTTTGATGTAATTCATCACGTAACGTTTGCTAAATATTCAAACCCCAGTTTTCTTTCTTTTCTACCAATACCTTTTGTTTGGGGACCTCTTGCTGGGGGAGAATCAGCACCATCTGAGTTTTGGCAAGATTTTAACTGCAAAGCAAAGGTTTACGAAACTGCTCGGAATTTGGCTCGCTTTTTAGGAGAATTAGACCCTTTTGTACGTTTCACAGCTAAAAGAAGCAGCATAATTCAAGCTACAACAGAAGAGACTGCTCAACGACTTCATAAGATGGGTATAAAGGATGTTGGGGTTGTAGCGGCAATTGGTTTACCCCAACAAGATATCAACTTTCTCTCAGAATACAGCATACCAGATGCAAATCCAATCCGATTTATTAGCATAGGTAGACTTTTGCACTGGAAAGGTTTTCATTTAGGTTTACGTGCTTTTGCTTCTTCAAATCTACAGGACGCGGAATACTGGATTTTAGGTGATGGAGCCGAATTTAATCAACTTCAGAATCTAGCAAAAAATTTAGGTATTTCTCAACAAGTTAAGTTCTGGGGAAAACTATCTAGAGAAGAGACTTTAGCAAGGTTAAAAGATTGCCACGTTCTAGTTCACCCGAGTTTACATGATTCTGGTGGTTGGGTATGTCTGGAAGCTATGGCAGCAGCACGTCCGGTTATCTGTTTGGATTTGGGCGGACCTGGAGTACAAGTGAGCGCAGAAACAGGCTTTAAAGTTGAAGCATTAAATCCTCAAGAGGCTGTAAAAAATATAGCTACTTCAATGACTCAACTAGTAGAAAACCCTCAGATGCGGATACATATGGGTAAGGCTGGTCGTAAACTCGTGCGCGAAACATATAGTTGGCAAGCAAGAGGTGAGCGTTTGAGCCAACTTTACAAACAGATTATCAATAATTAAGATTGTAGACCTCAATGTTCACCTAAATCAATAGTTACAAAAGTTACAAATTTATTAGAAACAGGCATCTATTTTTTCATCAACTATCTAACTTTGCTTTACCTTCAGCATGAGTAAATGCTAATGCGTATTTTGACTATTCATAACCGCTATAAAGTTCGAGGTGGAGAAGAAGAATGCTATGAAGCCGAGGTTAATCTCTTACAAAAAATGGGATTAATAGTTGAAGTGTATGAAGAAAATAATAATCATCTTACAGGCTTAAACATAGCAGCTTTAGCTGCTAAAACAATTTGGTCGCAAAAGACTTATGAAAACATTAGAAATCGCTTAAAAAAAGGCAAATTAGATATTGTTCATGTACACAATTTTTTCCCTTTAATTTCTCCATCGGTTTATTACGCCGCAAAAGCTGAAGGAATTCCTGTAGTTCAAACCTTACATAACTACCGTCTTTTGTGCCCTAATGGACTTTTTTTTCGCGACAATCAACTTTGCGAGCAATGTACGGGAAAAGTAATTCCATACCCTGGAATAATAGGTGGTTGTTACCGCAATAGTCAAGTTGCAAGTGCAGGTGTTGCAACCATGTTGGGTATGCATCGGGCTATGAGAACCTGGACGGAAATGGTTGATTTATATGTTTGTTTAACAGAATTTGCTAAGCAGAAATTTATAGGAGGAGGTCTTCCGGCTAGTAAGGTTATAGTTAAACCAAATTTTGTTAATTTCGATTCTGGTATGGGATTGGGTAATGGTGATTATGCTCTGTTTGTTGGTAGACTTTCAACAGAAAAAGGTTTAGATACTTTACTTACAGCTTGGGAACATCTAGGTCAATATATTCCCTTGAAAATTGTCGGTGATGGTCCGCTAGCTGACTACGTTGCTCAAACAGTAAAAACTCTTCCTCAAGTAGAATGGCTGGGACACAAATCTTTAAGCCAAGTATATGCTTTGATGGGGGAAGCTATGTTTTTAGTCTTTCCATCAAAATGGTATGAAACCTTTGGTCGGGTTGCAATCGAAGCTTTTGCTAAGGGGACTCCTGTAATTGCTGCTAATATTGGCGCGATTTCAGAAATAGTCACAAACGGTAGAACTGGACTTCATTTTCAACCAGGAATTCCAGAAGATTTAGTAGATAAAGTGAAGTGGATTTTAGGGAATCCAGAAAAGCTGGCTCAAATGAGAATAGAAGCACGATTGGAATTTGAAGCTAAGTATAATGCTCAAAAAAATTAC
>ERZ1740052.246-NODE-246-length-19191-cov-15.444503_pt1 | contig 19191 bp, 12 predicted proteins | sample MGYA00581750_ERZ1740052 | MGnify/ENA primary metagenome ERZ1740052 (study PRJEB43018, sample SAMN04849743) | marine metagenome | isolation source: floating plastic debris | place: Pacific Ocean | collected 2008-08-30 | study: EMG produced TPA metagenomics...
AAAGCGGTTAATAAAAATTGCCAGCGACATTTTCTAGTAGTTAAATACTGCTGCATCTGCTTTGCTGGATTTAATTGGTGTTTATTGTTGTTCTTTGATTTATTTTTTGATTCTTTTTTTGAGTCTTTATTAATGCTGTAGTTGAAAGGGTCAATCCACTTTAATTCACCCATACTATGGAGTAAAGAAAGGGCTAAAGCAGCATCGGGAAATTTTTGCGTTACTGCTGCAAATTCTCCTTTCGCTGGTAATTTCTTGATTAATTGTTTTGCTGTTAGTTGCTGTTCGCGCAATTTGTCTGTAAAAAATTTTTGTCTTTGTTTATCCTCTGGATTTAAGAATCCGGTGGGTTCGCTAATTAATGTCATTGCTTCTGCTGGTTTTCCGTCTCTTCCAGCTCGTCCAATCTCTTGTACATATTCCGACAGTAACAACGGTGCTTGATAGTGAATCACCCATCGGACATCGGGTTTATTAATTCCCATACCGAAAGCTGAGGTACAAACCACAAAGGGTATCTTTCCACCTAACCAGCTAGCTTCAATTTCACGTCTTTCTTCCGCTCCAAGTCCACCGTGATAACTAGCTGTCTTATGACCTTTTTGTGTCAACCATTGAGCTAAGTTTTCAGTGTCTTTCCGGGTGCGAGCGTAAACTAATCCACTTGTTTGTTGATTTTTGTGAATAAATTTTAATAATTGTTGTTGTCTTCCTTGAGGAGTCCAAATAATCCGGACGTTCGGGTTAAGATTACTTCTATAAGGATTCAGTTTAAATACAGCAGGTTGCTGTAGTCGCAAAGTTTCAGATATTACAGTTTGGGCTAAAGGGTCAGCGGTGGCGGTAAAAGCGGCTAGCGCTATTTTCGTTCCTCTTTTTTTTGACTTAAGTAGCGCTGGTCTTACTGCCCCTAATCTTCGATAAGCTGGTCTAAAAGTATCACCCCACTGTACTAAGCAATGTGCTTCGTCTAATATTATCCCGTTAATTACAAGTTCTGGGTGAGATAATCTCTCCCAAACCGGGGGACTGAGTAAAGTTTCTGGAGATAGATAAAGTAATCTTAGCTCTTGTCTTTCCAAAGTCTGTAGAGTGTGACGACGTTGGGAAGAAGATAATTGACTGTGTAAAAGTGCTGCTTTGAGTTTACGCTCTCTTAATTCCTGTACTTGGTTTTCCATTAGTGCTACTAAGGGAGAAACCACCAAAGTTAAACCAGTTTGTAAAAGTGCGGGAAGCTGGAAGCAAATTGATTTACCTCCCCCGGTAGGCATAATAATTAAAGTATCTTTTTTAGTAAGTAAGCTTTTGATTATTTCGCCTTGGGGTGGACGGAAATCTTCATAACCCCAAATTTGCTGGAATGTAGTGCGAACCGTTTGCCATGATGGGATTTGAGCTTGATTCATAGTAAATGGTTAGATACACCCCTTGCCTTGCACACTTTTTATGACGTGTTTTGAATATAGCTTTTATTGATAACATGTAGCTTCAGTGTTTTCACTATTATGGTTTTAAGTTTTCGAGTGGATTTTGGTCAGTTAAAGCATAGTTCCACAGTTGTGGAAGTTGGATGATAAAACTAATCAACGATTAAAAGAATTTTTTGAGATGCAAAGTTATAGAAAAGAAGGAAGAGAGAAAGGAGTAAATAAAAATTGATAACTAAAGCTTTTATCCAAGAACAAGGTAATGAAATACTTGGAGATGAGGAACAGCTTGTTGTTGAAGAGTTAACGGAAAGGGTTATTTCAATTAGTTTTTATACAGAGAAGCGTATTCAAAGAAGACAGCTTCCACTTGATAATCAATCTTTGGTAGTTGGTGATATGTCTTGTGTTTTGGGAGCTTTAAAACAGCTTGGGATTCCAGAACCTTTAATAAATGATTATCCAGCTTGTTTGAATTATTTGATGTACCGAAAAACTTGGATATCTACAGTTTATCAATTGGAAAAAAGATTTGTTTATGGTAGATATGCGCCAATTTTTGCGAAACCTGCTACACATCGCAAACGTTTTATTGGTTGCGCTTTTGAAACGGAATATGATTTATATAAAATTCACGGGGTATCTCGTCAAGAAAAATTGCTGTGTTCGGAAGTTGTTTCTTGGGTGAGTGAATATCGAGTTTATGTTGTGAATTCGGAAATTAGAAGCGTTGATTTTTATAATGGAGACAATAGTATTTTTATAGATGTTAAGCAAGTTCAGCAAGCTATTAAAGCCCTTGATGATGCAGGAGAATCTTATGCTGGTTATGCTATTGATTTTGGAGTTTTAGATTCAGGAGAAACTGCACTTGTGGAAATGAATGATGGTTTTGCTGTTGGAGCTTACAGTATAGATAGAAAAAATTACACGGATTTGATTTTGGCTCGATGGGAGGAGCTTTTATCTAGCTGTAAGAAATAATATATTAGTTAACTCATCCTTTTTTAAAAGACAAAATTAAATAACGAATTACTCCCCAACGACTTACTTTTTCAGCATAATTAATTATTTTATCTTCTTTTTTTTGTAATTTTTTGACTAAAGAATAGGTTGGTAAAGTATTCCGAGTAATATCTTCTTCAACTAAAGTTGTAAAACCCGTGTTTCTAGATAATTTGCGATAATCACCTAAGCTGAAATTGAGGTCTACATATCCCAGAGCTTTCCGTAAAGTGTCTTTTGCTAACTCCGAACCTATTTTTATGAAGGGAAGAATTATTTGTCTGGGAACAAAGTCACTAATAGCAACAGTTCCACCTGGTTTAAGAACTCGCGACGCTTCTTGAAAAAAACGCTCCCGACTGGGAAAATGAAATATACATTCCACAGCAAGTACTACGTCAAAGGAATTATCTTCAAAAGGTAATTCGCAAGCATTTGCTTCCACAAATTCTAGAGTATTTTGAGCGCGGGGTTGAATTTGTTCTTTAGCTCTTGCTAATTGACGGGGGTCAATGTTTAATCCAATTAGCTGCATATTATTGAAGCGATTATTTAAGCTGGAAATGGTTCCACCGAAACCGCAACCGCAGTCTAAAACGCGCATATTATCTGTAACTTTAGCTGAATCGTATACTTTTTGAGATAATCTTTCTGCTGCTTGAGTAAAGTCTTCTATAGAAACATCCTTTGTAGTGGTGTTTTCCCAATAACCCCAGTGGACGTGATTTCCAAAACTTTGAATTATTTCGATTTTACCTTGTTGAAAGTCTTTGAATAGTGCGTCGAAGTAAGGTAGGTTAACTGTTTTTTCTTCGGACATTGATATTCCCCCAACTCCTTAACAAATAGGGCTTTTCATGATTACTGTTAATATTAATGCATCGAGGTCATATCAAGAAACTTTCAATAATAAGCATCGTATTTCAAAGAATAATCTTGAAAGTTTTGAGCCGAGAATTTTTTGACATAAAGTGTAGTCTTGGGGGTTTCCCCCATGTAAGCGGAGCTTTCTCGCAGAGTACAACTTTTAAGAGAGAGAGCGCAGATGAAAGAGGTAAAAATAGGTAGGTAGTCTTAGACGGAATGTGAGTAATTGGGTTTGTAGTTTGTAGTAAATAAAGAAAGTTAAAAAAGGTCAATATTGACCCTATAAAAAGAGATGGGGACCGATTGAAGCTTTAACAAGTTAGTAAGCTGTGGTGAGCTATTGCTTAAGTGTTGAAAAATTTAGGGGCATACAAGGCTACTTTGCACTAAATCTTTATGCGTATTAATACTAGTATGCTTGATTTATATTTCATAAAGAGAGAAGAATATTACTCCTATTACTGATATTTTAAGCGCATTTTTAATCAGAGAAAGTTAATAATATAAAGTTTATCTATACCTGTGTAGAATCGCCGAAAAATCATGAAATAAATTCAATTTTTCAATTTTTCTCTGGCTAAGTTTAAATACTGAAGACGTTGTATAAAATCCACAATATAAATGAAATATAGCGCGGTTGTTGAAATAGAAAACTATTAAAACAATACGTGTCAAACAACTTTAATTAGTGTTTTTTAACAGAGGATGTTGATTGTGAATAAATTATCCAAATTCTTTATCTCTGCTGCAATTGCAACTACAGTTATGACTGCTGCAAGTGCTGCTCAAGCTCAAACTTTAAGACAGGGTTCTACTGGTTATAACGTTAGAACAATTCAGACTGAACTCAGAAACAGAGGATATTTTCCTAGAAACGTTCGTTCAACTGGATATTACGGTTCTATTACTAAAAGAGCTGTAATGAATTTCCAACGTGAGAATGGCTTAAGAATGACTGGAATCGCTGGACCTGCGACTCTCAGAGCAATGGGATATGGTGGTATTGGTGGTTCTAATCCAGTAGACCAGTTCTACAGTGCAAATGGAGTAGTTCGAGTTAATTCTAGATTAAATGTCCGCTCTGGTCCTGGTACTGGCTATCAAATTAAAGGTACTCTTCCTGCTGGACGCTCTGTTTCAGTCATTAACGAGCAGAATGGTTGGTATCAACTTGAAGCAAATAACGGTGAGCAATTCTGGGTAGATTCTAGATATATCAGCGTTCAGTAAACAGCCAAAATCTCTATGGTTGAAGATGTTAGTTCGTTGTAATCAATTAGTAGAATAGGTAAAATTTTAAACTTAGAAAATAATAAAGTTTATTACTATTTGTCCTTTGATTTTTAAAACTTGCTAGCAAAGTATTTTTGAATATTTAAAAGGGTACAGCACTGCTGTGCCCTTTTTAGGTTAAAAGGTAATCGGTGATAAGCAATTAATAAATACAAAGCCTTGAAAAGAATACCTTTTAACCAATCTAAAATTTAATGAGTTGAATGCTTTCGTCTCAATAGTGAAGGGTTTTGTGGAATATAGTCTTACACTGCTAAAGATAAATTTTTCAACTACAAAGTATTGATTTTGAAGGGGAATGAGCGCTCTTCATTTGGATGTGGTCTTTAGTTGATTAAGAGCATAATTTTGTACGTAATCTGGAATTTCAATACCTTCAATTAAACGGTCGTCAGCAATAGCTTTACCTGGAAGCATCTGTAAAGGTAAAACACCAGCCCACACTGGTAAATCGTAATCAGTTTCGTCATCGACAGGATTACCTGTACGCACCTTTGCAGATGCTTCTGTTAAAGGAAGGGAGAGTATCATTGTTCCTTGTAATTCCTGTTTGCTTGGCTGACGTATTTCTTGCCAGCGTTTGGGTATAATATGTTCTGTGAAAGCTCGCAGCGCTTCCATTTTTTCTTCAGTGTTATTAATGAGAGTTGCCGTACCGAATATAACTACAGAACGGTAGTTCATTGAATGATGAAAAGCAGAACGTGCTAATACTAATCCATCTAATAAAGTTACCGTAACGCACACTTCAATACCTTGATTTAAACTACGTAACATTCTACTAGCTGGTGAACCGTGAATATAAAGTTTATCTTCTACTCTTCCGTAAGTGGTGGGAATTACATAAGGTTGATTATTTATGGTAAATCCAATATGACAAATTAATGCTTCATCTAGGATGTTGTAGATAGTTTGGGTTTCGTAATTAGCTCTTTTGGGTAATCTTTTGATTTGAGTACGTTGGGTAGGTGTAAGTTGTTGGTTCGTTTGATTATTTGAAGTAGTCATGATTTTGTTAGTTTTTGGTCAGCACTTTAGTGTTTTGTTAATAGATTTAAATGATTAAAATTCTGACTAGGAACAAATGATTCAAGTTAAATCTAATTGCATAGAATTACTTGGTACAAAATTTAAGTTTTCATACACAGGTTTTCCTGCTGGTGAAGCGTTTAAAATAGCTCTTGTACAATTAATAGATTTTAGATGTTGAATTGTTGCTTTAGTTAATTGTTTGGCTATTCCTTTTCTACGATAAGAAGGCTGAACGTAAACACCCCAAATGTATCCGTATTTGCGATATTCTTCTTCTAAAATTAGCGAGTATAAACCTGTAAATACCTGACAGCTTGCAGAACCGACAATTACACTATCAACTTCTGCAACAAAACCTTTATAAGATAAGTTTTGACGAGCCTGTGTTATAAACTCTAAAGTTAGACTGTGATGATTAGGTTTGATGGATTTTTCAGGAACACCGATATCTAACCATAATTGATAAAAATGTTCGGCAATTATTGAATCTTCCTGTGGAATTGTTTCTCTAATTTCTATATTTATCCCATTATGCATTTAACTTTATGTTTTTCTTCCTCTGTTGAAGATAATTTTTGCGATTTTTAATCTAAATAACGGTGCGTTACGTCAACGGTGATATACTTATTTTGGAGGGATACTATTTCGCGCCGTAACACACTCTACAATATACTTATTTCATTACCAATTTTAATAATTTGATTATCAGTTTCTTGGTTAGCTAATTGAGTATTTACTGTTAGTTTATAATAATGATTGAAGCGAGATTTATTTACCCATTCTGGTAAGGTTTCTCTACGTTTACGAATAAATATTTTCTGGAAGTCTGAAAGAACTTCTGCTGTCACTGCATTTCGAGTTGGAACAATACAACGCTGACAGGGGTTGACACCTAAAAATCGTAAATTTCCAATTTTAAAATTAATAACGCTACTGTTTTCAGAAAATAATTTATCTTCCCAAAATGCGGGTACTCCATCAATTTCTATGGTGGTACGCATTCGACGACGGATATCGTTTTCAGTTAAATCTGAATACCAGGAAGCAACCTCTTTTAAAGTAGCAGTACTGACTATAGTTGGTCCCGGTGAAACTGTATCATCAGGAAAGCCGGTTGTTAAGTTTTCTTTTAAGTTAATTGTAAAACCAAAAAACTTGCTTAACCAAGTTTCTAAATGAAATATTTCTGACTTGATATTGAAACTTTTTCCTGTTTCGTTACCTTGGATTTTTAAAGAAACAACATTATTTTCTAAGTCAAATTTTGAACGCAATAAATGTATTTTTGCATAGCGTTTAGCATTAACAAACTTACCTTGTTCGTCAAAAATAGCAAATTGACGGTCATATTCTAAAGCACCACTCTGTAAAACCTTTGCTTTTCTCACTTCCACCCCATCAAGTGATTTAATAGGATAAACGCAAATTTTGGCTATATGGGGCATATTTAGCCTCCGGAAAACCGCTAAACTCTAACTTAAGAACAGCGTAATTTATATAGTGGCTGGTTACAAGAGCCAATTTGATAATTTATAACCAGTCCACTTTCCCTTCTATATTGCTTGTTATAGGCTACAAAGTTTAATTTCTTACTTTGATAATATTTTTTTCCATGATTTGGGAATACTAATCCAGAAGCATTAAGCATGAGAGGTTTATTGGTATGGTTAGCATTCCGGGATATTCCATTATTGAAGAACTTTATAACGGTTCGAGAACTCAAGTATATCGTGCTGTCCGAGATGACCAAAACATCTGTAGTTATCAAACTACTGAAAAATACTCATCCTAGTTTCCAGGAGTTATTACAGTTTCGCAATCAGTAGAATATAGCCAAAAATATCAATTTTCCTGGAATTATCCAAATTTATAGCTTGGATAATTACCAAAATGGTTATGCATTGGTAATGGAAGATATGGGAGGAATTTCTCTCAAAGAATATTTTCCTAATCTAGATATATTATCTATATCGTCTCTAAAATAATTTTTACAAATAGCAATTTATCTGTACGATATACTAGATATTTTATATCGTTATAGAATAATTCATAAAGATATCAAACCAGCAAATAAATTAATTAATTCAGAAACAAAGCAAGTTAAAATAATTGACTTTAGTATTGCTTATTTACTTCCAAAATAAACCCAGACTTTAATCAATCCTAATGTCTTAGAAGGGACTTTTAATTACATTTCTCTAGAGCAAACCGGAAGAATGAATCGCGGGATTGATTACCGTACTGATTTTTATTCTTTGGGTGTTACTTTTTATGAATTACTGACGGGTAAATTACCTTTTAAGTCGGATGATGCGATGTAGTTGGTGCATTGTCATATTGCAAAGGTTCCTCCTTCAAGAAATAAATCATTATCTAATCTGTTAAATGTTAAAGAAAAGATAATTCATGGAATAAATAACCCTCATCTTGTTGAGGAAAAGATAAATAAACCTCACCCTAACCCTCTCCTTTAATACAACAGCAACCCAAGAGTTTATTATGCTTTCCAATTTTAGATAGAGGTAAATTAACTGGTTTGCTGTATTTAGAAAATAAGTTAGCATTCGGTGCATTTATACCTGCAAGATTAGCAGTAGTCAATCTTCTATATTCTCAAGCTGCGATTTCTTTAGGGAATGCTCGTTTATATAAAACTCTAGAACGAAGTGAAACAAAGTTCCGTGCTTTTGTATAAAATCTTGATGACTTAATTTGTTCTGTTGATTTAAACGGTGATTTTACATATATTTCACCTCAGAATTAGCAATTATCTAATAATCATCATCAGCCACACAAATCCCCTTACATTTAATACCATTAGTAGCCGTGCGCTTGCAGTGGGGACAGAGAATTTTTTCATTATCTGCTTCTGAATCGTTCTTTGCTTGTGATTTATCTTTTTCTGTCTGGGATTCTGAAGTCATAAACGAGAATAAGTTTTTGTGGTTTTCACTATATATTTTACATTTTACAGTTTGATAAATTCTTCTTCGCGGTAAATTACTTCGTAAAGCTGCTTCTACCCAACTCTCAACCCTGTTTTGCAACTAAACCAGATTCCTATTTTATTGATGAATCTTATAAATTAATTATGATTCGACGCAAATCAAAATACTGGTCTTAATATAGAAAAATTCAAAAGTAAGCAAGTAAAACTATTTATATTTATATTTTGCAATGCTTATGTAATTCCTACCCAAATATAGACTTGCTTTTACAGAAGAGGTGGGCTGAAAAATAAAAAAGACTGCGGTCACTGGAACTCTACATTAAGTTGTCACCCCAAATAGGTCAGCCTTTTTTATCGTAATTCGCTGTTGTGCATTGTAGGTATCAGTAAATATAAATATCTGCCGTATGTAAGTAAATCCCCTACATAGTCGGTTTACGAAGAAAACTTAGTCAGTTGTAAAGGCTGAAAGGGAGTAGATAGCAATGCGAGTTTTATTAATTTATCCTTTATTTCCAAAAACTTTTTGGTCATATGAAAAAATTTTGGAGTTAGTTGATAAAAAAGTCTTATTACCACCATTAGGTTTAGCTACAGTAGCCGCGATTCTACCTCAAGAATGGGAATTTAAATTAGTAGACCGTAATATTCGCTCCGTGACCGAAGCAGAATGGGAATGGGCAGATATGGTAATTTTATCTGCAATGATTGTGCAAAAAGAGGATTTAGTCAACCAAATTAAAGCTGCAAAACAACGGGGTAAGTTAGTTGCTGTTGGTGGTCCATATCCAACTTCTGTACCAGCAGAAGCTCAGAAAGCTGGAGCAGATTTTCTTATCCTTGATGAAGGGGAAATTACTTTACCAATGTTTGTCGAAGCTGTACAAACTGGTAAAACAAGTGGTATCTTTCGCGCTACGGAAAAACCAGATGTCACCACAACACCCATCCCTCGTTTTGATTTATTAGAAAGGGATGCTTACGACATGATGTCGGTACAGTTTTCTCGGGGTTGTCCGTTCCAATGCGAATTTTGCGACATCATTGTGCTTTACGGACGCAAACCCAGAACCAAATCCCCAGAACAACTTTTAGCGGAACTAGATTGTTTGTATGAATTGGGTTGGCGCGGTGGTATATTCATGGTGGACGATAACTTCATTGGCAACAAACGCAACGTTAAGCTGTTGCTCAAAGAGTTAAAAGTATGGATGAAAGAACACGAATATCCATTCCGCTTTGATACTGAAGCTTCAGTCGATTTAGCTCAAGACCCAGAATTGATGGAATTGATGGTTGAGTCTGGTTTTGCTGCGGTATTTTTGGGTATTGAGACACCAGATGAAGATAGTTTACAGCTAACCAAGAAATTTCAAAACACTCGCAACTCCCTCGTTGAATCAGTGCAAGATATTATCAAAGCTGGTTTACGTCCGATGGCTGGTTTTATTATTGGCTTCGATGGGGAAAAATCCGGTGCTGGATCTCGCATTGTCCGTTTTGCCGAACAAGCAGCAATTCCTTCAACCACTTTTGCGATGCTACAAGCATTACCGAATACTGCATTGTGGCATCGTTTAGAGAAGGAAGGAAGATTGCGTGAATCTAAAGATGGAAACATTAACCAAACCACGTTAATGAATTTTATTCCTACTCGTTCTTTAGAAGATATTGCTAGGGAATATATTGAAGCATTTTGTGCTTTATATGACCCAATAGCTTATTTAGACCGTACCTATCGCTGTTTCTTAATCATGGGTAAACCTAGTTGGAAAGCACCTGCGAAAGCACCTGAATGGGTAGTTATAAAAGCACTGGCAACTGTTATTTGGCGACAAGGAATCAAACGCGAAACTCGCTGGAAATTCTGGCATCATTTATTCGGTATTCTCAAGCATAATCCCGCAGTGGTGGAACATTATTTATCCTCTTGCGCTCACAACGAACACTTTCTGGAATACCGTCAAATAGTGCGCTCACAAATCGAATCCCAACTTGAAGAGTATTTAGCCCAAGGTGCAGAAAAGCTTTATGTACCTATAAAAAAAGCTGAACCTGTTAAAGCATAAGACGTAATTGGGTAATTAGCTGAGAAAACAATCTAGAGATGCTTTTACTGCATTCTCCACAGTTACTGGTAATTCTAGTTCCCAGGCTCAGCCTGGGAATACATATTTACTTCTAGTTCCCAGGCTCAGCCTGGGAATACATATTTAGAGGCTCTGCCTCTATCTCCGCAGGCAGAGCCTGCTAAAAAGCATTACAAGGCAGAGCCTTGTAACGAGTTACTTCTAGTTCCCAGGCTCAGCCTGGGAATACATATTTAGAGGCTCTGCCTCTATCTCCGCAGGCAGAGCCTGCTAAAAAGCATTACAAGGCAGAGCCTTGTAACGAGGAGGAAGCAAAAAATATTCTAATTAAATCAATTTTAAATCAAATATTCGATCCATGTTTTACTACAAAACCTGTTGGTAACGGTACGGATTTGGGATTATCAAGCAGCTATTCGATTGTGGTAGAAAAACATCGGGGTAAATTGAGTTGTACATCTATTTTAGAAGAAGAAACGGAATTTATTATTGAGTTACCCATAAAAGTCTCAACAGATAAATAAAACAGCACATAATAGAGAATAATCTAAATCGAGCCTAGTACTTTAAGCTCAAAATTGAATTTTTGGAGTCGGATTTGGGAATACTTAACTTAAAAGCCCTAAATATTTCGATTCCTATTATGACTACCCTCGGCACAGAGATTAATATTCCTGGATATGATTTCTTAGAAAAGCTTTATGATGGTTCGAGAACTTTAGTATATCGCGGTGTCCGCAAACATGATGGAAAACCTGTAGTTATCAAAGTTCTCAAAAATTTATTACCTACTTTCGGTGAATTAGTACAGTTTCGCAATCAGTATACCATAGCCAAAAATATAAACCAGCCTGGAATTATCGAGACTTATAGTTTAGAGCCTTATCAAAATGGCTATGCGCTGGTAATGGAAGAGATGAAAGGAATTTCTCTGAAAAAATATTTTCTTAATCATAATATTGATACAGAATATAGTGCGTCTCTAGAAGAATTTCTGCAAATAGCAATTTCCCTATGCGATGCCTTAGATACTTTATATCGCCATAGAATAATTCATAAAGATATTAAACCTAACAATATATTAATTAATCCAGAAACTAAACAAGTTAAACTTATTGACTTTAGTATTTCTTCTTTACTGCCCAGAGAAACCCAAACTTTGGTGAATGCCAATATGTTGGAAGGCACATTAGCTTATATATCCCCGGAGCAAACCGGAAGGATGAATCGCGGCATTGATTACCGCACTGATTTTTATTCTTTAGGAGTTACTTTTTACGAATTATTAACGGGGGAATTACCGTTTAAATCGAATGATGCAATGGAATTGGTGCATTGTCATATTGCGAAAATGCCTCCAAATATGAATAAAGCTCACTTGGGAAAAGAAATTCACAAGATGAATAAACTTCACTCTAACCCTCTCCTTTTTAAGGAGAAGGGATTGGAGATTCCACAGGTTTTATCAGATATCGTCATTAAGTTGATGGCGAAGAATGCTGAAGATAGATATCAAACTGCTTCGGGATTAAAGTATGATTTACAACTTTGTTTAAAACAACTTGAAGAAAAAGGTAAGATTGAATATTTTGAAATTGCTCAAAGAGATATTTGCCAACGATTTATCATTGGTGAAAAACTCTACGGCAGAGAAACTGAAGTCGAAGAATTATTCGCAGCCTTTGAAAGAGTTGCAAAGGATAAAAGTGAATTAATGTTAATAGCAGGTTTTTCCGGAATTGGTAAAACTGCAATTGTTAACGAAGTTCATAAACCCATAGTTAAACAACGCGGATTTTTTATTAAAGGTAAATTCGATCAGTTTAATCGTAATATCCCCTATTGTGCCTTTATACAAGCCTTTAGGAATTTAATGGCACAATTATTAAGCGAAACTGACGCTCAATTATCAAGTTGGAAAAGTAATATTTTACTGGCTCTAGGAGATAATGCCCAAGTCATTATAAATGTAATTCACGAATTAGAATTAATTATTGGCAAACAACCACCCGTCGCAGAATTATCGGGTACTGCCGCACAAAATAGATTTAATTTATTATTTCAGAAATTTATTAAAGTTTTTACTACGAAAAAACATCCCTTAGTTATCTTTTTAGATGATTTACAGTGGGCAGATTCTGCTTCTCTGAACTTGATACAGCTACTTATGAATGATTCAGAAAGTAGATATTTATTATTGATTGGCGCATATCGTAATAATGAAGTCTTCCCCGCTCATCCTTTGATGTTGACTCTATCCAAAATTGCCAACTTAGAAGCGAGAATTAATACAATTGCATTAACACCATTAAAACAAGAAAGTTTAAACCGACTGATTGCGGATACTCTAAATTGTTCGCAGCTAATAGCACAGCCGCTGACGCAACTGATTTACCAAAAAACTAAAGGTAATCCATTTTTTAGCAGGCAGTTTTTACAATCTCTACATGAAGATAGCCTAATTAAATTTGATTTTAATGCAGCTTCTTGGGTATGCGATATTGGTAAAGTCAAGGCTTTAGCGCTTAGCGATGATGTAGTTGAATTTATGGCTCAACAGTTGCATAAATTACCTGTTGAAACTCAAAATGCCTTGAAATTAGCAGCCTGTATTGGTAATCAATTTGAACTATCAGTATTAGCAATTATTTTTGAAAAGAGTACAGCCTATACCGCAAATGCTTTGTGGAAATCTTTACAGTCAGGATTTATTTTACCTGCCAATGAGGTTTACAAGTTCTATATTAATAATGAAACACAAGATATCAATCCAGCTAATATCGCCGAAAATATTGATAATATCGGATATAGATTTTTGCACGATCGCGTCCAACAAGCAGCCTATTTACTGATTCCTGAAAGCGAAAAAAAAGCTACCCATTTCAAGTTAGGTAAACTGCTGCTAGAAAATTTTTCACCTCAAGAAAGAGAAGATAGAATTTTTGATATTGTAAATCAGCTAAATTTTGGTTTGGATTTAATTAGTAGCCAAGCACAGAAAGAACAACTCGCTCAGCTAAATTTAATTGCGGGAAGGAAAGCAAAGGCTTCTACAGCTTATATTGCTGCATTTAAATATTTCTCTGTTGGCAAAGATTTATTAGGGAAAGAAGGCTGGAATTTTGCTTACGAACTTACTTTAGCGCTATATGAAGAATCCGCAGAGGCTGCGTATCTCAACACAGATTTCGATCGAGCAGAGCAATTCATAGAAGTAGTATTGCAACAGGCAAAAACACTGTTGGATAAGGTAAATATTTACATTACCAAAATTCATAGCTATATAGCTCAAGTCAAACTATTAGAAGCAGTAAAAATTGCATTAATGGTACTGAAGCTAATCGATGAAAATATTAATCTTCCAGAAGAGCCATCAGAATCTGATTTTGAACGAGCATTACTAGAAACTCGATCGAATTTAGCAGACAAGTCTATTGCAAACTTATTACACCTACCTGAAATGGAAAACCCGCATCAGTTAGCAGCGATGCGGATATTAGCCAGCGTCGCTCCCCCTGCTTATATTGCATTCCCCGCATTGATGCCTTTGATTGCCATGAAAATGGTGATTTTATCGATTAAATTCGGCAATACATCATCCTCAGCCTTCGGTTATGCAATGTACGGTTTTATTCTTTGCGGTAAAGTTAATAATATTAAATCAGGCTCTCGATTTGCTCAACTTGCTTTAAGCTTAGTCGATAAATTCAACGCCAAAGAAATCAAATCTAAAGTCTTATTAATTGTAGGGCATTTCATAAAACCTTGGCGAAAATCAATCGATGCAAACCTACCTTTGCTTACCCAAGCCTATCAGCTTGGCTTAGAAACGGGTGATTTTCAATTTACCGGATATTCCGCATCTTTTTATTGCTTTAACTGTATTTTAGTCGGTAAAGAATTAGGGAATTTAGAGACAGAAACCTTAGCTTATAGTGAGGCGATGGCTCAATTAAAGCAGGAGAATATTCTCTATCAGATACATATTTCACGACAAACGGTACTCAATTTATTAAACCGCTCGGAGCATTGTTGTGAGTTGATTGGTGAAGCTTACGATGAATCGCAGATGGTGCCTTTACACGAGCAAGCTAATGATAGAACAACCCTGGCTTTCTTGTATATTGCTAAGCTCAAGCTGTGCTATTTATTTCATAATTACGAAGAAGCGGCGGAAAATGCTTTGTTAGCGCAAAAATATCTAGATGGTGTAGTTGCTATGCCCTGCATAGTTTCATTTTATTTCTACGATTCTTTAGTAAAACTGGCTCGATATTTTGATGTTAGCAACATTGAGCAAAGTCAAATCCGCAAGCAAGTAGAAAAAAATCAACTCAAAATGTATTTTTGGGCTGATAACGCTACGCAAAATTATCTGCACAAGTTTCATTTAGTAGAAGCAGAAAAATATCGAGTCTTGGGAAATAAAGCTGAAGCAATTGAATTATACGACAAGGCTATATCTGGAGCCAAAAAAAATAATTTTATCCACGAAGAAGCCCTGGCTAACGAACGAGCCGCTAATTTTTATCTCGATTGGGAAAAACAACAAATTGCTGAAACATATATGCAAAAAGCATACTTTAGCTATGCAAAATGGGGAAGCTCAGCCAAAATAGAGGATTTAGAGCAACGTTATACTCATCTACTAACACCAATATTGCAAAAACAGTCTTTTAATAAAGAGTTAATTGAGAGCAGTATTGTAAACTTTAATAAAATGGTATCAATCGGTCAAACTATTCAAACAAATCGTTCCAGCAGCAGCATTTGTGAAGCTCTTGATTTTTCCAGTATTATCAAAGCAACACAAGCATTATCAAGTGAAATTAAACTAAAAGAATTAATTACCAAATTAATGCAGCTAGTAATGGAAAATGCAGGAGCAAAGAAAGCTGCTTTACTATTGCTTCAAGACGAAAAATTCATGCTCAAAGCATTAGCAATTAACAATGAAGATGTGACTCTGCTAAATTTACCGTCTTCAACAAGCAAAGATATCCCGAACACGGTAATTAACTATGTTAAACGTAGTTTAAAAACGGTTGTATTAGAGAATGCAGGGGTGAAAAATGATTTTATTGCAGACGAATACTTAATCCAACAACAACCAAAAAGTCTGCTGTGTATGCCGATTTTAGATCGAGGTAAATTAGTTGGTTTACTTTATTTAGAAAATAATTTAACCATCGGCGCGTTTACAATAAATCGTATCAGCACACTCAATTTACTTTGCACTCAAGCTGCAATCTCTCTAGAAAACGCCCAGCTTTACAGCAAATTGGATAATTATTCCCATCTCTTAGAACAGAAAGTAGAACAAAGAACTGAAGAATTAACCCGAAAAGCGGCTGAATTAGAATCTACCCTAGGAGAATTACAACGCACTCAATCTCAACTAATTCAAACCGAAAAAATGTCCGGTTTGGGACAACTTGTTGCCGGTATCGCTCACGAAATTAATAATCCCATCAACTTCATTTACGGTAATCTCATTCCAGCCAACAAATATGCTTTGGGGTTAATTGAATTAATTCAGCTATATCAAAAAGTTTATCCTCAAACTCTACCAGAAATTGAATCGAAAATTGACGAGATAGACTTAGATTTTGTGATTTACGACTTACCGAAACTGCTAGATTCGATGAAAGTAGGCACTCAACGCATTCGTGAAATAATTACATCATTCAAGATTTTTTCTCACTTGGATGAAGCAAAAATGAAATTAGTAGATATTCATGCTGGTATTGATAGCACTCTTCTCGTTTTGCAGCATAAACTAGGATTTAATAGCAGGTATGAAGAAATTGAAGTAATAAAGCAATATAGTAAAATTCCAAAAGTTTGCTGCTACGCTTCAGAATTAAATCAAGTATTTCTCAATATTATCGGTAATGCCATTGACGCTTTGCGAGAAAAACAGGAGAAGAAACCAAAAATTATCATTAGTACTTTACTCAAGAATGAAAAAAATATATTAATTAGAATCGTAGATAATGGCATTGGGATTAATAAATCTATTATAAATAACATATTCAACCCATTTTTTACTACAAAACCCGTCGGTAGCGGTACGGGTTTGGGATTATCGACTAGTTATTCAATTGTAGTTAATAAACATCATGGTAATTTGAGTTGTAATTCTATTTTAGGAGAAGGAACGGAATTTTTAATTGAATTGCCTATACATTAACGGTTCCTCATTATTTACATTGATTAATCTAAGTTTATAAATGCTTGATAAAATTATAAATCATAGCTTTAGTTTATCTATTCTATGGATTTAGCGATCGCCCTCGACAGCAATTCATCAAAACCTTTGCACCAACAGCTTTACGAACAACTTCGTCAAGCAATTCTCACCGGAAGATTAACTCCAGGAGAAAGAATTCCTTCAACTCGTTTTTTCGCTAAATCTCTCTCAATTTCCCGTTTTACAGTTACCACAAGTTATGAACAACTTTTAAGCGAAGGTTATTTAGAAACAGTTAGAGGTTCTGGTACATTTGTTTGTCAACAAATTCCCGACGATTTAATTCAATCAAAACCAATTGAAAATAGAGAAAAAAATAATTCGTTATCAATTAAATTATCTAAATATGGAGAAACTTTAGTTAATACAAAAAACGTTCCCAGAATTCCAGAAGCAAAATTACAAATCAACTTTCGTTATGGAACACCAGCACTCAGCGAATTTCCGATTAAAACATGGCGCAGATTGCTATCGCATTACTGTAGCGCTAACTTAGATTGGCTGGAATATTCAACAGAGCCTTTAGGATACAAACCTTTACGAGAAGCAATTACACGCTATCTTACACGTTCCCGTGCGGTTAATTGCAACCCAGAACAAATATTAATTACCAACGGTACCCAGCAAGCACTCGATTTAATTTTGCGTTTATTAATTTCTCCGGGAGAAACAATAGCTATAGAAAATCCCGGTTATTTAAGCGCTAAAATTATATTTGAAACTCATAACGCTAATATTTTACCAGTTTCGGTAGATAATTCGGGTTTAATAATAGAAGAATTAGCAGATTCAACTCAAAAAAATATTCGTTTAGTTTACGTAACACCTTCTCATCAATTTCCCACCGGAGCAATTTTATCCCTACCGCGACGCTTAGAATTATTAAATTGGGCGCAACAAAGCGGAGGATTAATAATTGAAGATGATTATGATAGCGAATTTCGATATGGCGAAAAACCAATTCCTGCACTACAAGGGTTAGATAAAAGCGATTCGGTACTTTATATCGGCACCTTTTCAAAAGTTCTATTTCCATCATTACGAATCGGTTATTTAGTACTTCCAAAAAGTTTAGTTGCAATATTCACCCGTGCAAAATGGTTGAATGACAGACATTTACCAATTTTAGAACAGCAAGTGCTTGCAGACTTTATAGAATCGGGCTATCTAGAGCGTCATATTAGAAAAATGCGTTCAATATATGATAAACGTCGCCAAGTTTTAGTAAAAGCCTTAAAAAAACACTTTGGAAAACGCGCCAAAATTTTAGGAGAAAAAGCCGGAATTCACGTCATGGTAAGTTTCAAAAGTAATTTAAGTGACGAAGAAATTATTACAAGCGCGGCAAAAGTTGGTGTAGTAATGATGTCTGCTAAACCTCATTATCTCACCACTCATTCTAAAAGTGAATTCATCTTCGGTTATGGAGGAATTACAGAAACACAGCTTAAGGAGGGAATTCGTAGATTATCTGAAATTATTTGTAAATAACTAATAAGTATCCCTCTCCTTAATAAGGAGAGGGAAAGATTTACCGCAGGTAAAGCGAGGGTGAGGTTTATGATTATGCCCCCATGATGAGGTTGAACCATAAAATAATTAATAATACGTATTTTTTACTTAATTCTTCATAATCACAAAAGTTATATTTTCGTGACAAAATCAATAATTTATTACCAACAACTTTACGGAATCAATAAATATTCTTGTGAAGATATTTATGAATATATGAATAGGGAAAATTATAGTGGCAAGTTCTTGGAATCTGTCCTTTATTCGTCGCAAACTGCTATTAAAACTTATAATATTTATAATAATAATTTACTCTTCATTCTCACTATATTTGTATTTGCAGCAGCGTTACTTGATATTCCGCCCCAAGCTCGAATTACAATTACTTCCTACTTCCCCAGACTTTAATCTACCTTACGAAGAAGTAAGAATTTCAATTGCTAATCATAAATATGAATATTTAGATGGTTGGTGGTTTGATGCACCATTATCTGGAGAAAAAATAGATTTAATCCCCAATGAACCCGTAAAAGTACTTTATTCTCCCAAAACTATTCTCTATTTTTGCGGGGCTGGTGGCAATAAAAGTTACTACAACTCCTTAGCAAGAATTAAAGCAATGCGGCAACTAGGATTTTCTGTTTTGGTTGTTGATTATCGAGGATTTGGTGAAAGCAAAGGAAAGCAGCATCCTAACGAATCGCGAATTTATCAAGATTCTCAAACAGCATGGAATTATCTTGTTAAAGAAAGACGCAT
>ERZ1740052.248-NODE-248-length-19014-cov-14.443009_pt1 | contig 19014 bp, 18 predicted proteins | sample MGYA00581750_ERZ1740052 | MGnify/ENA primary metagenome ERZ1740052 (study PRJEB43018, sample SAMN04849743) | marine metagenome | isolation source: floating plastic debris | place: Pacific Ocean | collected 2008-08-30 | study: EMG produced TPA metagenomics...
AACTCATAAGTAAAATCTCGCGATCGCACGCAACTTAACAAAGATATTCTTATATTTTACTTTCTAACCAATTTTAAATTCACCATAAGGTTTTATCTATGGATAATTATGCTTTTATTCTCTCATCAAGGCATAACCTTCTCCCCGCTATAAACCTATCACCAAAACTCAGTAAACCAAAAAGTTTTTTTTAGAAGCCTTGCACTGTGGATATTTCACTATTTTGCAGGGATAAAACAACCTACTAATCAGCATTGCAGATTCGGCTACTAGCGTCGCTTAAGCGAACACTCTAAAAGTAATGCTGAATAATCATAATTCACGAGTTTAAAGACAAGGTTCATGGGGGGTTGGCGAGAATTTTCAATAGAAGATAATCCCGGTTTGGTATTAAAAATTTTTCTTGCCAATTAGGAGCAAAGGCTCGGGCTATTTAGGCTTTGATTGACTGTATTCTATTAATTACAAATAAGTCTAAATAGCTAAGTAGTATTTTTTGTTTTTGAATGTATTCATGAAACTTTAACACTTTAAAAATATATGAGAAATTAAATATTTAATTGTGCTGTTTTATTTTTTACTAAAATGTTTGTTTAAGCGAAGTTATATATTATGAAAAAATATCTAAATCCATTGACTATATGTTTATACACTTTTTACTTAGTAATTAGTTTAGAAACTATTTTTTTGCCTTATGATTTAACAAGCAACCTTCATATAAATCATAGACACAAATTAAATTTTCTATTTTTACAGCCTATAGCTCAATCTAACAAAAAAGTTAATACTAGATTTTATACTGAAAAGTGGAGTAATTTATTTGAAGATTTACAAAGAATATTTACAGTTCTAGGCTTTACAACAGGTGGACTGTGGGCGTACTTTCACTTTAGTAAAGAAAAATTATATTATGACCGAATAGAATTAAATGTTTTTGGTAAATTTGTTGAAAAAAATTTTAAGAAATATTTGATTATTAATATAAAAGTAAAAAATAAAGGCAAATCTACGTTCAAAGTAACACAATATGGAACAGGACTAGTTGTATCAACAACTAAAGTTAACTCTCAAAATGACATAATAGAACTTGATGATTGGGACGACAAATGGGTGTGTTCTGTGCTAATAAATGACCCTCAAATTGAATCTAATGAATATGTTGAAGAAAATAAAATAATTGTGGTACCTAGGAATACTCATATTATTAAACTGCGTTTAAAAATAGTTTCAAAAGGAATAGAACGAAATATGACAACTTTTGTTTTTTAAGGTGTTAAAAAATAATAAAAACACTCCTTATTTCTTCTATCACAAATAATATTATTAGCCTTATATTGTGTTTTTAAAAACCTAGTTAAATATTTTTAATTGTTATAATAAAACCAAAATTGTAGGTGATTTAAATGGTTGTTAGCTCTGGCGGAGACGATTCTAAAAATAAAGATTTGGGTTTAGGGAAAGAACGGAAAAAAGACAGTGATAACATCGAAAAACGAAAAGAAATTCAAGCCAAGAAGAAAAAAGAGAAGTCTAATAAACCTTTTGGGGGTATGTTTGGTTAATTAATTTAAACCTGTTACAAAATTATTTGGTAAAAGTAAAGTATAGAATTAGTTTTAAAATAGTCTCTAGTGTTTACTAGAGACTATTTAATAGTATCTCAACTCATAATTACTTTAATTTAAGGTTATATGTACTTTGATTAGCTTTAAATTGTTACCTACCTCTATCAACAAAACTTGATTGTTTAAGAATTTTGGTGCGGGTCTGTGAATTTTCTGTCTTCCCTAGTTTTGATGAGTATTTGCTCTTCCGCGATCACTTCTGAAACTATCTCCCCAATATCTTTAAGCGCTTTCTCTACAGCTTCTAATAACTGCCGATTCTCCCAGCTTTGATAAGCCTGCTCCACTACTTCCCAATTATTATCAACACTACCTATATGTTGATGATTCGTATATTCCTCATTTTTACCGGGCTTAATAGGTCGCGCATTTTTCTTAGGATTGCGTTTAAATATTGGCTTGTCAGCTTGCCATTTAGCATAAGTGTAGGTTTCTACCGCTCCAGATTGATAAGCTCTAGTTACGTGGTATTTGTGTATCCAAGCTCCTTCTGGGGACAATTCACCTTCTAATAAATTTTCTCGTATCTCCCAAAGCCTATAAATTTCAGCAATCAAGTTATCGATATTAATATCAGTCATTGACAAGGTTATGTAACTTTTGAATGCAAATTGACATAACCTATTTTGTCACGCTGGAGGCAAGGAGTAAAACGGCAGGCGATGACTGCCGAATTTTTCTACTCACCCACACCCCCGTACTGCTCCTGAATCTTATCTGCGTCTTTTATCTCAATATCGCGGTCATAAACAAGCGCTGCATCACGGTTTTCAAGGAGTATACGACTGATATATGCTCTTGTTTTGCGGTCATCCCCTTTAAACAATTTCGAGCAAGTTTGAGCGTAGATTTGACGGGTAATATGCCCTTTGAATAAGTTCTTACCATTCCCGTCATACCAAGTCTTGCCGTTGGTAACTTTAACTAACTTTTGAAGCTTACGCATAGTTTCAGCGATATAACGGCTACATCGATTGTGGCTCTGCTTTGCTGCCTCCTGGATTGCTTTTGATGTATTTTCTACTGGAACTGTTCGCTTACCCCACTCGTTAAGCTTTTCAATTGCTGCTACTACTTCATTGGCGCAATTAGCCAGAATTGGGATGGTTTCAGCTTCCACGACCTCATCTGTATGACGTTTCAACTGTCCAGAGAAAACCACATTAGCATCATCAACTACCTTGAATTCTCCACTACTCATTACCTCCGATTGCCTTCTGCCAGTTAGCAGCATTATCGCCACTGCTACTTTTTTCCAGTCACGGGGCTGTAATTCATCGATACTTTTGACAATATTTTCAGCCCAACCGATAAAAGGCAATACCTCAATAGCTCTTACATCCTCCTCAGCCTTCTCATTCTTAGCTTTGTTTAGTTGATATTTGATGCTTCCGATATCCGCGAATGCACCCCGTAGAGCGTCATCAAATGCTTTGTATGTAGAAGCTATATCAATATCCTCAAATGCGGGAAACTTGTCTTTATCTCGCTCAACGAATTCTCCGATTTTTTTAGAAACTTCTACCCGTATTTTTTGTATGGTTCCTGGATGTGCTTTCCCTTCGGGGCTTTTATTGTTAGCGTAAGCTTCAATCATCACTCGCGCTCTAGCTATCAAAATACCAAACGCGGGGAGAAAATATTTTTGCTCCTGACACAGCTTTAACTGATACTCTTTTAGCCCAGTCAATTCGTCATCCTCTAGCTTTGATTCGTAAAGCTTTTTAGCTAATATAAGCCGCTCGTGTTCTGACTCGGAATACTCATTCTCAGGCTGTTTGTCTTCTGCTTTTGAGGGTTCAGTTTTAGCTATAATTTTTGGCTCAGTTTTTTGCTTAGATTCAAGTTTGGTTTTGGTTTTGGGTTCGGGTTTAACTTTCTGTTCGGGTTTAATCGTCGGTGTTTCTTCGTCTTTCTCTAATTGACCTTCCCACATCGATATGTGGTAAACACATTCGTCTTTACGTCCGTTCGACGCGATTTTAGATGCGGAAAATTCTAAGCCATCTCGAACAAATACTAATGAAGGATTGACCCTTTTCATCTGGGAAGCCAGTTTACGAAGTTCTTTAGTAGGTAATTTCTCTAATTCTGCTATTGCGCGTGCCATTTGATATCCTTTGACTAGTTATATATTTGCTATACCCCGATTATAGCACCCCATTTCTGCTATGTGTTGTGATTCTAGTCACATTTACAAAAATGGGGTGGATTTTTGGGGTTTTACTTATTCGTATATTTTGGTGGTTCCTTTGCTCCGAAGCATTCGTAATACTCTTCCTGTAAGTCGTAATAGCAATCGCTACAAACACCTACTTCTAGTATTCGCGGGTCGCTCGGTTTGAGCATATGAATTCCACAACGTGGGCATTTGACATAATCGGGGTCGTAATTATCGTGACTTTGCTGCTGTTGAATCATTTAACTACCTGCCTCGATTATTTGGTTTATGGCTTTTCTACTAAAGCTACAGTAATCAGTCTCTATCGTCGTTTCGCCGTTTTCACATTGCTTGTATTTGATTTCGTACTCAATGTGGTCTGGCTCATTTTTAACCAGTTCTGCGGATATCATCTCGATTAATTCCCAGTTATCCTCATGGCACTTATCGTCCCAGACGTTATACCAGAAAAAATCGGGGTTTTCTTCTAGTTTCTTAGGCTCTATCATTGGTAAAATTCTCCCAAATGCTTATTCAGAATTAGCTACCCATACAGGTAGCTGTATTCTTATTTATCAAGCAGCTTCATTCCGCTTACATTAATATTTGCAGAATTATCGAGAACTTCAAAGCTAGCCGTATCAACATCTTCAGTAACATAAGCCGATATCCAATCGGCTATAATCGCACAGCTAAAACCACCGCCAGTTGCAAACACAGCAAAGCCAGAGCTTAAGCGCTCTCTAGTTTCTGTAAGTACTTTCTTGATAGTGGGATTATCATCTACCCAAGATTGCATTCCGTCTGGTATCTCTCCAGAGATATCAATATTTTTACGACCCAAGCAATAGGGGGTAACATACTCATTATCCTTACGGCGACAGGCTTTAAGCGCCGCGAATATCCCAGATAGCCTTATCTCCTGACCGCCCATATCTGATTTACTGACAGCTTTATAAATCTGTTCGGCTACTATCTGCATACCTCCACCAGTAGCGATAAAACGGTTTACTGCTTTGGGCAATTCTCGACCACTGCGGTACTGAGTCAAGCATAGGGTTCCACCACCAAGATCAAGAACAAAAAACTCTCTATTGCTATCAGGTAAAGCTTTTCTAGCTGTCAGAGAAGCGCCATAACCCTCACTATAAATATATTCCTCATCAAGATTATTGATAGCTAATTCAAACTCTTTACCACGGTAAGTAAAGGTTTTTAAGTTCGAGAGAATCTTTGATATGTCACCTTTCTTGGATGACGAGAGGGAGAGCAACTTAAGGTTTACCGATAATCGAATCGGCATATTTTTATACTTATTCTTAGACTTCTTATCCGCTATCAATTCATCCAAGAAGTCACAGTCAGAGGTCAAAGCCCCTATCAGCCAGATGTCAAGGCACTTAATCTTATTGTCTTGGTACGCATAAACCAAGTCACCGGGGAAACCATCAGCCAATTCACCCACAATGTAATTCTTATTCTTGTAGCTAAAACATCCAGCCATACCAGAGGGTAAGTCCCCTTTGATTTCCTTGAATACTGACGAGAATGAGTTTTCATAACCATCAATCATTGATTTATTACTATGGCTACCAGCGTCTAACACCACATCTACATAGGTGATAGCGTTAGGTTTGGGCTTACTGGTTTTAGCTTTTGACTTTTTAGCTTTGGGTTGCTCTGTCTCCTTGACCGCTACTTCTAATTGTTCGGCTGTTTCAATCATTTTTATCTCCTGTGTATTCTGCTCAATCTTGGTGTGTCCGTTGGTGATAGTCATAGTTATTCGTCCTTTTGTTGATTTGGTTTGCTCGCGGTCGCTCTGTAGATGCTCGTGAATTGCTCGCGCTCTGCTCGTCACTTGCGCGGTATTGCTCGGTAGATTATTTACTATTAATTAATAAAATCTTATTTACTAACAGTAATTAAACGGGTTTGTAGCGTGTCTGGGTAGTGTGGTTTTTGAGTGTGGGTAGAGCCACATTAACAGTATGGTATAAAAAATAGCGTGGATATCACTTTCAAAATAATGGCTGTATTCACCGTCCTGCAAGGGTTTGAGTGGTGTGGCTTTAGTGAGGGTTTTGTGTGGTTTTCGCCCTATGGGGAGGTAGCCTCAAAAGTGTGGCTTTTCGCTATCTTTTGTATGGTTGATGTTAATAAATAAGTTTGTGTTTGGCAGAAGATTTACCACAACCCTTACACTTAACCCGACCCTTGCCATTGCCCGTAAATTCCGTGTGTCTACAATGAGGACACTTAGGTAAGGGCTTTTGAGCATTTTCGGGCAAAGGGTGAGCAGTAGGTGAGCAGTTCAAACCTGAATCCTCACTCTCGTCAGCAGTAGCAGTTACAACTGATTCGGAGTCGGGTAGAAATAAGAATGGTGGTAACTCGACAAAGAAAGGTCGTTGGTTGGGAATCGCAATAAATGCAAATCGGAAGTAGCCATAATCAGCAATCGTCAAACCGTTCTCATTGTTCTTACTCTCGTAGTAATCGCGAATGGTTTCGTACTGCTTTAAATACTCCTCGCGCTTTTCTGGTTCGTTCTTCCATCTACTCTCGATAAATAGTTTCGCGTTCTCCCCAATGTGGCATTGAGCAGTAGAATTCCAATCACTCCAAGTCATACCCGCTACAACGTTAGCCGCGCTCGATTGACCGATAATTATTGTTCCTACATCTTGGTGAGACGCTTGTTTTACACCGTAGAGCAACGGCTTTTTAACATCGCTACTTCCCAATTCTTCAACCACCGAATCTAATTCATCAAAGATAAACAGGTCGAATATTTCAGTTGATATTCTCTTTGACTGCCGTTGTTTGATTTCATCCCCCAGCGTCTTAAACCCTTTCAAACACTCCTCAGCATTCTTGCCCTCGGTGGGGTATTTCCAGTTATCCTTTTTACTTCCGTACTGAGGATTGAATAGCCGTACCTTCACTTCCTTGGAGTTGTAAGCGGTTATAGCGTCCGCAATAAATTGGGCAGTAGGACTTTTACCAGCTTGACTACCACCAGTAACGCGCCACCGCTCGTAACCACCAACGGCAGCTTTAAATAAATCATGGGGTTTACAAATCCGGCGTATCGTATCTTGGGAAGTCTCGGTTTTTGGTCGCTCCCGTAAAACTACTTTGGCGACCATTAACCCCTTGGAACCAGAGTAAGAAAAGGTAATCGGCTTAATTACTCTGCAAAATTGCTGTAATTCTTCCGACCGCTCGTTAAGTTCCGACTCTACAATTTGTCGCGGGTTACGGTCTATTTGGAAGTAAATTTTTGATTCGTAACCATCAGTTTCCATAAAAGAACGGTCTAAATAATATCCCGTCCCGTCCTTCCAAAAATAATCAATAATCATGTTACCGATTTCAAGTTCGCGGGAATTAGCCAAAGTCCATTTGAGCGGTTTACGGTTTTGGTTAATCTCAGATTTTAAATTAGCAATCTCTAAGTTTTTCTCATCAATTTGATTGATAAGGTCAGTAACATTTTCTCGGAGATTATTTAAGTTATCTATCTGCTCATTTAAAGACGACTGAAACCTTACTTTTTGATTAGCATAGTAATTATCATTGTTATCTAACGCAGTCATCACCTTGTTAGCAGGTACAAAGTTTTTGGGGTTACGACGTTCGCGTAATTCTTCCTCAAATTCTCTCAATGTCAGACGCTCAACCGTATTTAACAAATTGCGGTATTGCACCTTACGCGCTGCTATCTCATCACTAATTTGGAAGTAAATATCAGTAAGCTCAGTAGTAGAAAATTCACTATCTTTCAAATCAAGCAACAGCTTACGGGTATTGGCTAAACTACCGCTCAACTTATGCCAAAATTCTTTTAACCTTGGGTGTAAATCCTCGTGTTTGGGATTACTTAACTTTGCTTCTACAGAACGCGCCAACCCGTTGTAAGACTCATCAATTTTGTAATTCAAATCAGATGAGAAATTATTTAAGATTTCTGCGTAAAGGTCGGCTCGGTCTGTATTTTCACGAGCTAATTTATCATTAAGCTCGCGCTGTTTGATTGCTGTTTCTCGCTGTAAATTCTCAAAAGCAATCTTTAGGTTTTTGACAATTACATCTTTCTCAGTTACCAGTTGCTCTAATTCATTTACCTTACTTTCCTGTGCGGACAACTTAGTCTTTTGACTGGCTAATCTGGTTTTTAAATCGCTATTAGCCCTATCTAATTCCTTAATATCATCCGTGAATTTATTAGTTATTTTCTCATTCTCGTCTAATATTTTGGTAGCCATTAAATTGCTAGCCGCGACAGAACCAACAGTTACACCTAAACTTAATAAGCCAAAGTTCAAACTAAAACTCTTGACTCCTTTACTATCGGAAGTAACAAAAGAAACTATAGAAGCGCCAGTTAATAATAAACCTGCTATTGTCGCTACAAAAGTAGAACCTTTAACGTTTATGTGGGATTTCATGATAATAATTAGTTAGTACTTTTATTTCGTGTTTAGGGGTTGTAGATGCACCCCTAAGCATCTTTTCTTTCTCTTAGTTGTAGTTATCGTCAAACAAGAAAGATTCTAACTTTTCTCGTTGTCTGCTATTTTCGTTATCTACTTGCTCAATCTCAATCTGTAATTTCTCAAGCTGTCTTTGCTGCTTTTCTAATCGCAAATCCCATTCTGTGCGAATGCCATCAGTTAAAGAAATAACACCTTGAGTTTTAATTACTTGCTGTTCTAATAATTCCTCAGTTTCTTCTAACTTTGATTGTTCAATTGAGAACTTAGTAGCAGCTATTTCATGCTTAACTACTTTAGTCCCGACATTGATTTTAGTTGTGTCTAAATCAACTAAATCACCTATCGTATCCCAATCTTCTTTATGGTTTCTAATCTGTTTACGTTTTTGCTTTTTACGGTTGAATTCAAAATCTAAATGATTATTTTGACGCTCAACAATAAGGTTTAATCGGTTCGCTTCCTTAGCATCTAATTCTGGAATAGATAAATCAATTTCATGGTCTGGAATACTAAGTTTTTGTCCGATATCATCAACTTTTAGCCCATAACTAGACGCTAAATCTTCAGCCTGTTTGGTAGCTTCTAAACTGTCACCAGTCACCAGCGCAGAACCACCATTAAAAGCGCGTCTAACCTGCTTACCAGCATTGGTTACAGTCTGTACGCCATCGGCTACAGCACCCACGGTATCCGTAACAGCTTTAGTCGCTTGTTGTAGATTTTCTAATGCTGATTTATCTGGTGTTTCAGACTTCCGAGGTCTACCGCGCTTTTTTTTACCCGTAGCCTTAACACGTTCGCTTCCAGTTAGTCCGCCTAACTTTTCTTTAGCCATTTTCGTAATTCTCCTATTAGTAATAACGTCTTGATGAACGATTGGAACCAAGCAAAGAAACAACTGTCAAACATCCCGCAACTATAGTTACATCGCGTTTATGTAATTTAAAATCAACGTCTACTTTCTCAGGCATTAAAAAGAAAATGCCGATTGTTGTTAGCAATAAAACAACTGTCCGATTCATTTAATAAACACTCCTAAAACATTCCAAAATATGATTGAACACACCATACAAATCCGCAATAAATAATTAATGTATGGTCTAACTTTTTTATTCTTCCAAAATATCCTCCAGTGAATTATTTTGTGTGCCGTAACTGATAACGCTACCGTGTCTCTAACTGGTATTTCTTGTTTCATGTTTCGGTAGGTTAAATGATGGCAATGTCGGCTTTTAAGCCAGGGGAATAATATGCAATGCTTGCGGGTTAATCCCTGACATTTTTTACTTTTCGCTTTCCACTCTGATGAATTAATCCAGTTAATATATTCCTTCGAGTACGGCATTATTCCCCCGTGTTATCTGGTAGAAAAGGACTGTTATCACCGTTGAAATAAATATCAACTTGTCGGACTTGATTACAAAAAGTCGAATTAATATTCGGACACTTCGTTTGGACTTCATGATTTACCCAAAAAATACCGCCCACTAGAATAGCGGTAGATAAAATATTAGATAAAAAGTCAGCTAAATTATTACCAACATTCGCATTGGCTTTATTTTGAATATTTACCTCCTTTCTTAGTAATTGGATACTTTTTCTTAGTTCTTCGGTATCGTTACCTAATTGCGTTTCGCGGTAAAGTTGTTGTTTTAGCACTTTCAATTTTTCAAAATCCGAGATTAAACCAAGCCTGATAGATTCAAGTTCGTGGTCTTGCTTGTACTTATTACTGCGTTCAACGCTTTTACCTAAATTACTTAGTCCGTTGTAAATAGCTTCAGATAATTTCATTAGTTTTTCTCCTTACTAATCAACGCTTCAATTAAATTCTTGATTACTTCTAATTCGGGTGTTTTTGCATTAGAAATTAAGTCCAAATGCCAATATGCATTGGATAGATGCGAGAGCTTATCTTTTATAGTTTTCATTTCTCGTGACCAATTTGTGATTGCAAGCTTGATGTTCCGTTAGCCCGTCTCGCGGTGTCGTTTCTTGCTCACATTTCTAAACTAGCGCATGAATCGAGCGGTTGACAAGCATCCGCTCATGATAGTTACTTATGTATCTTTATACCTTGGGTGAATTCCAATATGTTTACGTCGCGCTGGTTTCGAGCGATAATCATACTAAAGCAGCGCATAAGTAATTACTATGCGCTATCGATTTACGACCGAATGATAATAGAGCTATACTCGTTTATGTGGTTATCGAGGCATGACAGTGGAAATTAATATCAGAAAGCTAAGACATGAAAAGGGACTAACACAAAGACAAATGGCTGATGTCCTTGGCATCACAGAAACAAATTACAGAAAGATGGAAAGCAACTCATTAAAATCAATCCGATATGAAATGCTTGATACTATCTGTAAGTATTTTTCATGCCCTATACAGGATGTTTTGGTTTTTACAGATGATTCAGTAGTAGAAGCTAAAGGACAAGCTTAAGCATTCGGATAATTATATTTTCTAAATTTACATTTATTGATATTTAGAGCGATGACTCAGATAGAGGACAGGTTAAGCCAAGTAGAAGAAATACAGCGGAGAACCCAAGCACAAATCAACCAACTGGTAGAAGTCCAATTACAAACCCAGGTGTCAATAAATCAAATGTCAAACCGGGTCGGGCAACTCTCCAGTAGAGTTGATGAATTTGTTTTTCAATCACAAAGATTATTCGGTCAGCAAGCTACTAGGTTAATTAGCGTAGAAGGTCAAACGGAACGATTGGAAGCAATCGCCAAAAAACTTGACCGGGATTATGAGCAGCAGAAAGCCAGCTTAAACGAATATCGAATTACCACAGATGCCACATTAGAGCGAATCGACCGAATTTTAGATTATTTAGTAAAGGGGAGCGGGGACAGTGAAAACTCTTAATTTTGTGTTCAAAATGTACGCGATGCTAAGCACGCTAGTGTCCCAGCATCGGTTTACCATAAGTCTCACCCAGCGCGGGTTTACTGAAATCCCCAGAAAATCTTAATTCTTACTTTTTCCAGAAGCCAGGATGATAAGCACCAACCGCGTTTCATTCTGGTTTTTAAATTTTCGCTATTCTTACTTTTTACGATACTGTTTTGATACTTAGCAGGTATCTATGTCATGGCAAAAAAGAAACAGAAGAAACCTTTTGTTGCAGAAATTATCGAAGAATCGGGGTGTAGGACGAATATTAATCAATGCTCCTTTCCTACTGAAAAAGAAGCTCACAAATATATCAACGCCAATTTAATCGCGTTCGACGGTGAACACGATAAAAGGCTAGGAACGCTTAATAAAAATAAAAGCGCAATCAGTAAAAAACAATTTAATGAATTGCGAACTAGCATACCCTTATTACCATCTAAGCACTTACTTGAAAAGTCTAAAACCGAAGATGCAGTCAAAATTTGGGCGTGTTTAAATTGGCGAGCTAAGTATGTTTCTAAATGTTTATCAACAAGACTTTTTAGGTACGACGGCGACCCTATTAGACATCTTTTATTTGATACGAAGTTTGACAGACTTCAATACCAACTTATATGGGGAACGGTTGATTTTTACGATAGTTTGCTATCAATTATCAATATAATTTGGGAGCCTTTACACAGCTATCTGCTTAGTCATGGTTACTACAGAATAAGAAATGGCTTTCAATTGCTGCTTATAATTATCACCAATTGTTTTGATGGTACTTTTCAAACCTTCTTACAGAAAGATTTTAAAATAAGCCCGTCACAACAAGAAAAACTTTTCAATGCCGCTGCAAAACATATTTACCGTCAACAAGTACCGCTAACCGCAAGAGAAGAAAGAGTTTTCAATTCTCATTCACATGACGATAATACGTGGGTTGATTTGATTTTAGATATCTGTGAAAGAGAAATACAGCTAACAAACAATCCTATACTTGTTTCCAGATTGAAAGACTTTTACTACAGAGCGGGTGTACTCTCTGACTATGTATCTCAATTTCTTAGACATATGAGAAAAGAAGGTGCAGAGGTTTTTGAATGGAAAGACCAAACCCATCTACGTAAATGGTAAGCGTTTTTAGGTGTCGGTTCCCATTTTGGTATCTACGTAGTAAATACCTATGTACGTCAGTTTATTCTTATATATGTATTCGGGCTTACATAAGCTTGCAGTACAAATATTAAAAACCTCCTCAAGTCGTCTTGGCTTGGGGATTTGCAAAAAAAAAAGGCGAGCGCTCGAACTTACAAAACGGATTCTTTTCCACCCCGCTTGCTTCTGCCCTACTCTCGCACAAATATTAAAAACCATTTCTAATTTATCAGTTCCACACAGCATTGTCACGTATAGCGAGCTAGGGCAGAAGTAAGTCAGGTAAAGCATTCAACAGTAGGTAGGGCGTTCGGAGGAGAAAACCGAACAATGCCCATAACAATTTTCGATCAAAAGTCAAAATCCCCTCTCCGCTGCGTTTGTGGATGCTCCACAATTTATTTGACACGTAGCCATAATCCCGATTACTTCGCCGTTTGGCGATGCTGTCTCTGTGGTCGGACTCGCAAGCACATCTCCCGTGTTGCTGGGGAGGTGGCATCATGAGCGGGTTCACCTTCTTTAAGCGCGGAGAATGCCCAATATGTAACGGGTTGCGAAACGATTGCCGACAATCCGACACCACAGGTTTAATATTTTGTCGGGAAACTTCCACCAACCCAAGCGGACACATTTACCGTGGAAACGATTCTCACGGCTTTGGAATGTGGCAAGCTTCCACAGATTTTGACTCTTTTACACAGCAAAGCCAGGAGGAGCGGGAACGGGGACGGCGGGAATATCTCGCAGCTAAGGAGCGGAGAAAACAGCAGCAAATCCAAGCCCAACTATCAGCGACAGAACGCGATACCCACTACAGCGCCATTCTTCAACAGTTACGTTTGACCAATAGCGATTATCAGCAGCTACTAGAACGTGGTTTTACCCCCGAACAAATCCAGCAAGACGGCTACCGGAGTGTTGGAAAGTGGCAGGAAGTAAGCAAGAAGTACCCGTCGAACCTTCCAGGACTTCTGAACAATGGGGTTATAAATGCTTTTTCTAGTGGCGTAATTTGTCCGATCCGTAACGAGAACGGGTTAATTGTTGGTTGCCAAGTTCGATTAAACAAAGAAGTTGAGAACGGGCGCTACCGCTGGTTAACTTCTGCTACCACCAAAAACCCCAAGGGTGCTACCCCACATCTCAACTGTGAATTACCAATTTCTGTATTTGAACCAGAGGAGTTTAAAGGTGATTCTATATGGTTAGCAGAAGGAACCGCTTTCAAACCAAGCTTATTAAGGTATCGCTTGGGCGTTCCCGTGTTGGGTGCTGCTAGCGGTCGTTTTAATACCAGTCCAGAAGCGACCAAAGCAGCGATAGAATATTTCAGCAACCAATACCAGAGCAATATATTAACCTTTGCTGTTGACGCTGGTGATGTAGCTAACCGGGACGGCGTACCAAACCGCTGGTTACAGCAATTCGAGTTTTTCTCAAAGCTTGGTTATGAATGTCGAATTGCTTGGTGGGGACAAGTCAATAAAAGTTTTGGCGATATTGATGAATTGAAGCCAGAAGAATACAGCACAATTCGTTATTTATCAGTCGCAGAATTTAAATCATTTTGTATTAAGTATGGAGGACTTGAAAAGCCAAAAGAAATTAGTAACACGGTTTTTTTCAACTATGAAGAGAGAGTAGCGACCGCCCAAAAACGTTTAACTACCCTCCAAACACCAGCCGAAATTATTTGCGACCCAACACAAAAATATTTACCCAATTTAGTAGGCAGAATTCCTACTAGTGGTTTGGTCGGATTAAAAGCACCCAAAGGAAGTGGTAAAAGCCACCAAATCAAACAAATAAAAGACCATTGTTGCGGCTACTGGGAAGAAAAAACAATTACTCCAGAATTGCCCCCAGAGCAGCTAGAAATATTCAAAAGTTCTCTCAAGAAACATCAAGAAAAGCCAGAGGTAGAACCACAAATAGAGCGCGTTTTTCATAAAAACTTAGGAATGAAATTCTTAAGCATTAATGCAAGGATTGCGCTTGGTAGAGAGCAAGCTATACGTTGGGAATTTACCTGGATTGAAGACGCAGACCTTGACGGGAAAGAAGAATTCGGAGAAAAATTAGCCACTACTTCCATCATCGAGAACCTTGACGAAATCGGTTTATGCTGGGATTCATTAGGTAAAGTGTTTGGTAGAGATTGGTCAAACACAATGGTTGTAATTGACGAGCTAGAGTTAGGTTTAAACCATTTAGTTACTAGTTCTACTTGCCGCGATAGACGTTCTTTTATTCTTCTAACTATTGAGAAAAAGCTTAAAGAATGTCTCGATAATGATGGTTTAGTAGTTGTCGCAGATGCGGATTTAACTGACTGTTCGCTCGATTATCTAACAGCAATCGCTCCCGGTCATACTCCTTTTATTGTTAGCCATGAATTCAAAGGCGACCCTTGGGAGGTTGATTTTTACACTGGTAAACGCGATGAATTACTAACACAAATTGACGACTGGCTAAGTGATGAAAATTGCGAACCTATCGCTGTTGCTCTAGATAACCAATTAGAGGCAGAAAGCTTAAGCAACTACCTAATTAAAAAGCACCCATATCTCAAAAATGAAGTAGGCGGACTAATAAGAATTGATTCCAAAGTTACCCAAACTGACTTTGGTAAAGAGTTCGTAAAACGCCCAAATCAAAGCATTGAGAAGTACCAGCCCAAAGCACTGTTTTATACACCTTCCTTGGGCGTGGGGTGCAGTATTGATGTACATCACTTTGGGCGTGTATTCGGCTTATTCTACGGCAATTTGGAGCCGTCCCAATGTCGTCAAACATTGGCACGGGTACGTGAAGCTGTACCCCGCACGGTATGGGCGAAAGCCAGAGGGATGACCCCAGAGAACGAACCTACAAGCTACCTACCAGAAGCAATAAAGCAGCGGTTATTTAATTATGGGGATACTTCCCATAAGTTGATTGACTTAGCCCTTGATATGGCGAAAGCAGAAGCAGGAGCAGACGCAACAGATAAAGAACTGCTCCCGAAACTAATCGAAGTCCTACAAGGTATGATGGCTCCCGATGGTAGCTGGAATAACCCACACGTCGATCTGTACTGCAATCAAATCGCCCGTCGTAACTTTGCCATGAACCAATTGGCGGTACAACTACGGGAGGAACTTAAGGAGGAGGGGCATAGGCTCAACGATTGCGAAACGGAAGGCAGCACAAACGCTGGCGACGCAGTAAAGGACGGCAAAGACGAAATTAAATTACGCGATGCCCACAGTACAGCCACAGCCCCAGAAGTAACAATCGAGGAAGCACAGCAAATAAAACGGAAGCCAAGTAGGACAGATGAGGAGGAACACAGCGCCACCAAAGCATTTTTGAAACGGGAATTACCAGGAGTCGAATTAACCACCGATTTCGTTCACCGAACTATATATAAGGACAAACGGAAGTCATTAAACCAAGTCAAGCTTCATTGGTGGGTACTCAATGCTGATGCTGTAGCGTTTGAAGATAAGAAGGAATGGCAGCAGAAATTAAAGCAGTTTTCCAATGGGGTACCGTTTTTGCCCGATGTTAGAACCTACAGCCCCAAAGTCAAAGCCATACACGAATGTGGTGTTTTTGATTGGATTAAGCCCGATGACTTTGATACCGAATACAGCAACGGCTCGGAAGATGCCCAAAAGTTCCTCAACCAATCCTTAAAGGTCAAGAAGTTACTCAAGACCGCACTGGGTATCACCGTCACAAAAGACTCGGAACCAATAGCACTGGCTAAAAGAATTTTAGATCGATTGGGGCTTGGGTTAGTTCAATCCAGACACGCGAAAGAAGGAGACAATCGGGTTAGGTACTACAGATATGACCCCCGCCCGATACAAGACGAATTTCGTTCCAGCGTTTTTTCGGCTCAAAAAATTCGTTGGGAAAAAGATTTCGCCGAAATGGCTACAACCCCCACCCAGAGCGACAAAAATAGGGAACAGAACTCACATCAGTCTCTAATAAATAATGTGAGTAGTGTTCCCACCTCAAATGAAATAAGCCAGGTAGAAAAATGTTGTAGTACACCAGAGGTTGTAGTACAAAATCAAGCCAGTGAGGAGGAAGACTACCAAGAACTTATAAACCAAATTGCTGGGGACTTGGAATACTGTACCGATGCCGATATGGTTGCCGACCTACGGACTGTTTACCGCTCCCAAGACTTAAGGACGGCAGCGCGACAACTCCCACAGGTGAAACGCGAACAAATCCGCGAGTGGGTACTGTCAGCCTAGAAAACGGACAGAATAATGTCCGAATTTTGTCCGGAGATGCGGCACAATTGTAAAATAATGTCCGTTTCTGTCCGCTTCGGACAAAATCGGACAAAATATTTAACAAAACGGATAAAAAGCGGACAAAATCGGACAAAATATTATGACCACACCAACGGAAGTTAAAAACATAGCTCGACAACTTTATCAAGAGGGGCATAAGCCATCATTTATCGCTGAAAGATGTGATGTATCACTCCGAACTGTTCGCAGATGGGTACGTTCTTTTGAGAAAGAGTCAGTCAAGGTCACTGGGAAAGCCGAAACGCCAGCAACAGAAGTATTACCCGCACTTGAGAGAATAGCCAATCCATCGAGCGACACTGATACCGTTAGCGTAAATATCATTCCTAATACCGCAGTTAGATTGTTGAATCTAGCACAATCTTGTATAACAGCGGTAGAAGCGGTACTTAATGACTCAAATAGTTCTGACGCTAATAAGTTAAGAGCCGCTGCACTAGCTAGTAAGTGGATCGGATTAGAAGCTAATGGAGGTAAAGCCCCTAACCCCTCTGTAATTACTACAGTAACCAGAAAAACAGGTACATCAATAAAGCTCGAAAGTAGTGAAGCGTCTGAAATTCAACTGACCCCACTGGTGGTTATAAACAAGCGTGAACAGGAAGAGTTGACGCGGAGGCGCGAAGCAGAAGCAGAGAGAAAAAGACAGGAGGAGGAGGAAAGAAAATGGGAGCATGAGGAAAATATTCGACAGGAGATAATGAGAGAAGTAATGAGCGGTATTGTGGATGAGCTTGCTGGAATGAAGGAGCCTTATCCTTACGAAAAAATAATCAGCCATCCGTTATTTAACTTCGGTGTTTTCTTCGAGTGCTTAGATTACTGTATAGATGAATTTGAAGATTCAAATACGTTTAAGATAGTCGCGAAAGGTATCACCAGCACGCTAGTAGGATGCTCCACCGAGGATTTTGATGAACTCTACGATTCACTTAAACTTCTGTATCCCCACCATTTTGACGAACCATACAAGCCATATTTGACCAACAAAGAAGACATGGAAGCTGAAGACGAAGAACCATAGAGAGACACCTAAGTGATCGCGCAACTTATCTGTACTCGCTCTCTATGTATTTATTTATGCTGCACACACGCAGTAGGACTGAGGTTATGCTTCGAGGGAAGTTTAATATTAAGTAGTTAGCTAATTAAAAGATTTTATGGTGAATGTAATCAAATCTGAACAACTAGATAAACTTGTTTCAACTAGAATTTCAACAGGTGAGGTTTTAGGATGTTTATCATATCTATCAGACTGTGCCGGGTTAAATAAGTTAAATATTTATTTAGAAACACTTCCTCCTGGTCATCGTTCTTCTCCACCGCATTTCCATTCTGAAAAGGAAGAATTTATTTTTGTTATAGAAGGTAATCCGAGTTTATATCTTGATGGTGAAATGACTCTCTTATTTCCTGGTGATGCGGTAGGATTCCCATGTCAAATTAAAAAGTATCATATGATTTTAAACAATGGAACAGTAGACTCAAAATTATTAGTTATAAGCAATAATGATGCAAACGATACTATTAGCTACTATGAAGAAAATTAAGTAAATGATGAAACTGTGAAATTTCTATTTTGCTGTTTGTGTTAATTTTATACAAAACTTAATTTGCATATTTAACTTACACAGAATATATTTGTATTGTATTGAACATCTCAAATATTTTAAGTATTGTAAAGGTGAGCGAAAATGACAGATTTTGTAGACCCATTAGGTGTTATGCAATCAGGATTTACATTACGTTCTCAGATTTTCAATAGTCTTGAAGATGGATGGAAAATGATTTTGCCTGGTGAAGAAGTTAGACGTTCTAAAGAACTAAAACGTATTGCAATAACTCGTGCTGAAATCACGTTTAACTCTGAAGATAACTTAAACAAATTTTTTGAAATAATTAAAGAATCTGATGCACGCCTAAGTCGAATTCCTGATGATCAGGTTATGTACGATTGGCAAATGGTTTATCGTAATGATTTGACCGTTAGGTTTGGTGTCGCTTGGTATGATGAAAATTATTATCTTGAAAAGAAAGATGTATGGCGAGAATCTATGCATTCTCAAGTATTTTCCAAGTTTGAAATATCTCCAGAATCTGTTCGGATAGAACATATTCCATTGTAGTTACTTTTGAACATTAGTACAGTGCGCCGTAAATAGCGCACCCATCAAACGGCTAATATCTCCTCCTTATAAGTCCGGAGCAAAAGTTATGCCTTAGTATAAAAATAAAAGCATAATTATCCATAAATAAAACCCTATGGAGAAGTCAAAATTGAGCAAGAAGTGAGATATAAGAATATCTTTGTTAAGTTGCGTGCGATCGCGAGATTTTACTTATGAGTT
>ERZ1740052.249-NODE-249-length-18933-cov-11.687997_pt1 | contig 18933 bp, 12 predicted proteins | sample MGYA00581750_ERZ1740052 | MGnify/ENA primary metagenome ERZ1740052 (study PRJEB43018, sample SAMN04849743) | marine metagenome | isolation source: floating plastic debris | place: Pacific Ocean | collected 2008-08-30 | study: EMG produced TPA metagenomics...
GTAGGAGAGAGATTACTCTCCGAGAAAACGCATTCGCGTTCATAGAGAGAGGTTACTTGTAAACTTTTATATTTTTAAAACATCCTCTAAGAGGATGTTTTAAAAGTATTCGGTGGTTAACACTGCTACTAAAAAGGCAAAGTCCATCTGCGTGGACTACCTGATATTTAACCCACGCAGGTGAGTTTGGCTTGTGTAGACGCGACTTACAGTCACCAGGTAAAGTATATAATTAGACTTTAAAAACATCCTCTTAGTATGCTTTTTTTCTGTTCCCTGTTCCTTGATGCTCATCGAGGATTCAAAAATTAAATCGGATTGCTATATAAAAAAAAATAAGGGCTTTAGCCCTTACTACAAACCAAGGAAGTTGTTATTTGTCTAAACAATCACTAAGTTTTTGGGCTAAAAGTTTGGCATTATCCTTCCTTAGTAGTATTGAGCGATGAGTGCCGGGAATGTCATGTATTTCAATTCCACCAGTTACCCATTTATCCCAACCAAGATTGACATCTTCGAGTTTATAAAACTCATATATGGCAGTATAAATTATTATCTTACCTGGATAAGGTTGAACCTCATGTTCGTTAGTTAGTTTTTCAAGAGTTGACAACAAAGGAAAGAATTTGTTAGACAGCTTGTAGTCTATTCGCTCTTTAAAAAAGTTGATGATATGTTTAGGAGTAAGTCCAAAAACTATTTTTAACCTTCGATAACGTTTGTACCATGATGTTTCGTGTCTTGCTCGGTTTTCCACTTCTGGAATGGCAGTATCAACCATTCCTAGAAAAGCTACTTGTTCGTTTTGTGCGTGTAATTGTCGTCCAATTTCGTAAGAAACTAAACCTTCGTATGAATGACCTAGTAAATTATATGGTCCTTGTGGCTGAATGTTTTTAATTTGTTGAATGCAGCAAGATGCCATTTCTGGAGCATTGTCTAAAGGCACCTGTATGATATAAACTGGTTGATCTGCATCTAAATATTTTATCATTTGCTCATACAAAAAGCCCGTGTTAGATATGATAAATAAAGGCGTTTTTTTGCCGTTGGAATTAATTTTGACAACGCTTTGGCTAAGATTATCTTCAAGAGCAATAATTTGAGCTAATTCTTCGATAGTAGATGCTTGAAAAAAGATACCTTGATTAAGTTTTTTATCAAATACCTTTTCAATTTGTGCCACCATAGATGTGGCCATCAGCGAATTACCACCCAAAGAGAAGAAGTTATCTTTAATTCCAATTGGTTGAATGGCAAAAGCTTGTTCCCACATATCAACTAACTTCTGTTGCACATCGTTGTTGGCTGATAAATATTCTTCTTCCAATTTAAAGTTTGTTTTATCAGGTTTAGGAAGAGCGCGACGATCTACTTTATCGTTTGGGGTTAAAGGAAAAGCGTCTAAAATCACAAACCCCGACGGCACCATGTATTCGGGTAGCCTAGTTTTAATCGTATCTATTAATTCTTTATTTGTAGGTGGTTGAGCATTTCTAGGAACGATATAGGCGATTAAACGTTTATCCCCGGCTTCGTATTCTTGAGGAATCACAATAGCTTCTTTAACAGCAGAATGCTGATTAAGAATGGTTTCTATTTCTCCTAACTCAATTCTAAAACCGCGAATTTTTACTTGATGATCGATACGTCCGAGAAAATCAATATTCCCGTCGGCTTTAAAACGGGCTAAATCTCCAGATTTATACATCCGCATCCCCGGATTAAACGGATCTCGGATGAATTTTTCTGCGGTTAATTCCTCTCTGTTAAGATAACCACGAGCTAAACATACACCACCAATATGTAATTCACCTGGAACTCCTATCGGAACGGGATTTAAATTTGAATCTAGAATGTAAATTTTGACGTTATCGAAAGGTTTTCCGATAGTCATTTCTGGTAATCCGCTATCTTGATTTATAGACTCAGATAGTTTACATTTGGTGACTACTACAGTTGCTTCAGTTGGCCCGTAAGTGTTAATTAATTGTGGATAGTTATTATCTTTAAAAGAAGTTTGCCATGTTTTGACTTTTTCAGGAATTACCGCTTCTCCACCGATAATTACTAATCGTAACGAAGCAGGTGCCTCCCATTCCCCGGTTGCTAAATCGGAAGCTAATTGATGCCAGTATGCAGTGGGTAAATCTACTACCGTTAGTTCCCATTCACGACATTTTTCTAGCATCCCCGAACCGTTAGTTAAGAAATCATCGGTTCTCAATATTAAAGTCGCACCAGTAGTCAGGCAGGGATACATTTCCTCTACGGCAACATCGAAACTAATCGATGCAAATTGCAAAACTCGATCTTTATTATTTATTCCATATTCTCTTGTGGCTGTAGTCGTAAAACTAACTAGAGAATTATGTTCTATCATTACTCCTTTGGATTTGCCAGTAGAGCCGGAGGTGTAGATTACGTAAGCTAAGTTTGACGGCTTAACATCGCTATGGGGAGCTTGTTGGCTTTGATTGGCAATCAAATTATCCCAATCTTTATCTAAACAAATTTGTTTTGCTCTATTCTGTGGTATTTGATTAACCAAATTTTGTGTAGTTAATAAAACCGATATCCCAGAATCTTCGAGCATATGAGATAACCGCTCTTGGGGATAAGCTGGATCTAAGGGTATGTAGGCACCACCTGCTTTGAGTATGGCTAATATTCCCACCATCATCTCTAAACAACGGTTGACGCAAATACCTACTTTAGCATCTGGTTTTACTCCTAAAGTTTGTAGATAATTAGCAAGCTGGTTAGCACGATTATCTAACTCTCGATAAGTAAGCTGCTGCTCTTGAAATATTACCGCGATAGCATCGGGTGTTTTGGCTACTTGTTGCTCAAAAAGTTGATGAATGCATTTATCTTGGGGATAATCAACTGTTGTATTATTCCATTCCCTGACAATTTGCTGATATTCTACTAAGCTCAAAATTTGTAGTTGATTAACTTTTGAGTGAGGATTTTCAATAACACCAGCAAGCAAATTCTCGAAATGTCCAATCAACCGCTTGATAGTTTGCCCTTCAAATAATTCTTGATTGTAGGCTAATGTTCCTTTTAAGCCTTCTCTTGATTCCACTACAAACAACGCCAAATCCGATTGAAATTCATCAACATTTATCGGTAATGGTGTATTTATTGCATCAGCATCTTGCAAGCTAAACATCACTTGAAAAATACCTGCATCCTTTAGATTATCTGTAGCCGATAATTTTTCTACAAGTTGTTCCCAAGAAAAGTTTTTGTATTTCAAGTCTTCCGTAACAACTTGGTTAACTTGCTCTAGTAATTCAATAAATGATATATCCCCTGATAAACAACTTCTGAAAGCTAATGTATTAAAATCTGAATTATCGGTTTGTGGAATATAAGAGCCAACAATAATGTCTTCTTGAGAGGTATATTTATACAGCAGACATTTAAATGTAGTTAATAAAGCTGTAAATAAATTAGTATTCGAGTTTTTGCTGATAGCTTTTAATGATTCGCAGGTTTCATGAGGAAAAATAAAGGTTTCTATGCCTACATGATACTCTCGATCGAAGGTTCTCAATTTATCTGTTGTTAATTCTAAAACGGGTAGTCTAGTGAGTTTATTTTCCCAGTATTCTAAGTTGTTATTCGACATGATATATAGCTTATTAAAGATGCACTAGTTTTCATATATATATATTTATATAGCCGATAATTTGTGACTTTCTGGTGACATCTGTACTGAAAACGCAATTGCGACATACATTACCCAAAATAAATCGTTTTGAATCATTAACGTGGTTTCACTGATATTTGCTACTAACATATAAGTCATATATGTCAAAGGCCAAATTCCTTCAGATGTTTTAGTAGCTCGCAGCCAGTAGAATGCTCTTGGTAAAGTTACAGCTAAAAATCCAAATATATATATTAATAAGCCTATTAAGCCAATTTGCAGCCACAAATCTAAAAAGCCATTATGGGAATTTGGAGGAGTCCAACCAGTTGCTTGCCAAATATAGAAAGAAGGCGTATCGGGACCAGACCAAAACGCGCCATATCCGTAGCCCAAGAAAGGTTTATATCCAATCATTTCAAAGATATAAGGCCACATATCTCCACGGCCAGTCAGAGTAGTATCTTTACCAAGTGCTTTGAGAATAGCTTCTGTAGTTACGGAAACAACTACATAGAAAATTGCACCGAAACTTCCGATTGCGATGGTGCTAGGTACCATAAAATTATCTCGCCATCGAAGAACTCTAAAAGATGTAGATGCAGTAATTAAAGTGATTGCATTAAGTAAAGAACTTGTTGAGCTAGAACGTAGCAAAAGGATAAAAGCTAAACTAAAAGCCATCCAGAACAGCCAACTATATTTTTTTGAACTAGAAGCTAGTAATAAAAAGATAGTGAGACCTGGAACAATAACTTTTCCTAAAGTATTTTTATGGTTATAAATACCTCGCCATGTTCCTGCATGGACTCCACCCATGATTCCATACTTTGGTAATGCTCCGATGAATAGAAAACTCATGACGACAGCAATTCCATACATCCAACCTAAAAGCTGTAACTGTTCCTTTATGGTGTAGCGTGAAGCTAAATATAATCCAAATAAGCTAGTTCCAACTATAGCAATGCCCCTTGTTAAAGTTTTTTTAGGTTGAGAAGACCATACGAAAGAGAACACTGCAATTCCAACTAATAGTAAAAGAATTTTTTCTTTCTTCATCACCTGTATAACCTTTTTCCATCGCAGAATAAGTAGAAAACAAGTCACCAAATAATTGAAGAAGAATAAAACTAATATTAAAGAAGTATTCGTTTCTCCAGCATCGTCACCTTCGCTTGCCCCTCCAGACAAAATTACAGTGAGCGGACCTCCCGAATAAAGCAGTAAAGATACAACTGTGAATATTTTTTCGGTAAATAAGAAAATTTTTTTCATTGTTTATTCATTAATTTTACCGATGTATATTTTTGAGATAAATTGCTTTACGATAAATTTCAACCGTTTGAGTCGCAATATTTAACCAATTCAAGTCATCTTCACAGCGATATAATGCTGCTGTGCGTATTTGATGCTGTAAGTTACTATCGCCGAGCAAACGAATTATCGCATCAGCCAAAGCAGAAGTATCTCTAGGTGGAACTAATAATCCATCTTGCTCTGAATAAATCATTTCAGCTAAACCACCAATTTCAGAAGCAATAACTGGGGTACCCATTGCATAAGCCAGAGAAGCAACACCACTTTGAGATGCTTCTATATAAGGTAAAATTACTGCCGTACTGCGTTGAAAAAGTTTTGCAACATCTTCTGATGGAATATATTTATTAAGGATTTCGTAATTCTCGTCGCAGCCATCAGGAAAATATTGTTTTAAATTGTCTCCCTTTCCGGCAATAATCAATTTAACTTGAGGAAACCTTTCTATTATTGATGGCATCGCTTCAAGCAGATAATTTAAACCTTTGTAAGCCCAAATCCGTCCGTAGAACAAAAGTGTATAAGGCTCTCTGACTGTATTATTATCCTTAGCCAACCGCTGATATAAACTACCTAGTTCTCCATGAGGAAGAATGCATACTCTTTGCTTCGGAACTGAAAACTCCTCAACCAAAGCATCTTTGAGTAAATTTGCATGAACGATTAGCTGCTGCGATCGCCAAAATGCAATCTGTCGAGTATATTCCGAACCGATGACGTTATCTTTGTCTCCAGGATGACGATATACATCATGAATAGTAGTTACTAGAGGCGGCATTTTGTTGAGCAACAACGTTAAATCGTACCAAGGATCGTTTGTTTCCTGAACGTGTAATACATCAGGCTCTATTTTACGGATAATCCTCATTAATTTACCCATCGCCGATAAATTTCGCGGGTTGCGAATGCGATATTTATTGAAGGTAATTACTTTAATTCTTGAATCGAGTAAACCTTGCATTTGTGCGGTTAACTGTTGGGGATGAATTAAAGTTAAATCAATATTTATGGCGGCTAAAGCGTTAGCTAATTGAACGGTGTATTCGTAAAAGCAAAAATGTAATAAAGCTACTTTCATTTTTTTATTTATTCCCTTAACTAAGTTTGGGCTTAACAAATAATTACAAATTATCAGACTAATTTATACTTATTTTATTGAAGTATAAAGACAATCTACGACGTATGATTCGTGGTAATTGCGTGGTTAAATGACAAAAGAAATAAGGATTAGCAATCATTTTTTCTAAAGCCTTTAAATAATCAGCTTGTTTAAGAGAGTCTACAACTTGAAAATATGGTCTGGTTTTGTCAATCAAAGCTAAACGTTTCTGTAAAGCAGTTAATAATTGCAGATTATTTTTGATGTAATCTTGATTTAAATAATATTCTGTTGCTTGAGAATATGCTTCAATTCTTTTAATTTTACTTTGTTTAACTTGCGAACCATTACGGGAACGGTAAAAGTAATAAGGTTTTGGAACTAATAAGAAATTTGCTCCATGTGCCAAACAAGTTAAATATAGCCAAAAATCTCCACCAATTAAAATATTTTCATTGTTTTGAATCTTATTTTTAACGATAAAATATTTTTTAATTAATGGTTTAGTTAAACCTAAAGGTAAACCCCACATTCCAGGTAAATCTTTTTCAATAAAAGTTGTTGGAGTAACTTTAATATTGTCCTTAATTTTGAATTTACTTTGAATTAATAGTGTACTCCAAGGAACAGCTTTTCCATCTTGAATAAAATATATATCATCAGCAATCATATCGACTTTTTGTGAATAGGCAATATTTAAGAGTTTCTCTAATCTATCGACTGCATACCAATCATCTGAATCCAGTCGAGTTATCCAATTACCTTGAGCCTCTTTGATTGCTAAATTAGTACAAAAGTTTTGCCCTAGGTTTTGCTGATTAAAAAATACTTTAAGGCGCTTGTCATTAAAGCTTTTGACAATTTCTAAGGTATTATCCGTTGAACCATCATCAACTACAATTACTTCAATATTCTTCTCAGTTTGTCTTAATGCAGAATCTATTGCTTGTGCAATATATTTCCCAGTATTGTAAGCAAGAATAATTACAGATACTTCTGGATTCATTATTTCACCTCCTCTATAGAATCCAAAATTTTAATATTGATGTTATTTTCGTTTTAATAATAATTTAGCCCATTCATCATTAGAATGGTAAACTGTATAAACTCCTAAAATACCAATGAATAAAAAATAAATAATAGTAGATATTATCAATACTAATATAATATCTAAACTTAAATTCTTTAAAGCTATGAAAACAGGTAACATTGAAGCACCTATTATCAGAGGGCGAGAAACCGTAGCCATAAAATTTAATGTAAACAATCGTCTACAAGACTCAATATAATAAATTAATAAAGCTACATAATCGGTAAATATGACTGTAATTGCTGCACCATTTAACTTATATTGAGAAACAAGTACTATACTGATTAAACAATCTAGAATAGTGGTAATAAATACTTGCCAAAGGTTAACTTTTTCAAACCCATTCGCTACCAATAGGTAACTCAAAGGTCTAATAAAGGAAGAAGAAATTAAACCAATAGCAAATACATTCAGAGCAAATTTTGCTTCACCAAAACTTTGTTCCTGATAAAGTAAAATCAGTAAATCTTTACCAAAAAATGTAATTCCGAGAAGCAAAGGCAAAGCAACCATTAATAAAATTTCTATCGTAATTTGCGTAATTTGACGCTGACTGTCTTTTCCAGAGTCAATAGCTTTAGACATTTTAGGAAAGACAGCTAAAACAACACTATGAGAAATAATTTGAAAAGGCTGCATTAATTGTAAAACTGCACCATATAACCCTACAACTAATTCACCACCTAATAAAGAAAGAATAAAAACCTGAAGCCTATAGCCTAAAACCGATATACCTTCAATAACTATAAATGAACCAGAAGCCTTGGTAGTATCCCACATAAACTTCCAATTCAATCGCCATTGAAATTTGACAAATTGCGTTACCAAACACCATTCAATACAAAATATCAAGCATTCCGAAGCCACCATGATTGCTGAAACTGTGGTAATGTCATATTTCAGATTCATAGCCCAAACAATCGCTATTAAGCGCACGATATAAACAGGTACCGTACTAACAGCAATTAGCTGCATCTTCTCTTCTGCTTGAAAGATAGCTTCAGTAACGTTAGAAAGAGAAAATGGAATGATAGCTAAACCTAAAATGTAGCAAACTATCGAAGTATTTTGATTGTAGGGAAGAAGGTACACCACAAGCACCATTACTGCATAAGCAATGACACTAAATAAAAACTGTAAAAAAGTGCCGCTGACTAAATAAGATGGAGTTTCTATTGGGTTTTGTGCCAATTCTCTTGTAAACAGAGTTTTGAATCCTTGAGAAGCTAAAGTCATAAAGACGTAATAAAAACTAAAGGCAAGCATATATTGCCCTAGTTCATAAGCTCCTAACATACGAGCGATTGATGCAGCTAGTATGAAGGTTGTAATACTTTGAGTTAAGCGATTTAAAAGTAAAGCAAAAGAATTTCCTAACAGCTTGCGTAAACCTTTCATAGATCAAATGCACCCTAAAAATATAGATAAGAATAGTTATTTAATATGTTTTTGATTTGATAGTTTCTTGATACGAATTATCCTTATCAGAGTGGTTCTTAGCGTAATAGAAATAGCTATCGGATTCGTTCTCTGGAATTACACCATTAACCACCATACCTAGTACATTCTGCGCCGAACGTTCTAAAGCCTCTTTAGCTGTAGCAGCATCACTAGAAGTCATTACTCCTGGGCGTGCTACTAATAAAACACCATCAGCCATTTTGCCTAAAGCTAAAGCATCTGCTCTCATCACTAATGACGGTGCATCAATAATCACAAAATCATAAGTATTTTTAAAATCTTGAATCAATGTTTCCATTTTGCGAGAATCCAGCAAAAATAAAGGATTCGGAGTTATTGCTCCCGCACTCAAAACATCTAAACTAAGCATTCCTGCACTGACAACGGTTTCAAAGTCAACTTGCCCGACGATGATATCGCTTAATCCTTTTGCATTATTTACACCCCATAAATGATGCTGTATTGGATTTTGCATATCTGCATCTACAAGCAATACCCTTTGCCCTAATTGCGCTATCGCAGCTGCTAAATTAGCGGAAACGGTTGACTTACCTTCTTTAGGAACTGAACTTGTAACTACAATTACCTGCAACGATCTATCGGAGCTAATAAACTTCAGATTAGCTTGAAGCATTCGATATGCATCTGCAATTGGTAAATCGGGATTATCTCTAACAGGTATCTCGGGTAAAGTATCTGTATCTGTATCCTTGAGATTTAGATAAGATTTCTTTTTTAAGGAAGGTATAGTACTAAGCAAGGTATACTCAAATAGCTTTCTAATTTCCTTAAGAGTTTTAACCGATCTATCTTTTAATTCAAGCAATACAACCATAGCAGTTGCAATTAAAGTCCCTAAAGCTCCTCCCAAAATCAAAAACATAATCTTGGCTGACTTAGCAGACTTTTTGTTCGCAAAAGCAGGTTCAATTATTCGAGCATTACCAATATTCTGGTTTTCTGTAACTCTTACTTCTTGGAGCTTTTTCAACAGATTTTCATGAGTTGTTCGAGCCGTTTCCAATTGTCGCTGGTATTTTTTTTCTTCTTGCTCTAGTTGAGGTAAGATATTAATTCTTTTTTGATGAATTGCTAATGCCGCTAATAAAGAATCTAGCTTATTTTTGAGAGCAACACTTTCAACTTCAGATTTAGTTAAGTCTTCTGCTAACTTTTGCGTTACCTCACCAATCTGTAAATTTGCAGCAGTTAGGTTAGGATTATTCTGACTAACTTCTGCAACTCTCTTATTTAATAAGCTTTGTAAAGCATTTTTTCTATCAATTAAACTTTGTACTGTTGGATGTGTTAGATAAAATCGAGTTTGAGCTAATGCTAATTCTTCTTCTACTTGTTGCAAATTTTTTAAAACCTGTTGCACTCCAGTAGAACTTTTTAGGGAATCTGTATTGATAGCATCCTGAAAATTCATTCCCACCTTTTCCCGAAGGCTTTGTACCCTAGCCGTCACTTCAGAAGCAGCTACTTTTGTTTCAGTTATTTTAGTCTCTAATTCTTTCTGAATTGCTACAGCGTTTCTAGATTCTTCTCCTAAAGAAATCACATTATTCTGTTGCTGAAATTGCCTTAATCGTTGCTCAATTTTACGCACGTTAGCCTCCGTTTCTGGTAGCTGTCTGGCGATAAAATCACCAGCAGCAACAGCAGCCGCTCTATTTGTCTGTATATTGTTTTCCATATACAGTTTCATCAATTCATTAACAACCGCTTCTGCTTCTTGTGGATCTTTACTTACATAAGAAACTTGTAAAACATCAGTTGCCGGAATTGCTCTAAGATTAATCTGTTTTGCAAGTTTTTTTGGTTGCAGCGGTACACCATCATCATCTTTAAGATTTAATTTTTTGATTGTTTCAATTAATATAGGTTTTGAACTAATTACTTCTATCTCTGTATTAATAGGGCTATTTTTTATATCTAAACTTTCTAATTGTCCAATAGGCTCACCTAACCCCGTCAAAGCAGAAGTTTGATTAACCTTTTTAATTAAAAGCTTGCCTTCAGCTTCAAATTTTGGCTTTTTTAAAGTTCCTAGTACTCCTGCTGCTGCAATTGAAATAACAAGTATAAATGTAGCTGGTAGCCAACGTCGCTTTATGACATACCAAAACTTTTGTAAATCTAAATCTACTGATTCTCTAGATTCCATAATGAGTTAAATAATATATTAAATTTAAAATTTATAAGTTAATTGAAAAGCACAATATATCTATGACATAGCTTTAAGCACTAATAGTTTTTACCATAATTAGGGATATCATTTATACTGAAGCTTAGCTTTATTTATAGGTCACACTCTACCGGAAAACTACGGAAAACTTGATTTTTGATTTACAAACTAGTATTGAGAATTGAAAAATTGATCTATATAAATACTTAAGTAGATTGACGTAAATTGATAGTTGGTAAAAATATATGGCTATGGCGGTACTAATACTTAACCAGTACCAATAATATTTTTATTGGTATTAATTACACGGTTTTCACGCCTATTAGAATACAGATCCACCTCTCCAGACTACTTGCTACCTACTGCCAGAACCCTGGTGCTTTTCTTGGTTCCCCTTCCCCTATCTAAAATATCGGAGAGGGGTGTCAAAACGACGGGGTGAGGTTTGATGTATATTGCACTCAACTGAAAATTGCGATATTTCCTCATTTATTATTCCCTATAATTGAGAAAACCCCCTATGAAAAGGGGGCTTGGGAAATCTAACCGCGTTAAGTACTTAATTGAATTTTCAATCAGTCGTTTAGCTTAGTCTTTTTCAACCTTATATATAAATTAATCTCGCACCTGTGACATTAACGTGACACAACTAATGCTGTTTAAATAAACAATCGCTTAATAATTTAAATGAAATTATAAAATAAATTTTTAACTGCAATATTCAAGGGGAAAGCTCCCCATGAATACTTCAAACCTAGAATCTTTAATACGCATCTTCAACTTCCAATTGAGCAACAGTTACAGCATTAAAAGCAAACGCCGCAACCATTGGTATCGGACATCTCAACCAATAAGTAACACCTGCAGCTACCATTGTGGCAACTACTGCTGCAATTGACCAAATACGCTCTTCACAAGTCAATCCTCTTTCGGCTTTGATTGCTCTGAGTACTTTTGCTGGAATTGGCTCCGGCATTACCGCACCAGGAGGAAAAGCCCAGAAGTTATTACAGCGTTCTATATATAAATCCGTCCAACCATTATCTTGACACCACTGGTTGATCCATTCATCGTTGTAATGTCTCATAGGATTGCTAACAAGTTGACTTAAGTTCTTCAGCATAACTTTCCAGATAATAATAAATAGAAATTTCTAAATTAATACTTACAGTTAACAATTCTCTACTAGAAGACTGGTAACTATAAATTGTGAAGTTTTGTAAAGACAATACTATTGCTTATGGCAGAGCAAAACAAAGCTTTTACTTATTTCAGATTAACAGCACTTCCCTAATTTTTTCGTCAAATGATAATAAACTTTATCTATCTACTTTAAAGTAAATTTTCTTCAACAACTTTGACATCTTAAACAACAATTTTTTGAAGAAATGTAAACTTGTTTAAGCTGTAAATCAATTGAAAATAAAAAAATGTTTTTTTAATCTTTGAACGGAAATCTGTGATTATCAATAAACGATCGATTAACCCGGCTTGTTGTCAAGGTGTATCATCCGAAAAAAGGCTAAGTAAACTTAAATTTTTTAGCGGCACGCTGTCTTATCGGGTAAACTTAACGGGAGCAGATATGAGTGATGCCGTACTCGTAGAAGCTTATTGATACAAATCCGCAAGGGTTTTGATTGTACCGATGCAATTTTAGACGGAGCGCAAGGTAAAATTTGCTAAAAACCTAGCGGTACTAACTCTAAAACTGGTGTAGATACTCGTTATTATCTGGGATACAAATGAAGCGTATTGGTGTAATTGGTGGCGGACAATTAGCATTAATGATGGGTACTGCGGCCCAAAAGTTGGGTGTAGAATTAATTGTACAAACTCCTAATACTAACGATCCAGCAGTTGGTATTGCCAGCGATGCGATTTTTGCCGCAGTTGATGATGCTACTGCTACGGTTGAGTTAGCAAAGCAATGTGATGTTATAACTTTTGAGAATGAGTTTATTGATATAGAAGCTTTATCTAAACTAGCTACAGATAAGCTGTGCTTTCGCCCTCGGATAGAAGCACTGTCTCCTCTTTTAGATAAATATCATCAACGCTGTTTTTTACAAGATTTGGGTATACCAGTTCCTAAATTTAAATTACCAGAATCGTTATTTTCTGTATCATCTCAAACAGAAAAATATACAAAAATAAATCATCAGCAAGAATGGCAATTGAGATTCCCTGCCGTACTCAAAGCTCGCCGTCATGGTTATGATGGTCAAGGAACTTTTATCATCAAAGATTTAACTAGTTTAGAAGAAAAGCTGTATCAAGATCCGGAAAAAAATCAAAGAAAAAATTTAATTGAATCTCATTTTGTATTAGAAGAATTTATCCCTTTTCAAAAAGAATTAGCTGTAATCGCAGCACGTTCGACAAGTGGAGATATTTCTACTTTTGTAGTCGTAGAAACCCAACAAGAGCAACAAGTTTGTCGGCGAGTTATTGCTCCTGCTGACATCAGTCAAAAGACAGAAAAATCTATAAGAGATATTGCTTGTACAATACTTAACAAATTGCAAGTTATTGGGGTTTTTGCTATAGAATTATTTTTGACAAATAGTGGTGAAGTATTAGTAAATGAAATAGCACCTCGCACCCATAATTCCGGTCATTTTTCTATTGATGCCTGCTTTACTTCACAGTTCGAGCAGCATTTGCGAGTTGTGTGCGATTTGCCTTTAGGCAACGTAGCAATGAAAATACCTTGTGCTATTATGGTAAATTTATTAGGTTATGAAACGTTAAAAAGCGACTATAATGATAAGCGCTCAGAATTAGAGAAAATTCCAGGAGCATACCTCCATTGGTATGGTAAATCAGAATCTCGTCCCGGACGCAAACTGGGACACATTACGGTTTTATTTAACGAATTAAATCGTGATGAAGCGATGACAATTGCCAAAAATATAGAGTATATATGGTATTATTAATAAATTAATGTAGCAAGTAAAAATATTTTTTTTAGTTTACTACTTTATTTACTACACAACATCATTTTTGAAAGCTATAATGGGTTTATTGCACTGCAACGTTGGTGACTGCCATACAGTTTTGTGATCTATGATTTTTATGATATGGGAACCGAACAATTTCGTGGCAGTAAACCGGGCATGTACCCGGAAACTTTAAACGAGGTATTAGGCTCCCCCCTGGTTTAACCAGGTCATAAACTTAGGTAAAACGGCGTTGCGGTGAAATAAAATTTCAAAGCTCCTCAGATCGGTTTTCGATTCAAGGAGCTTTGTTTTGTGGTATTTTTAAGGAATAGGGAAGGGGAATAGGGAGAAGTTAGGTATATAAATAAAATAAATCATCTTCGTAAATTAGTACATGATTATAATTTATTTTATTAAATAGTAAATTTTGTGAGCTTCTTGTCGATTGTAATTTCGTAGCAAAAGCGATGACTTAATCGTTATTTTAAAATTCACAAAATAAATTATTATAGCACAAATTTTTATAAACAAAAAGTGACACTTACGAACGATGTCAATTTTAGGTTTAATATACTCAGAAAAATTAATCTTCATACAATCTAATAACAAACAGTATCAAAAATATCTATTTGATCAAAAAGAGTATTAAATAAATTAAATTTAATGTAATTTTAATGTAAATGAAAGCTGATAGAATTGTTTAATATTCTTATACCAATTAGTAGTACCGTGTTTCCAGCCTCAGTCTTCCGGCACAGGCAACTGGTTACTGGTTAGCATCGATCCATCAAGAAATATCTACTACTCCCGTAGTCGTGGCAGATATTTGGGTTAGAGCAGGAGCCAATCTTGAACCAGGATCTTGGTGTGGAATGGCTCACTTTTTGCTCCCAGGGATGAGGGAGATGGGGTAGAGGGGGTAGAGGGGGTAGAGGGGGTAGAAGCTATTTCTAATTCCGAACTCTTAACTCCAAACTCCAAACTCTTAACTCCAAACTCTTAACTCCAAACTCCTAACTCCTAACTCCTAACTCCAAACTCCTCACTCTTTAATCTAAAATCCAAAATCCTGCCAATGACAACCTTGCCAAAATTATCGAATGTTCATCGTACTGAATTAAAGAATGGGATAGTACTGCTGGTTTCGGAAAATTCTGCGGCTGATGTGATTGCAACTCGAATATTTATCCGTGCTGGAAGTTGTTATGAAAAGCCGGAGAAAGCAGGGTTGGCTAATTTGCTAGGTGCTTTATTAACTAAAGGATGTGATGGGCTTTCAAGCTTGGAAATAGCCGAGCGTGTGGAATCTGTTGGAGCAAGTTTGAGTGCTGATACTGCAACGGATTATTTTGTTTTATCATTCAAAAGTGTTACTGCTGATTTTACCCAGATATTGGAATTGGCAACACGATTGTTGCGATCGCCGACTTTTCCTGAAGCTGAAGTGGAGTTAGAAAAGCGAATTGCTCTCCAAGATGTACGCTTACAAAAAGAACAACCTTTTAGCGTTGCATTCGAGCAATTACGACAAGTAATGTACAAAAATCATCCTTATGCATCGTCGGGATTGGGTGATGAAACAACTATTAGCAATTTAACTCGGGAAGATTTAGTTAATTTTTATCAAACCTATTTTCGTCCAGATAATATAGTTATTAGCATTGCAGGTCGTATCGACCAAGAGGATGCACGGCAACAAATTGAAAAACTTTTTGGTGATTGGCATCTGGTGGATACACAGCTACCCGCGATGAAAGTATCTTTTCCTCAAACCAAACCCCAACAAGTAGTTACCCCCCAACCAACACAGCAATCGGTGATTATGTTGGGTTATTTAGGCGCTTCAGTGCATTCGGCTGACTACGCTGGTTTAAAATTACTTTCTACTTATTTAGGAAATGGGCTTTCGAGTCGCTTATTTATTGAGCTACGAGAAAAGCTGGGGTTAGCTTACGATGTATCGGCATTTTACCCTACAAGGCAGTTTTCTAGTTCCTTCGTAGTTTATATGGGTACGGCACCGGAAAATACCACCACTGCTTTAGAAGGATTGCGAAGAGAAGTTGATTTACTTTCAGCTAGTAAGTTAGAAGAAAATGCTTTACAAGCTGCGAAAAATAAGATTTTGGGACAATATGCTTTAGGCAAACAAACTAACGGACAAATTGCCCAAATATATGGGTGGTATGAAATTTTAGGTTTGGGAATAACCTTCGATCAAAAATTTCAAAAAGACATCGCAGCCTTAACTAGTGCAGATGTCATTCATATAGCTAGCCAATATCTAAAGGAACCATTTGTGTCTGTAATCGGTCAAGAAGAAGCGATTAACCGTATAATTGCGTAGCGGCAGTCTCAGATATTTACTAAGCATAAATTCCTTACTATTTATAGCTTTTTTAAGCATTTACACTGCTGTTACGATTTAATTTTATACTGGTTAATAGATAGTGTAATTGTAAGAGATTTGCCGGGGGCACAAAACATGATAGGTAGAAGAAAACTAAGTATCGTTGAGTACTTACGCTCTCTCGTATCGTATCGTTTCCTTCCGAGAAGTAGGTTTTACTGGTTGGTTTTGATTTCCTCTACTCCTCTACTATTTGGATCGAGCGCTGGAGTATCAATTGCTGCACCGCAACAAAAGCTCGCTCAAGTAGTTGTAGGAGCAAGTGTAAATCGTCCTACCCTTAAAATGGGTAGTAAAGGAGTACCTGTAAGAGAATTGCAAGGTGCTTTGAAACTTTTAGGCTTTTATAGAGGTGAAGTTGATGGCAATTTCGCTGAAGCAACTAAAAAAGCAGTTTCGGGTTTCCAACAAGCAGCAGGTTTAAAATCGGATGGGGTTGTAGATAACAATACTTGGCAAGCTCTTTTTCCCAGTGCAACTGCATCAGCACAAGTAACTAGAAATCAAGTAACTGGTACTACACCACCGCCTTCTGTTGATAGCTTCCCCATGCCTACAGATTCATTCGGTAGCGTCAGGGTAGTAAATAATTCCACGCAGCAACAAAGACGAGTAACAACTGCTGTAAACAGTCCAGTTAGAGTTGTTCAGCCTGCTCCAGAGCCGAAGCCTTCGACTCCCGAGTCTAGGAATACCGAACCAAAACCAGCAAAACCGAAACCCCGTAATACCACTCGGAAACGGAAACCCGCACCCGCAAAAAGACAAGCTGCAACTACACGTACTCGTCAAAGCAGCACAACCACCAAGAAAAAAGCTCCCGTAATCCAATATACAGCCCAAGGATTACCAATTTTACGTCCAGGAATGCGAGGTTCTCAGGTAGTCAAATTACAGGAAAAATTATCTACTCTAGGATTCCTTAAAGGTGTTGATGGAGATTTCGGACCGGTAACATTAGAAGCAGTAAAAGCATTTCAGAAGAGTAAGGGTTTAGAAGCCGACGGTGTTGTCGGAGGAGCTACTTGGCGACTTTTAGATAAACGTTAATTGTTTGCTGAATTGATTTAATATCTAATTTTTGTAGGGTGCCGTCACTATGAGAGTACGGCACCATTATTATTTTTGATATCAAGTTTACAAGGTGGCGATCGCACTTACTTTATAATTTATACCATTTTCAACAACCGCCTTGGAATAAATTCCCAGGCTTATATACAAAGTCAGATTTATCAGACTGGGTAAGTTTTTTCAGTACGTTTTAACGTACTTTGTGTATGAGTCTTGTAAGCCGTTAGCGGAGCGTGTCCGCCAGGACATAGGCTTTCTCGTTAGCGTTCACGCGAAAGCGTGCGGCGAGCGCGTCTCCCGGAGGGAGATAGAGAAATTGATTTCCGTGGAATTGGAACTTAACGAGAATGTTGTAAATCAGTAGGTTGGGTTGAACGGAGTGAAACCCAACAATACCAAGATTTTTGATTGTTGGGTTTCGTTCCTCAACCCAACCTACGACTTAGTGCTTATATTTTACAATTAGCAGCACGAGAAAAGAATACAAACCAACTTCTCTCAGATTCTGTTTGTCTCCATAGCCCTAAAGGTAACCCCCCCCTAAAGCTGAAAATTCCTCGATCTTTTATACTTTGCATAAAATCTTCATAGGAAAGCCAAGTTTCATTACCCTTAGTATCGTCGTACCATCCAATAGCTTTAGGGAAATGTGAATAGTTTAAGGTATCATTCTCATTCCAATCTTTTGGCTTTATAGCTAACCTATTGCCAGTATCTAACCAAATTTTCTTTTGCACGCTAAAACCAAAGTATCCACCTGAATTTTGTAACCATAGGTTATCAATTTTATTTAAGTCAGCACAGGAAAAATTTTTAAGCTGTAGGGTACTGAGCCAAGGTTTTTGGGAGCATCCCAATTGTGCAAAAACAAAACAAGTAAGATGATTCGCGAGTAATTCTCGCGAATAGTGTAGTTTCTTCAATCCTGGGGTTCTTCTTCCTCTTGCTCAAAACCAGAACTGATGTCTAAAAGGCAATCATCAAGACTATAAATTACCCAACTGTATTTCATCCCATAGGTTACGTCTAAAAACAGACATAACTGCATCAATATGTTCTGGTGTACCAGCTTTGCCCAAGTGCTTGTATTTACTCAATTTAGATTGGTTTTTACATTGAAAACAAGGTTCTGTTGCTTGTAATTTATAGTACCAATATTTTTTGTTATTTTGGCGTACTTGATAACGTGCCACCCAAGCACCCTTTGGGGAGCAAGCTTTCCTTGCTTGAGAACTTGTTTCTGTTGTTTTTCTAAGGTTTGAATCGTCTTTTTTATAGATTTAAAACGAGCTAGCTTATATGAATCAATATCTGTCGAAGTTGCTCTGGGCATAAAACACACCAATTTTATTCGCGATTATATCTGGCGAATGTATTCTATTGAAGACCAAGTTTACTTTATGCTTTAGAACGGTGCCGCTAATTGTCCATTCAAATATGCACAGCGTAGTTGAAGCATCTGTGGTAAATTTTCGTACTTCCACTGTGCGCCAACTATTTGCATTCGTTTATCTATTTGTTTAACTGCCGACTCTACAGCACCTGAACCTACAGAGCTTAACTTCCGAACAGAAAGTACATATAATTGACCAAACGATGCCTATGTTTACTTAGGTATTTTATAAAATTAGTTACACCAACATACTTGGTTTTTCTTAGTTTTTTAATTGCTTCTTCTACAAAACCTT
>ERZ1740052.250-NODE-250-length-18857-cov-13.908095_pt1 | contig 18857 bp, 2 predicted proteins | sample MGYA00581750_ERZ1740052 | MGnify/ENA primary metagenome ERZ1740052 (study PRJEB43018, sample SAMN04849743) | marine metagenome | isolation source: floating plastic debris | place: Pacific Ocean | collected 2008-08-30 | study: EMG produced TPA metagenomics assembly...
ATGTAAGGGGCGCGAATCCTTACAAGTGTTGTGGGTTACTTTAGCACTTTATTGAAGAACTTCTACTTGTGTTGGTTGCAACTTTATGAATATTATATTTTGTTTCCTAGCAGTCTGTTATAAACATATAGCATCATGAAAAACATGTAATAAAAATCATCCAATAGTAATGCAGCAAGTCTCATGTCAGTAGCATAAAATAACCAGCATGTAGCGAGCAATTAATCAAACAATGAATTTAGATGACAGCACAATCAAATGTATGTATGTATGTATGTTTTCTCATCCTGACACGTCCCTTCTGGCGTTGAGACGATGGGGTGGAATTGTGAAGTAGTTGTTGTCATTTTAGGAGTTGTCTTCTGTTGGTCAGTGATTTATGGTTGTCAAGTTTCTTTCCAGTGGAGTTGTGATTGTTGGTCATACAGTGTCATATAGTGGCAAGTGTTGGAATGTAGAAATAGTGAGCATGGTTCCAAGGGTTGCTTCAGCTAGTGTGTTGTAGCACAAACATCAATGTGGCTGAACTACTTAAGGTTGATACGTGGTTAATTCTTGATAGGTTGACTGTTTAGTGGTTGACTGTTGAGTAGTTTATGTAGGTGCGCTAACCTTTTTGTTGTACATAGTTTTCTGTGAGGTGGTTGAAGATTGCTGATAGAACAATGTTTGTGAGTTGTCCAATCTTGGAGCTTGGAACATTATCTTCTGTGAGGTGATTGAAGCTTGTTGACGGAACAATGTTAGTGAGTTGACCTCTGGTGGAGCTTGATTTGGTTGGTACGTAGAAGTAGGGGTTGGTATGTTGGATTCTGTGACTGGATTGTGATTGGATTGGGATGGGGTTGATGTTGATTTATTGTTTTCCTTCATTGTGGTAGTTTGGAATGTCCATTTTGGTGGTTGAGTGTGTTGGTGTATGGACCGTGGTGTCTTGACTCTATGGATTTGATTATCATTTTACGTTTTGGAACCTCTCTTGCCATTAGCTCACTCTTTTGCCATTAAGTCCATTTGGATTGTACTGCCTGCTCGAATGGCATAATTTTGCGCTTCCGCTACTTTCAACTGCATTTACTCTCTGTTACGAACAGTGAGACCAGCTGCACCATTACACTAGTAATGTCTGGCGAAGTATTAATATGTATGCGGACTTTTCTTGGAGTTCTGATGTAACTGAAACACAGGAAAATAAGCAATTAATAAACAAAATACACTACAGTAATGTGGTTAAAACAATATATTCTGATACTTTCATTCAGTTGTTTGGTTTAAAAAAATTAAAGGTTAAAAATACATTTAGCTGAATAAAAATTTGTAATAACACAGCAATCAGTTAGCTGTTGCAAAAGCTAGTGTTGGGTGTGATTTCTGATGTTTTTTTTGTTTAGTATTTTTTTTTTTTGTATTTTTTCTGTATCTTTTTCGTTTAGCACACCTTCTTTTTGCTTAGCACACCCTTCCCCTCTTTAACTAAAAAACTAGGGGAACACAGATTAGAAACTTAAGCACAGTTCACTCGCAAATAATACTCAGCAGAGAGCTCATTCAGTCCAGTCAATTCCCAGCAATCCCGGCCAGATCCAGACATCGGCAGTCAGAACTCCTTCAAAGAGCGTCCAGCCTTACATTGGCCACCCAAATGAGCGCATCAGCCAAATCGCACTCGGGAAGAGAATGTTAACGGAAGACCAATTTTCATAATACAGGTAGGTATTCCTGTAACCAATCTACCTTCATTCAGTGCCAAACAATGTGAAGCTAAATTTTGAAGACTAATTTGCATAAAATATTCAAAACTGACGATGTATTTGATGAACATAACAACAATAACAATAGGCAATTTCTAGCAACTACAACTAAATTTCTAGCAGCTACAATGTTAGGCTTGAAAAACTCAAATGTACCCAAATAAACATGCAGTGTTGCGGAGCACACCGCAACAACATAATATTATCGAATCTATATCCTACTGTCTTGGTCTTAGGTTATAGGTATGTGAAGCCCCGGTTTGCTGGTCGACTGCAGTCGGCTGATTACTGGGAGAAGTGGCAGTGGCGGAATCAGCTGACTCTTTAACTTTCTTAACAGAAACGTACTCAGCAGGAGTAAATTCAGTGGTGCTGAGGGGAGCTTTAGCTTTCTTCAATCTCACAAGGTGAGTGGTGAACTGCGTACCAATAGGCAAGCCAGACATACCAAGCGCTCTAACATCAGCATTTAGTCCATTTAACGACACAATTACATAGGGTCCATGATAGGGAGATGAGAACTTTTTCACATTACCAGTCGCAACACGTGGCACCTTTACATACACAATGTCTCCCACACGATAATCATGTCCATTTTTGTTTAGATCATGATAGAATTTATAATTGGCTTGTGCCAGCTCTAGATTGTCCCTAGCCAAAATCCAGGCAGTTTTCAAAGAATCATGCATTTCTTCCACAGGGTTTTTACTTTCATTGTAGCTGACACGGTCAACAACAGGAATAGCCAACTCAAATGGTATAGCGATCTCTCTTCCACAACTAAGGTAAGTTGGGGTAAAGCCAGTAGAGGAATTTTCGGTGTTATTGTAGCTATGAGCAACATATTTGCTTAGCGTGTCCCAATTTGTCTGCGATTTATTTATCATGGTTGCCATCAGATTCGAAAAACTTTGGAATGATCGTTCAACTTGGCCATTAGTGGAAGCCATGTAAGGAGTACATGTGCGTTTGTCAATATTCAAAGCTTTTGCCAGAGCATTCATTAGTCCAGAGATGAATTCTGCCGCATTATCAGAAACCATTATATTTGGGCTTCCATGTGGCAGTATCAAGTACTCAATCAAACAGTCTACTATGGTTTCCATTTTGTGATCGGGTAGGGGTCTCATGATAACAAACTTAGAGAACGAACATTGCAAGCCAAGTATATATTTGTTACCCCTCTCCGTTAGAGGTAAAGGCCCAAGAATGTCAAAGTGGACTCGTGCAAAAGGCTTGTCCTCGGTCTCAAGTGGCTGTAGTGGGAAAACTGGAGTAACAGGACCCCTCTTTCTCTGGTTGCACTGTATGCACGCTGATACATATTCACCTACATCTTTACTCATGCCTAGCCAGTAATATTTCTTACATAATCTCTTATACAGCCTGTTTCTCCCCACATGACATCCAAATAGAGAATTGTGATATGTATTCAAAATATCAAATTTCATCGTTTCAGGTACACATAATAACGGTCTAACAGCCTCTGGAGGATTATAATACAAGACACCATCACGAACTAGATAATGTCTTTTCTGGCTCTGGACATGCCTATGCTGTATTGAAGAAAGATCAAGCGGACTAGCATTATTGGATAACATACTCAAGATTTGCTTAAGAAACGGATCCTTGAGTTGCTGGTTACTGAATTGAAGTAAATCATCTTGGGTGCTAGCTAAACATTCAGAGGTCATTCCAATCACACAACAGTCTCCTACTTCAATTCTTGACAATGCATCGGCTACATAATTTTCTTTGCCAGGTTTGTACATGATTTTAAGATTGTATTCCTGGAGTTTCAATGAGAACTTTGCCAGACGGGAATTTTTATGGTCGCATGTTAATAACCATCTGAGAGGTGAATGATCAGTAGTAATAATTGTCTCGTGTCCAAGTATGAAATGTCTAAAGTGTTTGCAAGCCGCAACCACTGCAAGGCCTTCTTTTTCATAGACAGAATAATTCTTCTCACTTTTGTTCAACACCCTACTGTAATAGCCAATGGGGTGTAGTCCATCCTCAAAAACTTGGCATAATTGAGCGCCAATTGCAAAATTTGAGGCATCGGTGTGAATGTGAAATGGTCGGTCAAAGACAGGGTATCTGAGCACAGGGTAGGTTGTTAGCTTTTCTTTCAGAGTCCTAAAACTTTCAGCACATTCCGTTGTCCATTTAAATGAAACATCACTTTTATTCAGCTCCAACAGCGGTTTGGCCAGATCTGAGAATTTTAGAATGTAATTTCGATAATAAGACATAGCTCCCAATACTCTTTTCAAAGATGTTAAGTCAGTAGGTTCAGGAAATTTGTTGATTTTATCTACTAAACCAGGAGCTGGTTTACATCCTGTTTCATTATACACATTGCCTAGGTACTGAACCTCGGACCTTGCCCATTTTGACTTGGCTGGATTGATTTTGATACCATGTTGAATTAGCCTGTCCAAAACCTGACCTACTCTGTTGATATGATTATCTAGATTTCGATCGCTGAAAATCACTATGTCATCCAAGAAACATTGGCATGTAACCCATTGGAGGTTGGATAAAATTACAGACATAGCTCGCTGGAAAATTATACTGGAGTTACAAAAGCCAAATGGGACTCTCAAATACTGGTATGTACCTTTGTGTGTTACAAAAGTTGATCTTTCTCTATCTTCAAGGTTATCCATCCTTAAATTCCAGAATGCTTTGATCAAGTCAATAGTTGTGAAAAGACCACTCTGACCTGCAAGCATTTCTTTGATGCTGTCTGGGTGAGGCAATGGGAATGAGAGGGTGTGTGTCACTGCATTGATTTTTCTGTAATCTTGAACAATTCGCAAATCAGAGGTGCCTGCCTTTTTGACAAGTAAACAGGGAGATGCCCAGACACTAGAATTTGGCGCTTTTTCAATGATATTATGTTTGAGCATTCTATTAATTTCATTATCAAGCGCATCTTTATAAGCTACAGGCACTCTGTAAGGCTGAGACCTGACAGGCCTCGCATCACCAGTGTCACAAACCCTGCCAGTAAGTCCCTTTACCTCTCCGACATCATACTTGTGATTAGCAAACACAGTTCTCTTGGTACCTAAAAAAGAAAGAAAACGCTTGCGTTCATCTCCATTCAATGGTGATTTGGTCAAATCGATCTTGGAAATAGGGTCATTGTTCTCGTAGCTTTCAGTTGAGTTTCGCTTGCCATTCAATGTTTCATTAAGATTGTTGTCCTTTATTTGCACAGATGGCTGTGGAGTGGCGGTTCCAAGGGGAGTACCCTTATACACTTTGATATACGTGTCTGAAACGTTTATTACACGAGCCCTGAGCACTCCATCAGCCGGACTCATTGTCTTGGCAAACATTAGACCACTGTGTACAAAGGTTGGTTCAAACATGACTTGTGTAGTCACTTCAGGTCCTTTTAAGCACAGTTTGTTGTCAGATTTTGGAGGGAAAACCAGGTCTCTATTAGCAAATACATTACAGTACTCACGGTTGTCTTGTTTCTCTGAACTCAGAGATAAATTGTCACCTGCTGTTGGTAAGATTTTATTACCTTGATTAGGTAGAGGTATGATATGCAGTTTACCAGTGCTATAGTCAAGTACCAATTTTCCACAATGTCTCAAGTTATCAGCTCCTAATATTATTGGATATTTGCATTCCCCAATAACAAGAAATCTAGCTCTGATTGGATCCAGATTGGGATGAGATATAGTGATAAAAACTTCCCCAATTCCTTTTACTACACTCCCACAAACAGACCTGATAGATCTCAAAGTTTTGCTCATTTTTGATTGTAGTGTTAGAGTTCTTACCATATCAAAGGTCATGGTGGATATCTGAGCTCCAGTATCAATTAAACATTGGAATAAACCACCATGAATGGACACATTGACAAGAGATTCATGAGTCAAACTAGCCGCATTACATAACACATCACTTTCACGCCTTGTCGCAGCCCTGGCTTTAGCCTTACGAATTGCAGCAGCAGTAACTCTGTGATTGGGATATTTCCTCGCACGTGCTGGCCTGCTTGCATTAGGATTTTCATTTACAATCACCACGGTTGGCTGAGGTTCAATAGACAGGGGTGTTTCTGTATCAGGCTGAGGTTCGGGTTGAGCTTCAGATGGACTGGCAGTTTGTTGAGTGACATTCACATTTATATTAGGCTGATTAGATTCCTTGGAATTTTGGATGTTCCCACCAAGAAAATAATGTTTTATGCTACCCCTGGGGTCTCCCATGAATTGTTTGGCACCTGTGCACAGCCTAATCATACTCCATGTAAACCTAAATGAAACTAGGAGACAGCAGAAAAATATCCAAATTTGCTTCCAGTCAGCCAAACCAATTCCTGACATGAATGTAAACAAGCCCTTCTTGACTATGTTGTGCGACAAAACCTCTGTTTGTTTGCCAGACGCACTGGTACCATCATAATAGTTGTCTGAAAAGCCTGTCAGACTCCCAAGGATTTGATGTTGATGTTGCATAGCACCAGTCAAGTCATTTAATGTGAATTTATCCCTAAATAAATGCCAGTCGTATAGCAATAACTTGTGGATGACAGGTTGGTTTAGATCATGGCCTAGATCAGAGTAATCAAAAGCGAACAAGTTGATTTTATCTATACCAGACGCAATCGTGACATCTCCTGTGGTATGGTGGTAGACATTCAATTTTCCATTCAAAACTACTGGTACTTGATCGTCTAATGCGCAATCAATATGATTAGCACTGTCATGTAAAATGTTTGTATGGGGGTTTAACCACATGGTCTGATTGATAATGGTGGTGCCAAACGAAATCGACATTGGAATCCTTTCTGTGCATTTTTCAGATGGTAGAATGGTAAAATCATCTACAGGTTGACATGGGTAAACAATTATAAATTCATGGAGCTTCTTTGCGTAGATGAAAGTGTTGTTGAGCAAATGCCTAGCAGCCTGAATGGGATGTTCGTCAAGGGACATAAACATTAAATCAGCCAATTTCACCATATTCTGACAGGTAATTCTGAAAGTTGTGTGAAACATTTGATTGTAGTTCTTGTTAATTCTTATGTCAAGAGCTTGTAAACGCGCATTTAATTCTGATGATAATACTGTCCCGTCTTGCTGTCGTGTGCTTCTAGTCTTTGTCTGGTCACCCATTTTGATGGCTACGCCTTGGTCTGTCATGTCCACGTAGCCACCGCAAGTGTCGGATTGCTCAATTCGTCTAGTCTGCTCGTTTGAAATGGTCAATGCTAATTCTCCGTCATTAGATAGCCAGGTCCTGTCCTGTAGTTTACCTTGATAAAAAGTGTGTGGCAGATATAGACATTCCTCTTTTGGGTTCAATTCCCACATCAATGCAGAACCATCAAAAAGGTTGCAAAATCCTGTGTGATAATCACAGTGTTCTGTGTTCCCAACTGGACTTTGCATCCTCTCATTTTCCCCATGTCTCATGTATACAACAGATTCATAAAGATATGCATTTTTGGCTGAAAAGTCATAGTCCGTGCAACATTTGAAACCTGTGTGAAATTCAAAGTCTGTAGCAATTTGAGTCTGGTACAGTCCACCCACTTCTGTTAGGTCACCAAAGGGGGCTCTCTTGAACCGTACCATGTCATCACACAGTTCTCGAGACACTAATTCAGTCGTGTGCGTCGTTGTCTTGTTTTTATTCTCGCCAAAAAAGCCTGCATGAGTCGTGATGTCAGTCCTAATTATCTTACAATGATTAGCCTTTGACTTGTACTGTATTAAATTAGGCTTGTACAGAGTAATGTCAGCATTAGTCGGCTCATGCATGTCCATATGTTCCCTTTTTAAATCACATCCTGCTATTTTCGGTATTTGAAATTTAGCTACAGGGTGATCAGTTTTGCATATCATGGGTCGAGTTGCCATTGCATTACCAAAACATGCGACTAGTGTTAAACACATCAACAGTGTAACATGTCCTAACTTTGGTCCAGATATGCTGGCTTTCTTTTTCAGTCGTGATTCCTGTCCGTTGTTGTTTACCATGCCAGTGTCAGTTTTTACCATGATGCTTGGGTCCTGTGTGTCACTCCCTACCATGATGCTTGGGTTTTGCCCTGATGTTTTTGTCATGTCATTTTCAACTAAATCAACCGCAAAACTGTCAAAAATAAGGCAGTTGTCATACTCTTCAATGTTCTGATTGTTTTCATTTTCAGGCTGCGGACTATTATTTGGATCTGGAGGTTTCTGAGGGACCTGAGAGTTGGCCATGAGGTGTGCCCCACGACCTCCTCTACCTCTACCTCGAAAATTACCACGTCCACGGAAATTTCCTCGTCCCCTACCTCTTGGAGTGTAACCACCCTGTCCTTTGTAACCTTTTGGACATTCTCTTGCATAATGTGTGAAATCTCCACAGGTGTAACATGCTCTTTGTGAGTGGCTACTGCTGCCAAACCTCCCTTTTGGCTGCCCTGACTGACCAGTGAATGCATTGACAGCCATGGGTGTTGTTGCCTCATTGGACCGTAGTCCGGTTTCAGCACCCACAGCTGCCTGGTACAGCTCAGTCAGGGTTTTGTTAGTAAGAGGCAACACAGCCTCCTTGATACCTGCTTTCAAACCAACCCTAAAATACAGTAAAATAAATGGACTAGTTTCCTCCAAGTCACTCTGTGCAACGGTTTTTCTAAATCTATTGAAATAGTCTTTGACAGACTCGCTACCTCCTTGTTTTATATTGCTGAGCTCCATTGCAGTCTGCTCAGCGCTTTTGCCTGCTTTGACTTTTTGTGAGAATAATTTTCTGACAGTTTTATATTCTGAATCAGGGTTCTGTTTCTGGACTTCCCTGAGGTATGTGGAAGCCAAGTCCTTGACATACAAACCTAACAACATAACATACTGGCTTTCTGGCACATCATTTAGAATACAGCACGTTTCAAACTGCGTTAAGAATGCCTCTATGTCCTCATCCTGCCTTGCGCTGAATCTCAATCCAAACTTCACCCAATCCTTTTTGCCACTAACACTGCTAGCACTTGAATCATTTAACTGTGCGGGGGAGCCAGCCTGAGGATTGATAGGGGTATTTGAATTACTAGATGGAATAGGCGAACTTACCTGAGGTCTGCTTGGGGTACTAGTGAGCCTTGACATCACTTTCCGAGCTGCCTCATTTGCTGCTCTCGCCTGCTCCTTCTTATCAGCTTCTCCCGTCTGTTTCTTCACTACAGTTGCCATCTGCTCTTTGAAAACCGCTAGCAGGTTCCTCTGCTGCTCCTCCATCATCCTCGACATCTGAGCCATCTGCTCCTGCATCATTTCGGTCATCTTCAGACCTTGAGCAGCCACTTCAGACTTGACTGCCTCCAAGTCATCATAAATCTGTTGAAGAGCTTCATCTTCATGCTCCTCTTCCACATGTTCGTCCTCATCATGCTCTTCCACCACCAGCTGTTGTTGGGTCGTTGCATCGTCAGTCCCAGACATATTTTCTATTTTCAATTTCCTACTCGAAATTGTTTGTACCAGGTTCCTACTCGAACTGGCCCTTAACGTCCTTTAACGTTCCTACTCGAACAACTCAAGTTCCTCCTCGAACTGAGATTTTCCCGGGTTTCCTCACTGCTCCTTCTCGAACAGCGTTAGTTGAACATCCCACTTCTGACACCAGATGTAAGGGGCGCGAATCCTTACAAGTGTTGTGGGTTACTTTAGCACTTTATTGAAGAACTTCTACTTGTGTTGGTTGCAACTTTATGAATATTATATTTTGTTTCCTAGCAGTCTGTTATAAACATATAGCATCATGAAAAACATGTAATAAAAATCATCCAATAGTAATGCAGCAAGTCTCATGTCAGTAGCATAAAATAACCAGCATGTAGCGAGCAATTAATCAAACAATGAATTTAGATGACAGCACAATCAAATGTATGTATGTATGTATGTTTTCTCATCCTGACACGTCCCTTCTGGCGTTGAGACGATGGGGTGGAATTGTGAAGTAGTTGTTGTCATTTTAGGAGTTGTCTTCTGTTGGTCAGTGATTTATGGTTGTCAAGTTTCTTTCCAGTGGAGTTGTGATTGTTGGTCATACAGTGTCATATAGTGGCAAGTGTTGGAATGTAGAAATAGTGAGCATGGTTCCAAGGGTTGCTTCAGCTAGTGTGTTGTAGCACAAACATCAATGTGGCTGAACTACTTAAGGTTGATACGTGGTTAATTCTTGATAGGTTGACTGTTTAGTGGTTGACTGTTGAGTAGTTTATGTAGGTGCGCTAACCTTTTTGTTGTACATAGTTTTCTGTGAGGTGGTTGAAGATTGCTGATAGAACAATGTTTGTGAGTTGTCCAATCTTGGAGCTTGGAACATTATCTTCTGTGAGGTGATTGAAGCTTGTTGACGGAACAATGTTAGTGAGTTGACCTCTGGTGGAGCTTGATTTGGTTGGTACGTAGAAGTAGGGGTTGGTATGTTGGATTCTGTGACTGGATTGTGATTGGATTGGGATGGGGTTGATGTTGATTTATTGTTTTCCTTCATTGTGGTAGTTTGGAATGTCCATTTTGGTGGTTGAGTGTGTTGGTGTATGGACCGTGGTGTCTTGACTCTATGGATTTGATTATCATTTTACGTTTTGGAACCTCTCTTGCCATTAGCTCACTCTTTTGCCATTAAGTCCATTTGGATTGTACTGCCTGCTCGAATGGCATAATTTTGCGCTTCCGCTACTTTCAACTGCATTTACTCTCTGTTACGAACAGTGAGACCAGCTGCACCATTACACTAGTAATGTCTGGCGAAGTATTAATATGTATGCGGACTTTTCTTGGAGTTCTGATGTAACTGAAACACAGGAAAATAAGCAATTAATAAACAAAATACACTACAGTAATGTGGTTAAAACAATATATTCTGATACTTTCATTCAGTTGTTTGGTTTAAAAAAATTAAAGGTTAAAAATACATTTAGCTGAATAAAAATTTGTAATAACACAGCAATCAGTTAGCTGTTGCAAAAGCTAGTGTTGGGTGTGATTTCTGATGTTTTTTTTGTTTAGTATTTTTTTTTTTTGTATTTTTTCTGTATCTTTTTCGTTTAGCACACCTTCTTTTTGCTTAGCACACCCTTCCCCTCTTTAACTAAAAAACTAGGGGAACACAGATTAGAAACTTAAGCACAGTTCACTCGCAAATAATACTCAGCAGAGAGCTCATTCAGTCCAGTCAATTCCCAGCAATCCCGGCCAGATCCAGACATCGGCAGTCAGAACTCCTTCAAAGAGCGTCCAGCCTTACATTGGCCACCCAAATGAGCGCATCAGCCAAATCGCACTCGGGAAGAGAATGTTAACGGAAGACCAATTTTCATAATACAGGTAGGTATTCCTGTAACCAATCTACCTTCATTCAGTGCCAAACAATGTGAAGCTAAATTTTGAAGACTAATTTGCATAAAATATTCAAAACTGACGATGTATTTGATGAACATAACAACAATAACAATAGGCAATTTCTAGCAACTACAACTAAATTTCTAGCAGCTACAATGTTAGGCTTGAAAAACTCAAATGTACCCAAATAAACATGCAGTGTTGCGGAGCACACCGCAACAACATAATATTATCGAATCTATATCCTACTGTCTTGGTCTTAGGTTATAGGTATGTGAAGCCCCGGTTTGCTGGTCGACTGCAGTCGGCTGATTACTGGGAGAAGTGGCAGTGGCGGAATCAGCTGACTCTTTAACTTTCTTAACAGAAACGTACTCAGCAGGAGTAAATTCAGTGGTGCTGAGGGGAGCTTTAGCTTTCTTCAATCTCACAAGGTGAGTGGTGAACTGCGTACCAATAGGCAAGCCAGACATACCAAGCGCTCTAACATCAGCATTTAGTCCATTTAACGACACAATTACATAGGGTCCATGATAGGGAGATGAGAACTTTTTCACATTACCAGTCGCAACACGTGGCACCTTTACATACACAATGTCTCCCACACGATAATCATGTCCATTTTTGTTTAGATCATGATAGAATTTATAATTGGCTTGTGCCAGCTCTAGATTGTCCCTAGCCAAAATCCAGGCAGTTTTCAAAGAATCATGCATTTCTTCCACAGGGTTTTTACTTTCATTGTAGCTGACACGGTCAACAACAGGAATAGCCAACTCAAATGGTATAGCGATCTCTCTTCCACAACTAAGGTAAGTTGGGGTAAAGCCAGTAGAGGAATTTTCGGTGTTATTGTAGCTATGAGCAACATATTTGCTTAGCGTGTCCCAATTTGTCTGCGATTTATTTATCATGGTTGCCATCAGATTCGAAAAACTTTGGAATGATCGTTCAACTTGGCCATTAGTGGAAGCCATGTAAGGAGTACATGTGCGTTTGTCAATATTCAAAGCTTTTGCCAGAGCATTCATTAGTCCAGAGATGAATTCTGCCGCATTATCAGAAACCATTATATTTGGGCTTCCATGTGGCAGTATCAAGTACTCAATCAAACAGTCTACTATGGTTTCCATTTTGTGATCGGGTAGGGGTCTCATGATAACAAACTTAGAGAACGAACATTGCAAGCCAAGTATATATTTGTTACCCCTCTCCGTTAGAGGTAAAGGCCCAAGAATGTCAAAGTGGACTCGTGCAAAAGGCTTGTCCTCGGTCTCAAGTGGCTGTAGTGGGAAAACTGGAGTAACAGGACCCCTCTTTCTCTGGTTGCACTGTATGCACGCTGATACATATTCACCTACATCTTTACTCATGCCTAGCCAGTAATATTTCTTACATAATCTCTTATACAGCCTGTTTCTCCCCACATGACATCCAAATAGAGAATTGTGATATGTATTCAAAATATCAAATTTCATCGTTTCAGGTACACATAATAACGGTCTAACAGCCTCTGGAGGATTATAATACAAGACACCATCACGAACTAGATAATGTCTTTTCTGGCTCTGGACATGCCTATGCTGTATTGAAGAAAGATCAAGCGGACTAGCATTATTGGATAACATACTCAAGATTTGCTTAAGAAACGGATCCTTGAGTTGCTGGTTACTGAATTGAAGTAAATCATCTTGGGTGCTAGCTAAACATTCAGAGGTCATTCCAATCACACAACAGTCTCCTACTTCAATTCTTGACAATGCATCGGCTACATAATTTTCTTTGCCAGGTTTGTACATGATTTTAAGATTGTATTCCTGGAGTTTCAATGAGAACTTTGCCAGACGGGAATTTTTATGGTCGCATGTTAATAACCATCTGAGAGGTGAATGATCAGTAGTAATAATTGTCTCGTGTCCAAGTATGAAATGTCTAAAGTGTTTGCAAGCCGCAACCACTGCAAGGCCTTCTTTTTCATAGACAGAATAATTCTTCTCACTTTTGTTCAACACCCTACTGTAATAGCCAATGGGGTGTAGTCCATCCTCAAAAACTTGGCATAATTGAGCGCCAATTGCAAAATTTGAGGCATCGGTGTGAATGTGAAATGGTCGGTCAAAGACAGGGTATCTGAGCACAGGGTAGGTTGTTAGCTTTTCTTTCAGAGTCCTAAAACTTTCAGCACATTCCGTTGTCCATTTAAATGAAACATCACTTTTATTCAGCTCCAACAGCGGTTTGGCCAGATCTGAGAATTTTAGAATGTAATTTCGATAATAAGACATAGCTCCCAATACTCTTTTCAAAGATGTTAAGTCAGTAGGTTCAGGAAATTTGTTGATTTTATCTACTAAACCAGGAGCTGGTTTACATCCTGTTTCATTATACACATTGCCTAGGTACTGAACCTCGGACCTTGCCCATTTTGACTTGGCTGGATTGATTTTGATACCATGTTGAATTAGCCTGTCCAAAACCTGACCTACTCTGTTGATATGATTATCTAGATTTCGATCGCTGAAAATCACTATGTCATCCAAGAAACATTGGCATGTAACCCATTGGAGGTTGGATAAAATTACAGACATAGCTCGCTGGAAAATTATACTGGAGTTACAAAAGCCAAATGGGACTCTCAAATACTGGTATGTACCTTTGTGTGTTACAAAAGTTGATCTTTCTCTATCTTCAAGGTTATCCATCCTTAAATTCCAGAATGCTTTGATCAAGTCAATAGTTGTGAAAAGACCACTCTGACCTGCAAGCATTTCTTTGATGCTGTCTGGGTGAGGCAATGGGAATGAGAGGGTGTGTGTCACTGCATTGATTTTTCTGTAATCTTGAACAATTCGCAAATCAGAGGTGCCTGCCTTTTTGACAAGTAAACAGGGAGATGCCCAGACACTAGAATTTGGCGCTTTTTCAATGATATTATGTTTGAGCATTCTATTAATTTCATTATCAAGCGCATCTTTATAAGCTACAGGCACTCTGTAAGGCTGAGACCTGACAGGCCTCGCATCACCAGTGTCACAAACCCTGCCAGTAAGTCCCTTTACCTCTCCGACATCATACTTGTGATTAGCAAACACAGTTCTCTTGGTACCTAAAAAAGAAAGAAAACGCTTGCGTTCATCTCCATTCAATGGTGATTTGGTCAAATCGATCTTGGAAATAGGGTCATTGTTCTCGTAGCTTTCAGTTGAGTTTCGCTTGCCATTCAATGTTTCATTAAGATTGTTGTCCTTTATTTGCACAGATGGCTGTGGAGTGGCGGTTCCAAGGGGAGTACCCTTATACACTTTGATATACGTGTCTGAAACGTTTATTACACGAGCCCTGAGCACTCCATCAGCCGGACTCATTGTCTTGGCAAACATTAGACCACTGTGTACAAAGGTTGGTTCAAACATGACTTGTGTAGTCACTTCAGGTCCTTTTAAGCACAGTTTGTTGTCAGATTTTGGAGGGAAAACCAGGTCTCTATTAGCAAATACATTACAGTACTCACGGTTGTCTTGTTTCTCTGAACTCAGAGATAAATTGTCACCTGCTGTTGGTAAGATTTTATTACCTTGATTAGGTAGAGGTATGATATGCAGTTTACCAGTGCTATAGTCAAGTACCAATTTTCCACAATGTCTCAAGTTATCAGCTCCTAATATTATTGGATATTTGCATTCCCCAATAACAAGAAATCTAGCTCTGATTGGATCCAGATTGGGATGAGATATAGTGATAAAAACTTCCCCAATTCCTTTTACTACACTCCCACAAACAGACCTGATAGATCTCAAAGTTTTGCTCATTTTTGATTGTAGTGTTAGAGTTCTTACCATATCAAAGGTCATGGTGGATATCTGAGCTCCAGTATCAATTAAACATTGGAATAAACCACCATGAATGGACACATTGACAAGAGATTCATGAGTCAAACTAGCCGCATTACATAACACATCACTTTCACGCCTTGTCGCAGCCCTGGCTTTAGCCTTACGAATTGCAGCAGCAGTAACTCTGTGATTGGGATATTTCCTCGCACGTGCTGGCCTGCTTGCATTAGGATTTTCATTTACAATCACCACGGTTGGCTGAGGTTCAATAGACAGGGGTGTTTCTGTATCAGGCTGAGGTTCGGGTTGAGCTTCAGATGGACTGGCAGTTTGTTGAGTGACATTCACATTTATATTAGGCTGATTAGATTCCTTGGAATTTTGGATGTTCCCACCAAGAAAATAATGTTTTATGCTACCCCTGGGGTCTCCCATGAATTGTTTGGCACCTGTGCACAGCCTAATCATACTCCATGTAAACCTAAATGAAACTAGGAGACAGCAGAAAAATATCCAAATTTGCTTCCAGTCAGCCAAACCAATTCCTGACATGAATGTAAACAAGCCCTTCTTGACTATGTTGTGCGACAAAACCTCTGTTTGTTTGCCAGACGCACTGGTACCATCATAATAGTTGTCTGAAAAGCCTGTCAGACTCCCAAGGATTTGATGTTGATGTTGCATAGCACCAGTCAAGTCATTTAATGTGAATTTATCCCTAAATAAATGCCAGTCGTATAGCAATAACTTGTGGATGACAGGTTGGTTTAGATCATGGCCTAGATCAGAGTAATCAAAAGCGAACAAGTTGATTTTATCTATACCAGACGCAATCGTGACATCTCCTGTGGTATGGTGGTAGACATTCAATTTTCCATTCAAAACTACTGGTACTTGATCGTCTAATGCGCAATCAATATGATTAGCACTGTCATGTAAAATGTTTGTATGGGGGTTTAACCACATGGTCTGATTGATAATGGTGGTGCCAAACGAAATCGACATTGGAATCCTTTCTGTGCATTTTTCAGATGGTAGAATGGTAAAATCATCTACAGGTTGACATGGGTAAACAATTATAAATTCATGGAGCTTCTTTGCGTAGATGAAAGTGTTGTTGAGCAAATGCCTAGCAGCCTGAATGGGATGTTCGTCAAGGGACATAAACATTAAATCAGCCAATTTCACCATATTCTGACAGGTAATTCTGAAAGTTGTGTGAAACATTTGATTGTAGTTCTTGTTAATTCTTATGTCAAGAGCTTGTAAACGCGCATTTAATTCTGATGATAATACTGTCCCGTCTTGCTGTCGTGTGCTTCTAGTCTTTGTCTGGTCACCCATTTTGATGGCTACGCCTTGGTCTGTCATGTCCACGTAGCCACCGCAAGTGTCGGATTGCTCAATTCGTCTAGTCTGCTCGTTTGAAATGGTCAATGCTAATTCTCCGTCATTAGATAGCCAGGTCCTGTCCTGTAGTTTACCTTGATAAAAAGTGTGTGGCAGATATAGACATTCCTCTTTTGGGTTCAATTCCCACATCAATGCAGAACCATCAAAAAGGTTGCAAAATCCTGTGTGATAATCACAGTGTTCTGTGTTCCCAACTGGACTTTGCATCCTCTCATTTTCCCCATGTCTCATGTATACAACAGATTCATAAAGATATGCATTTTTGGCTGAAAAGTCATAGTCCGTGCAACATTTGAAACCTGTGTGAAATTCAAAGTCTGTAGCAATTTGAGTCTGGTACAGTCCACCCACTTCTGTTAGGTCACCAAAGGGGGCTCTCTTGAACCGTACCATGTCATCACACAGTTCTCGAGACACTAATTCAGTCGTGTGCGTCGTTGTCTTGTTTTTATTCTCGCCAAAAAAGCCTGCATGAGTCGTGATGTCAGTCCTAATTATCTTACAATGATTAGCCTTTGACTTGTACTGTATTAAATTAGGCTTGTACAGAGTAATGTCAGCATTAGTCGGCTCATGCATGTCCATATGTTCCCTTTTTAAATCACATCCTGCTATTTTCGGTATTTGAAATTTAGCTACAGGGTGATCAGTTTTGCATATCATGGGTCGAGTTGCCATTGCATTACCAAAACATGCGACTAGTGTTAAACACATCAACAGTGTAACATGTCCTAACTTTGGTCCAGATATGCTGGCTTTCTTTTTCAGTCGTGATTCCTGTCCGTTGTTGTTTACCATGCCAGTGTCAGTTTTTACCATGATGCTTGGGTCCTGTGTGTCACTCCCTACCATGATGCTTGGGTTTTGCCCTGATGTTTTTGTCATGTCATTTTCAACTAAATCAACCGCAAAACTGTCAAAAATAAGGCAGTTGTCATACTCTTCAATGTTCTGATTGTTTTCATTTTCAGGCTGCGGACTATTATTTGGATCTGGAGGTTTCTGAGGGACCTGAGAGTTGGCCATGAGGTGTGCCCCACGACCTCCTCTACCTCTACCTCGAAAATTACCACGTCCACGGAAATTTCCTCGTCCCCTACCTCTTGGAGTGTAACCACCCTGTCCTTTGTAACCTTTTGGACATTCTCTTGCATAATGTGTGAAATCTCCACAGGTGTAACATGCTCTTTGTGAGTGGCTACTGCTGCCAAACCTCCCTTTTGGCTGCCCTGACTGACCAGTGAATGCATTGACAGCCATGGGTGTTGTTGCCTCATTGGACCGTAGTCCGGTTTCAGCACCCACAGCTGCCTGGTACAGCTCAGTCAGGGTTTTGTTAGTAAGAGGCAACACAGCCTCCTTGATACCTGCTTTCAAACCAACCCTAAAATACAGTAAAATAAATGGACTAGTTTCCTCCAAGTCACTCTGTGCAACGGTTTTTCTAAATCTATTGAAATAGTCTTTGACAGACTCGCTACCTCCTTGTTTTATATTGCTGAGCTCCATTGCAGTCTGCTCAGCGCTTTTGCCTGCTTTGACTTTTTGTGAGAATAATTTTCTGACAGTTTTATATTCTGAATCAGGGTTCTGTTTCTGGACTTCCCTGAGGTATGTGGAAGCCAAGTCCTTGACATACAAACCTAACAACATAACATACTGGCTTTCTGGCACATCATTTAGAATACAGCACGTTTCAAACTGCGTTAAGAATGCCTCTATGTCCTCATCCTGCCTTGCGCTGAATCTCAATCCAAACTTCACCCAATCCTTTTTGCCACTAACACTGCTAGCACTTGAATCATTTAACTGTGCGGGGGAGCCAGCCTGAGGATTGATAGGGGTATTTGAATTACTAGATGGAATAGGCGAACTTACCTGAGGTCTGCTTGGGGTACTAGTGAGCCTTGACATCACTTTCCGAGCTGCCTCATTTGCTGCTCTCGCCTGCTCCTTCTTATCAGCTTCTCCCGTCTGTTTCTTCACTACAGTTGCCATCTGCTCTTTGAAAACCGCTAGCAGGTTCCTCTGCTGCTCCTCCATCATCCTCGACATCTGAGCCATCTGCTCCTGCATCATTTCGGTCATCTTCAGACCTTGAGCAGCCACTTCAGACTTGACTGCCTCCAAGTCATCATAAATCTGTTGAAGAGCTTCATCTTCATGCTCCTCTTCCACATGTTCGTCCTCATCATGCTCTTCCACCACCAGCTGTTGTTGGGTCGTTGCATCGTCAGTCCCAGACATATTTTCTATTTTCAATTTCCTACTCGAAATTGTTTGTACCAGGTTCCTACTCGAACTGGCCCTTAACGTCCTTTAACGTTCCTACTCGAACAACTCAAGTTCCTCCTCGAACTGAGATTTTCCCGGGTTTCCTCACTGCTCCTTCTCGAACAGCGTTAGTTGAACATCCCACTTCTGACACCAGATGTAAGGGGCGCGAATCCTTACAAGTGTTGTGGGTTACTTTAGCACTTTATTGA
>ERZ1740052.254-NODE-254-length-18811-cov-14.000053_pt1 | contig 18811 bp, 15 predicted proteins | sample MGYA00581750_ERZ1740052 | MGnify/ENA primary metagenome ERZ1740052 (study PRJEB43018, sample SAMN04849743) | marine metagenome | isolation source: floating plastic debris | place: Pacific Ocean | collected 2008-08-30 | study: EMG produced TPA metagenomics...
TGCAGATGATTTGTTTGGTGTAGCAGATTTTAACGTTAATGTAATATCCATACCTTGAACTTTTGCACTAGATACCATCATTACTGACTTTACAGATGCTACTTTTGATTTCCCTCCAATAGCTTCAAAATACTTATCAACAACTGTTGAAGCAGTTACACCTGCTGGTATAGGTAAACTCATTACTGGTTTAGTTGTAGCATTACCTTTTTTATCGTAGTACTTGATCGAATAATCTGAAGTTTTTTCAAGATTTTTTAACACTTCTATTCCTTTTCCAGTAATAAAAATTCTTGCTTTATCTCCTTTGAAATATTTAATTGCTGCATTTTGAACATCATCTAATGTAACTGCATTAATATTTTCTAAATATTTCTCATAAAAGTCATCTGGTAAATTGTAACGTGCAATGTTTAAAGCGAATCTTGCTACTGTTCTTGGTTTTTGAACATCCATTACAAAATTACCTACGTATTCAGCTTTTGAATTTTTTAACTCTTCAGAACTTACTTTCTGGTAACGAATCTTATTGATCTCTTTAACTATCTCAACCATTGAGCTGTCTGTTACCATATTACGAACACTCGCTCCTGCCTTAAATCTACCAGCATATTTATTTTGTCTTACACTAGAATACGACCCGTAAGTATACCCTTTATCTTCACGTAAATTCATAAATAAACGTGCAGTTCCTCCACCACCTAAAATATTGTTAGCTAATAATACAGCATAATAATCTTTGTCTCCTAAAGTTAAATCAATATTATTTACAACCGAAACTTCTGATTGTACTGCATTAGGCATATTAATAAAGTTAATTTCTGTTGTTTCTGGATTCGTTGCTTTAGGAAGTGTGTATGAAGGAATAGCTCCCTTTTTCCAACCACTAAATAATTTAGTTACTAACTTTTTTGTTTCCTTAGGGTTAATATCTCCAACAATAACTAAATAAGCATTATTTGGTCTGTAATAAGTATTATAATGACTCTTAACGTCTTGTAATGACGTATTCTTTACAGATTCTGGTGTTGTAAATTCTCCAAAAGGATGATTCTTACCATATGTAAGACGATCTTCCACTCTTCGTGCTATTGTTTTTACATCTTTCTCGTTATTCTTTAGTCCTTCAACAGTTCTTTTTACTTGTTTATCGAATTCTTCTTTCGTAAAAACAGCATTTTGAACACCATCTGCCATTAAACCTAATACTTCAGGAAAGTATCTTTTTAAAGAAGAAGCAAACGCTCCTCCGCTAGAAAAGTTAACATTAGCTCCAAGGTAATCTACCTTTTCATTAAAATCATCTTTAGATATTTTTGTAGTTCCATTTCCTAATAAACCACCCATTAAGCCAGAAACCCCAGCTTTATCTCCTTCAAATACTGGTTTATTATCAATAGTTAAATTGGCAGACGCACGAGGTAGCTTATGATTCTCTACCATAATTACTTGTAAACCGTTTGGTAGTTTAAATTTCTCTGCTTTACCTAATTTTATCTTAGGCGCCGGACCTGGTGTAGGTTGTTTATTTAGATCTCTCTGAGCATTTACAGCAAAAGACATTGCTAAAATTGCTACTAACGCTATTATTTTTGTTTTCATGATGTTTTCTTGTCTTTTGTGTTGAAATTATTTCTTTTTCTCTGGTAAATATTCTAACACTACTCTTTGATTAGGGTTTAAATATTTCTTAGCTACTTCTCTTATTTCTTCTCTTGTAATTGATCTGTAAATGTCAATTTCTGTATTAACTAAGTTTGTATCTCCAAATAAAACATTATAACGAGCTAAAGAGTTTGCTACACCCTCAACACTAGAGTTTGAGTTTACAAAGTTATTCTCAAACTTATTTTGTAACTTTTGATAATCTTTCTCTGAAATCAAATTAGTTTGAAGCTTTGCAATTTCTTCATCGATCTCTTTAGTTAAATCTTCTAGTGAAACTTTACCAAGTGGTAATGCATAAACAATGTAAGTTCCATAATCTTCTTGACTTAGATTTATAGCACCTGCTTGCAACGCCATCTTTTTTGTATCTACTAACTTCTTATATAAAACAGAACTTTTACCACTACTTAAGTATGAAGAAACCATGTCTAAAATTCTAGAATCTCTAGTTTTCATCGACGGTGTTCTGTAGGCTTGCATTATTGCTGGAATCTGTATATTAGGATCGTAAGCTTTAGCATTTATTTGTTTAGTAATTGGATCTTCTTTTGGAAATTGCCTTACAACTTCTTTCCCTTTAGGAATTCTCTCAAAATATTCCTTAATCCATTGTTTTGCTTGCTTAACATCAATATCTCCCGCTACAACTAAAGTAGCGTTATTAGGAACATAAAACTTTTTATTGAATGCTTGAAACTCGGCTAAAGTAGCATCATCCAAATGCTTCATTTTTCCTATTGTAGTTCCTTTGTAAGGATGCTTCTTAAAAATATTCTTTTTAACGTTTTCTAAAAAGCGAGAATAAGGTTGATTATCTACACGCAGCCTCTTCTCTTCTTTTACAACCTCATTTTGAGTATCTACTCCTTCTTGTTTTATTACTGGTTGCAACAAACGCTCTGATTCCATCCACAACCCTAACTCTAAATTATTCGATGGGAAAATTTCATAATAATAGGTTCTATCATCTGTTGTATTTGCATTATTTCTACCTCCGTTAGATGATACTATTTTAAACCAATCTCCTTTCTTGATATTTTTCGTTCCCTCAAAAAGCAAATGCTCGAAAAAATGAGCCATTCCTGTTCTATCAGGTTGTTCATCCTTTGCTCCCACATGATACATTACAGAAGTAACAACAACTGGAGCAGAATTATCTTTGTGCAAAATTACATGCATGCCGTTTTTTAAATCGTACTCTTCAAATACTACCTTTTGTGCTTTAGCTGTAAAAACAGCAGCAACAGTAGCTAGAGTTAATATGGTTTTTTTCATTAGTTTGAATTTATTTTTTAATTGATTCAAATGGATTTAAATGTATGACGCCATTACAACTAATTTGTTACGCCACCATAAAAATAACATAGTAAAACGAATAATTTTTTATTTTAAACGATAAATAATCCCTAAAATATTTTCAAAAACAAATAAACAAGTTGATTTTGTGGTAAATAGATTGTTTTTAGTTTAAAAAAACGTATATTTGCACCCGCATTTTTATTAAAAAATGCATAATTAATTAAGTATAAACGCAAAACAAATTAGTATGTACGCAATCGTAGAGATAGCAGGGCAGCAGTTTAAAGTAGCAAAAGACCAAAAAGTTTACGTTCACCGTTTACCAGAGTCTGAAGGTTCTTCAGTAACTTTCGACAAGGTAATGCTTATCGAAGATAACGGTAATGTAACTGTTGGCGCCCCAGCTATAGAAGGTGCAGGAGTAACTGCAAAGATTTTAGGTCATTTAAAAGGTGACAAAGTAATCGTTTTCAAGAAGAAAAGAAGAAAAGGTTACAAAAAGAAAAATGGTCACCGCCAGTATTTGAGTGAAATTCAAATCGAAAGCATAGCTACTTCTGGTACAAAAGCAACTAAAAAAGCTGAGCCTGCAAAAAAGGCAGAAGCTAAAAAAGCTGCTCCAAAAAAATCAACTTCAAAAAAAGGAGATGATTTAAAGAAGATTGAAGGAATTGGACCTAAAATTGCTGAAACTTTAGCTGATGCAGGTATTGCAACATTTGCTGAATTAGCGAAGTCAGAACCAGCTAAAATTTCAGAAATTATTGCTAATGTTCGTGGTAATCACGTAACAGATACTTGGCCAAAGCAAGCTGAACTAGCTGCTGAAGGTAAGTGGGATGAATTAAAAGAATGGCAAGATAAGTTAGACGGAGGCGTTGCAAAATAAATCCGTAAAGTTTAACCTATAAAAAAACTCAATACAAATGGCTCATAAGAAAGGTGTCGGTAGTTCGAAAAACGGTCGTGAATCGGAATCGAAACGTTTAGGAGTAAAAATTTTCGGTGGACAAGCTGCTTTAGCAGGAAATATTCTTGTTCGTCAAAGAGGAACTCAACATTACCCAGGTGAAAATGTTTACATGGGTAAAGATCATACTTTACATGCTAAAGTTGACGGAGTTGTACAGTTTCAAAAGAAAAGAGATAACAGATCATACGTTTCTGTTACTCCATTTGAAGCTTAAGACTTAATTCTAAACTTTTAGTGTAGAAAATAAAAACGCTCAATCTTATGATTGAGCGTTTTTAATTACTGGGGATTATTAAATTAAGAGACGTAGTGTTTAGACTACGATGTAAACATAAATATATTTTGTGTAAAAATCAAAAAAAGAAACATTTTATTTACAATTAATTAACACATGTATACTTTTAAGCAATACTCTGTATTTTTTTAGTTAAAAAACTGCATTCCATTCATTATAAAATTGATGTAAATAAGTTTGCATAAAAACGTGTCTTTGCTCTGCTATTATCTTACCTGTTTCTGTATTCATCTTATCTTTTAATAACAATAACTTCTCATAAAAATGATTTATAGTAGGCGCTAAAGAAGATTTGTACTCTTCTTTACTCATGTGTAAATTCGGTTTTACTTCTGGATCATAAATCACTCTATTTTTAAATCCTCCATAATTAAAACACCTGGCAATACCTATTGCTCCAATAGCATCTAACCTATCAGCATCTTGGATGATATCTAATTCCAATGACTTAAATTCTTGCTTGAAATTACCTCCTTTAAAGGAAATATTTTTTATGATATTCTGAACATGCTCAATTATTTCAACATTTACCTCTTCTTTTTCTAGAAAAGCAGTAGCTTTCTTAGGACCGATAGATTCATCTCCATTATGAAATTTACTATCTGCGATATCGTGGAGTAAAGCTCCTAAAGCCACTACAAACTTATTGGCCTCTGCTTCTTTTTCTGTTATTGCAATAGCATTTCTGTAAACTCTTTCGGTGTGAAAGAAATCATGTCCTCCTTCAGCTCCTTCTAAGCTCTCTTTAACAAAGGATATAGTATTTTTTATAATCTGGGATTTATTCATACTCAAAAATAAAAAATCCTGCTTTTTACAAAGCAGGATTTTCATATAATACGTTTCTTTATATCAATTTTATACTAAAATATCGTTCTTTACTAAATTATGAGCCACAAGATGTTCTGCAATTTGAACCGCATTTGTTGCTGCACCTTTTCTTAGATTATCTGAAACTATCCACAAATTCAAAGAGTTAGCTTGTGACAAGTCTCTTCTAATTCGTCCAACAAATACATCATCTTTCCCTTTAGCGTAAAAAGGCATTGGATAAATATTATTATCAATATCGTCTTGAACTGTTATACCTTGAGACTCCTCTAAAAGAGCTCTAACATCTGAAACTTCAAAATGATTTTCAAACTCGATATTTACTGCCTCTGAATGACCTCCAACTACTGGAATTCTTACCGCTGTGGCAGTAATTCCTATACTAGGATCATTTAATATTTTATGTGTTTCTCTAACCAATTTCAACTCCTCTTTGGTATAACCTCCTTCTTCAAATACATCACAATGCGGTAATGCGTTTTTATGTATTTGGTATGGATACGCCATGTCTCCTTCTTTTTCATCAAACTCATTTTCTAATTGACGAACAGCTTTTACTCCAGTTCCAGTGATAGACTGATATGTAGAAATCACCAATCTTTTCATACCATACTTTTCATGAAGCGGTGCTAAAGCTACCACCATTTGTATAGTTGAACAGTTTGGGTTTGCTATTATCTTATCTTCTTCAGTTAATTGAGATGCATTAATTTCTGGTACGATTAACTTATTATTTGGATTCATTCTCCATGCTGAAGAATTGTCAATTACAGTAGTACCAACTTCTGCAAATTTCGGAGCCCACTCAAGAGATGTACTGCCTCCAGCTGAAAACAAAGCTATATCTGGCCTCATTTTAACAGCATCTTGTAAATTAACTACTGTATACGTTTTATCTTTAAACATAATCTCCTTACCTGCAGAACGTTCTGAGGCTACTAAAATTAATTCACTTACGGGGAAATTACGCTCTTGGAGAACGTTTAACATTACGGTTCCTACCATACCTGTTGCTCCTACTACTGCTACTTTCATAATTAAATTATAATGATTACCATTGGTTTTTAACAAAGTTGGTAAAAAAATACTATAAACATTTGTCTTTATTATAAAAAAAACATTAAATGTTAAATTTCAAACAAATTGTATTTCTCTCTACTAAAAACTAAAATTGATTACATTTGCAATCTTATATTATTAAAATAAATTTTTAACTTAAAAAGGTATAGCATGCAACTGTACAACAAGTTAAGCGCAAATGAACGCGCTAGATTAATTGATGAAGCGGGTAAAGACCGTATGACTATTTCATTCTATCAATATTTTAAGATAGATAATCCACAACTCTTTAGAGACAAATTATTTCTTGAATGGAATAAACTTGATGTTTTAGGAAGAACTTATGTTTCGTATGAAGGGATTAATGCCCAGATTTCTGTTCCAGGGGAAAACTTTTTAGCTCTAAAACAACAGTTAGATAGTATTTCCTTTTTGAAAGACATACGATTAAACGTTGCTGTTGAGCAGGACAACAAGTCGTTTTTAAAACTTAAAGTGAAAATTAGAAATAAAATCGTAGCAGATGGATTGAATGATGAAACATTTGATGTTACCAATAAAGGAGTACATTTATCTGCTGTTGAATTCAATAAAATGCTTGAAAACCCTGACACAATTTGCGTAGATATGCGTAATCATTATGAAAGTGAAATAGGCCACTTTAAAGGAGCTGTTACTCCTGATGTTGATACTTTTAGAGATTCTCTTGATATCATTGAAGAAGATTTAAAAGAACATAAGGAGGATAAAAATTTACTTATGTATTGTACTGGTGGAATTCGTTGTGAAAAAGCGTCTGCTTATTACAAGCATAAAGGATTTAAAAATGTTTTTCAATTAGAAGGTGGTATTATCGAATACACAAGGCAAGTAAAATCTGAAGGCGTAGAAAACAAGTTCATAGGAAAGAATTTTGTTTTTGACCATCGTAGAGCAGAACGAATTACAGACGATGTAGTCTCAAATTGTCACCAATGTGGTAAACCATGCGATACTCATATAAATTGTGCTAACGAGGGTTGCCATTTATTGTTTATTCAGTGTGAAGAATGTGCTGAACAGATGGAAAATACATGTTCTACTGAATGTCAAGAGATTATCCACCTACCTTTTGAAGAACAAAAAGAACTCAGAAGAGGAAAACATGCTAGTAACAAAATCTTTAAAAAAGGAAGATCTGAAAAACTACAATTTAAAAAATAAAGCCTTAAAAGAGAGAAGCCATGATAGCTTCTCTCTTTTTATATTTTATCATGAATTTTAGTAGAAATATTATCATTCCATAGTGTTAGGATATCTGTTCCTACAGAAGCTCCACTACCAGCTGCAATAGCAAATTGACTTCTCCAACCAGCAATGGTACCACATACATATAAACCTTCTTTGATCAAATGATTAAAATTACGTAGCTGAATCCTATCCTTAATAGGATTTGCCCTACTGTGCTTTTCAACATACTGCTCTAGTCCTACAATCTCAAAAGGCTTTGCGTAATTTAAAGCTATTACAACTATTTTAGAATAATACTCCCCTTTATTAGTAATAACCTTATAAACTTGATCATCTTCATTATTTATAACTGCTGTTACTTTTTGTCCTTCAATTTGAGAAACATGGGGGTATAAATCTGTCAATTGCTGCTTTCCTTCAGTTAAAATATCTTTTCCTAAAGTTTTAGGTTTTAAACCTAATACATTGTTAAATAACGCATTCTGTAGGTGAGAAGCTCTCTGGTGCGTTATAATACCAATCTTTTTACCTTCAGCAAACGGTTTATCTTTTGCAGACCCTAAAAGTAAAGCACATTGCAAACCTGCAACTCCCCCACCTATTATAAGTACATCATATACCATTATGCCAATAACATTTTAATATTAGCTGCAAATAGTTTAACAGAAATCGCTAATAAGATTACTCCAAATATTTTTCTGATAATTGCTATTCCATTTTTTCCTATAAGTCTTTCTATTCTTGAAGATGTTTTTAATACTATGTATATCACCAACACATTCATTAATACAGCAACAATGATATTTTCTATACTGAATTCTGCACGTAACGATAATAATGTAGTTAAACTACCTGGACCAGCAATTAATGGAAACGCTAATGGAAATACTGTAGCGCTCAGTGTTTCTTCTTCATCTTCTTTGTATAAAGTGATCCCTAAAATCATTTCTAAGGCTATGAAAAACAAAATAAATGAACCTGCTACTGCAAATGAGTTTACGTCAATTCCTATTAAACCAAGTAACCGTTGACCTATAAATAAAAATAAAATCATTATAAAACCAGCAATAATTGATGCTTTCTCTGACTGAATATGTCCTACTTTTTTACGTAAATCAATAATGATGGGTATGTTTCCAATAATATCTATTACTGCAAATAGCACCATAAAAGCTGTAAAAATTTCATTAAAATCGAAGTTCATTACTATTCTTTTTAAATATTAAATTTATCAATCTATACTCAAAAGTACATTTAATTCGACTAAATGTAGTAAAAATAACTTTATTTTTGCATCATGTTTCAATTAGGAAAAACAATCGTTTCAGAGGATATCATCGAAAAAGAATTTGTGTGTAATTTGTCTGCATGTAAAGGTGCTTGCTGTGTAGAAGGGGAAGCTGGAGCACCGCTAGAAAAAGACGAAACATTAATTTTAGATGAAATCTACTCAAAAGTTAAACCTTTTTTAAGACAAGAGGGTATAAAAGCAATAGAAGACCAAGGAAAGTGGGTTACAAGTGATTTTGGAGAACTTGAAACTCCTTTAATAAACGACGCTGAATGTGCTTATGTTATTTTTGACGCTAAAGGTACAGCACTTTGTGCTATAGAGGAGGCTTATAACAAAGGTTTAGTCGACTGGAAAAAACCTATTTCTTGTCATTTATATCCTGTGCGTGTTAAAGATTACAGTGAATTCGCTGCGGTGAACTATCATAAATGGGAGATTTGTGATGATGCCTGCTCTTTAGGGAAGGAATTACAAGTGCCAGTTTATAAGTTTGTTAAAGAGGCTTTAATTAGAAAATTCGGCCAGCATTGGTATGATGGTTTAGTTGATTTTGCAGAAAATAAATAATAAAAGCCCTTAATATTAAGGGCTTTTATTGTTATAAACTGTATTTAAACAGTATTAGTTATTTTATAATTATCTTTCTAGAAGCTTGTTTATTATTAGATCCTATTAAGTTAACTAAATATACTCCACTACTTAAATTTGTAGAGATTATTTGATTTTCATTTCTTGAAAAATCTAAATCTTGATTGTAGACTTTACTTCCTGAGATATTAAATATTTCCATCTTAGCAGAGCCAACTTCACTTTTAGCGAACAGTGTAAATTCACCATTTGATATTGTAGGGTATACTGTAAAAACTTCATTTCCTTTAGCCACTTCATCAACTGATGCTGTTTCTGCTGTAAATTGACCAGAAAAGACACCTCTACCATAGGTAGCTGCAAACACGGCATTGTCATCTCTTAAATCTAAATCTAAAACAGGAACAGTACTCATTCCATTATACGATTGTGACCAAGTAGGAGAAGCACTACTAAAGTTATCTGTCTTCCACACCCCTAAATCTGTTCCAAGAATAACTTCTTCTCTATTCAGTGGATTCTGTAATATTGCCTTTACAGGAATATCTGGAAGATTTCCTTCTTTGTTTACCCATGTTGTACCTGCATCATTCGTATACCAAACGCTAACTACTCCGTAGTTATGCATTGTTACAAAAATTTCACTTTCATTAGCACCGAATTCTATATCAGAAACCGAACCGACGAACTCAGAGCCTGTAATTTCTGTCCATGTAGATGCGTTTGAATTTGCATTTTCTACTCTAAGTAATTTACTATTTTTTAAGCCTAAGTATAACTTAGAACTAGACGTTGTGTACGGTGAGACTTTTAAAGCAGAAGGTTCTTGATCTAATAATGCATTAGTTAAGTTAATTTTTTGTAAAAACCCAGTTTTATAACTTGAATATCTCCTTACAATATAATCTGTACCACTTGAGTAATTAGAATACAAGATATCTAAATTCGAATCTAACTCTTCTTGATTGATAAAGTCACCATTAGAAGATGTTTCAGCATTAATTGTTCTTGATTGATTATTGGCAAAATTAAAAAACTGAATATCTTGATTAAACACAAAATTTGAAACTCTATATTGATCAGTACCGTCAGTATCAAAAAAACTATAAGCTCCATCACCACCTTGAACTCTAGTAGAACTATTGATACCTGGAGAAGCACTTGCTATCTGTTGTGTACCATTATCTTGGGCTCCTGCTATGAAATATTCTTCACCTGGGAAAGCCGTAGTTGGCGCTACACCAATACTATAGAACTGTAATGTATTATAGTTATTATTTCTAGATTGAATATTAGTTCCGGCATCATTAGAAAAATAAACCCCTCCATCATTTGAAAACACCATTCTTGTAGAAGAACCTGGAGCATAAGCTATACCATGTTGATCAGCATGGACAACCTGAAAAGATCCGTTCACACCTGGATCCCATTTAGATAACTGATTCCATCCTGTAGAAGAATCTGTAGTTCTAAACAAATCTATTCCTCCTGCATAAACAACATCGTCATTATTGGGGTCTATCTTAATTAGCAGGTCATAAAAAGCTTGCCCTCTAGTAAAGTCTTCAGCAGGAATTCCTGCATCTGAATCATTCGGTAAAGTCTGCTCAGTTAATGTTGTAAACCCATCTGTACTTTTGAATATTTTAACAGGATCTGGAGTTGGAGTTTGATTATTATTATCGTCATCTCCCATTTGAACCAAGACATAACCAACGCCAGCATTTGAAGATGATAATGTGATTTCTGTTCTTAACCCTCTTGCAATTGTATTAGCAACAGTAAAAGTGATTCCATCTGTAGATCTTAAAATAGTTCCTCCACCATCTCCAAAAGTTGCGCTTTGATTTGTAGAAATGTATATTGAGTTATCCGATGCTAATTCTATATTATTGGGCTCGAAATCGTTTCCTGAAGTTGTTTTGGGTATATTCAATTTAGAAAAAGTTACACCATCGGTTGATTTATAAACACCATAACTATCTCCTCCGACAATTGCACCTGGTGTAGAACTACTATAAAAAGCATCTGCAGCAGCTACATAAACTTCTGATATTCCAGCATTATTTCTAACTAAAACATCATTTATGTGTTGTGTTCCTGGAACTAAAGTTCCAGCAACAACACTATCACTTTCAGACAATGTAACATTAACTGTCGTGTTTGTTATTTCATTAATCATTAAATTCCCATCAACATCTTTTACCATAACCGCCGGTATAGTGATTGTTGTATCGTCTCCTCCCATAGGAATAGGGTTTCCAGAAGTGTTGTTTACCATGACAACTGCAATGGCACCTGCATTTTGAGCTTTTAATACTTTATCATCAAAATTACATCCACCTCTTCTGATTACAGCAATTTTACCAGCTAAATCACTCGCATTGGTAATTGTTTCACATGCGTCTTCTGTGGTATCTGTACCATCATTTACTAATACTAAATCTCCCGTAATATCAGTCATCAAATCTCCCCCGAAAGCAGTCGCTCTTATGGAAATATAATCTCCCGCAATTGAAGATGGGCTATTTACGGTAACTGTAGAATTCGTTTGAAAAACAGATTCACCTGCTCTACCTCCAAACACCTTAGTCCAACTATCTCCTCCATCAATAGATTTCCATAAACCATTACCTGTTATAGAAGCTGCTCCACCACCGTAAGACTCTCCTGTACCTACATAAAAAATTTGAGAATTATTTGGATCTACAGTAATTGAGGAGATCGAAAAGTTCTCTGGCATATTCACTCTCTCCCATTTTGAACTAGCATTAGAAATATTTGTGTTCTTCCATAAACCACCACTAGCTCCTCCAGCAAAAACCGTTTCTTGCGTAGCGTCATTTGGATCAAAAATAATAGCTCTTGTTCTACCTCCTACATTATCTGGCCCTCTCTCTACCCAAGGGTTATCTGTTCCGTCTCCTGGAACTCTACTTCCTTGTCTTAGTGCATACAAGTCTTCTTGAACTTTATATACATTCTCCTTGTGCACTCTTCCTGTAGCAGGATTAATTTCACTTAAATATTTTTGTTCGAAATAAGCATTAGGTGGTAAACCTAGATTTTTCCTTTCTGCTTTAGGTAATTCAGCAGTTTCTTGATAAGGGTGGTTTTTCAAAAACTCTGCATGCTTTTGTCTTAACTCTTCCACTTTACTTTGACCTTCGGAAGGTATTAACAAAAATGCCCCTAGTATTGTAACAATAAATGCACAATAGATTAGTAGTTTTTTATTCATTTTAGATGTCAATTATAAATAGTTTACGAAATTAGTTAATAGATTTCTTAATCTATAATGTTTCCTGTTAATTTTTTTTGTAATCGTATCGCATATCCATCTGATATTCTGGCAACATACGTACATATTTGCATTATTCTATCGTATAAATTATCCTTCTCTTGTTGGTATTCTTCTGGAAGTAATCTTAAGACTAATTTATCGTAATTAGATTCTTTACCTTCATACTTATTATTCAAGGCATTTACGAAAACATGAAGTAAATCTGCAATTATTTTATATCCTGCCACTTCTTTTTCTACTACTTCTTTACTTTGATAAATTTTATCAATACTGATCTTAATGATATCATTCATTTGAGCCTCGTAAGCACATTTATCTAGTAAGGCATTTTCAAACAAGCCGTTTAAGATGGCTTCTTCATTCTCTAAAAATATAGTTACAGCTTCGTTAATCAAAACATTTATGGCTAATGCTCTTAAATAACTTACACGGTCTTTTTTATATTGTAATGAATGATATTTTTGCTTATCAATCGTATTCTTTACCAGTTTAATCATATACTCTAAAGCATATTCTTCATCTATTAAACCTAAATTAATACCATCTTCGAAATCTATGATTGTATAACAGATATCATCCGCTGCCTCAACTAAATATGCTAAAGGATGACGATAAAAAGATGTTTCTAGTTCGTCTTTTTTCAATAAACCTAGGTCGTTGACGACATCTAAAAATGCATCTTTTTCAGATTGAAAACATCCATACTTCTTATCTACGATATGATTTGTAGGCTTTTTTGGTAAACTTTCTTTTGGGTATTTCATAAAGGCCCCTAATGTTGCGTAGGATAACCGCAAACCTCCAGGTCTTCCTTCTTTACTCTCCGTAGCTATTTTGAATCCATTAGCATTTCCTTCAAAATCAATTAAATCTTGATATTCTTTATCGGTTAATTGACTTTTATACTGAAACCCGCTTCCTGTTTTAAAATATTCGCCAATTGCCTTTTCTCCCGAATGGCCAAAAGGGGGATTCCCAATATCATGCATTACAGATGCGGCAGCTACGATAGCTCCAAAATCATTAAACGTATAACCTAATACACTAAGGTTTGGATGTCGTTCCAGTAATTCTTTACCTACCCTTCTACCTAAGGTTCTACCTACAACTGACACTTCTAAACTATGTGTTAATCGTGTATGAACGAAATCTGTTTTTGATAGCGGAATTACTTGTGTTTTATCTTGTAGACTTCTAAATGCAGATGAAAATATAATTCTATCAAAGTCAACTTCGAAACCTAAACGAGTTTCATCTTGTGCTGCCCTCAATCGTTTTTTTGTATCTCCAAATCTTTTTAAAGAAAGTAATTGTTCCCAATTCATTTTTGCCATAATTTCAACAAAAATATTTAATCTTTTCTATCTGATTACTAATATTCTACAGATATATGGCAAATACTTTAGCAAAAATCTTTAACTATTTGACTCCTAGCTTAAAAAAAGTTAAATTTGCATCAAATTTATTGAAAAAGTAAAAAATTGTATTTAACTTTACAGAAACAGCGTATATATATGGGTACTACAGAATCAGTTGCAAATGAATTTATAAAACTTTCTGAGCAAACTAACATTGATTTAACTAATATGAAATTAGTTAAATTAATGTACATCGCTCAGGGATTATCGCTTTCTCTTTTAGATAGGCCTATCTTTAAAAATGATAATATAGAAGCTTGGAAATACGGTCCTGTGGTTCCTAGTATTTATCATGAATTCAAACATTTTAAATCTAATCCGATTACTTCCAAATCGGTAACATTAGACAAAAATTGGCAAACTTCTTCTGAACCTAATTTGATAGATGAAGAAGATCAAAAAATCGTAAAACTTACGTGGCAACTATACAGAGACATTCCTGTTAACGATTTAGTTGACTTAACTCATAAAACGGGTACTCCTTGGAGTTTATGTTATGCTCCTGGTGAAAATAAAGTGATTAAGAATGATCTTATTAAGAGATATTACGATAAGTTTGTTGTAAACCTAGAGAAACACTTAAAGAGTGCTTAATTCAAAGTTAGATAATTTGCTTGAGGAAGCAGAAAATTCTTCTGTAGACACTAAAGAAATAGATACTGAAGTTGCTTCTTTGTTAACTGAACAGGAGGTTTATGATAGGGTTCAGGATAGATATGAAAGAAAAAAGTATGCCTTTAGAACTTTCATTTTTCTTTCTGCTTTTACCGCTTTTGTTTTGTCCATTATAATTGCTGCTGGGTTTTCCAAAGTTATTCCTTTTAGCTTAAACGATACCGTTCTTATCTCCTTAATAACCTCTTCACTGGCAACAGTCGTTGGTATTTTTATACTGGTTATGCGCTATTTATTTAAGTAATGTAGTATCTTATTTAAACACCTTAGAAAATACATCTTTTAATTATATACAACATATAACAAAAAAGAGAAGCTGAAAGCTTCTCTTCTTATATATATAACCTTACTCTTAATACTACATTTTAAGATCCACACATTAAACAATCTTCTGGACCTGCATCTTTAGAAGCTTCTACCATAGCTTTAAATTCTTCAGGATCCATCGGTTTGTCCTCTGTTTTCTCTTTAGATAATGTAAATTGTGTTGCATTTACTGCAGACTTTGTACGTAAATAGTACATTCCTGTTTTTAAGCCACTCTTCCAAGCATAAAAATGCATCGACGTCAACTTAGCGAAATCAGGATCTTTCATAAATAAATTTAATGATTGAGATTGATCGATAAAATACCCTCTATGACGAGCCATATCAATAATATCTTTCATACTCATTTCCCAAACTGTTTTGTATAATTCTTTAAGATCTTGTGGAATTCCTTCAATATGCTGAATAGATCCGTTTGCACGCATAATCTCTTCTTTCATATCATTATTCCACAAACCAAGATCTACTAGATCTTCTAACAAGTGTTTATTTACAACAATAAATTCACCCGATAATACTCTACGTGTATAAATATTAGAGGTATATGGCTCGAAGGCTTCATTGTTCCCTAATATTTGAGAAGTAGATGCAGTAGGCATTGGCGCAACTAATAAAGAATTACGAACACCATGCTCCATTACTTCACTTCTTAACACTTTCCAATCCCATCTTCCGCTTAACTCTTCATCTTTAATTCCCCACATGTTGTACTGGAATTCTCCTTCGGACATTGGTGACCCTTTAAACGTAGAATATGGTTCTTTAGCTTTTGCCATTTCCATAGAAGAAGTTACGGCTGCAAAATATAGTGTTTCAAAAATCTCTTGATTTAACTTTTTTGCTTCCTCACTTGTAAAAGGCAAACGTAGCATAATAAATGCATCAGCTAAACCTTGAATACCCAATCCAACAGGACGGTGACGTGTATTTGAATTTTCTGCTTCTTTTATAGGATAATAATTACGATCAATAACCGTATCTAAGTTTCTTATTACTTTTTTAGTTACTTCAAATAACCTGTCGTGATCAAAGAATTTATTCCCATTTTCATCTTCTGCAACAAACATTGGTATTGCAATAGACGCTAAGTTACACACTGCAACCTCATCTTCAGCAGTATACTCCATTATTTCAGTACATAAGTTCGACGAACGGATTGTACCAAGATTTTTTTGATTTGATTTACGGTTAGCTGCGTCTTTATAAAGCATGTAAGGCGTTCCCGTTTCTATTTGAGATTCTAGGATTTTCTCCCATAAATCTCTTGCTTTTATCGTTTTTCTACCTTTTCCAGCAGCTTCATAACTTGTATATAAGCGTTCGAATTCATCCCCGTGAGTATCATATAAATGCGGGCATTCATGTGGGCACATTAATGTCCATTCTGCATCTTCTTGCACTCTTTTCATAAATAAATCAGAAATCCACATTGCGTAAAATAAATCACGTGCTCGCATTTCTTCTTTACCATGATTCTTCTTCAAATCTAAAAAATCATAAATATCCGCATGCCATGGCTCTAAATACATTGCAAAAGAACCTTTACGCTTTCCGCCTCCTTGATCTACATAACGTGCTGTATCGTTAAATACACGTAACATTGGCACAATTCCATTTGAAGTTCCGTTTGTTCCTGCAATATAACTTCCTGTTGCTCTTATGTTATGAATAGATAAACCTATACCTCCAGCAGATTGTGAGATTTTAGCTGTTTGTTTTAATGTATCATAAATCCCATCTATACTATCGTCTTGCATTTGTAATAAAAAACAAGATGACATTTGTGGTTTTGGGGTTCCTGCATTAAATAATGTTGGTGTTGCATGAGTAAAGTATTTTTTACTCATTAACTCATATGTAGCTATAGCTTCGTCTATATCTTCTTTATGTATACCTATAGAAACACGCATTAACATTTGTTGTGGACGCTCAACGATTTCTCCATTAAGTTTTAATAAATAAGAGCGTTCTAATGTTTTAAAACCAAAATAATCATAATTAAAATCTCTACTATATATAATTGTAGAGTCTAATTTATCTGCGTTTTCAATGATAATTTTATATACGTCATCCGCTAACAGTGGTGCTTTTTTCTCAGTACGCGGGTTTACGTAGTTATACAAATCGGTCATTGTATCGGAAAATGACTTCTTTGTATTCTTATGTAAGTTTGAAACGGCAATTCTTGCTGCAAGTTTAGCGTAATCAGGATGAGCTGTTGTCATAGTTGCTGCTACTTCAGCAGCTAAATTATCCAACTCAGAAGTTGTAACACCATCATATAAACCTTCAATTACACGCATGGCTACCTTAACCGGATCAACAATTTTATTTAATCCGTAACACATCTTTTTTACTCTCTCTGTAATTTTATCAAACATTACAGGCTCTTTTCTACCGTCTCTTTTTACTACATACATATGGTGATTTTGGTTTTATATAGGTTAAGCCCTAGGAAGAAAATTTCCTAAGATTTGAATTGTTTTAGTAATTTATTTAAGCTTAAATATTAAAAATCTGCATCAAAGCTAATTGCGCCGGTCCCCCCAGATTTAACGCCTGCTTTCTGATATTCTGACACTCTTTTTTCAAAGAAATTTGTTTTTCCTTCCAATGAAATCATCTCCATGAAATCAAAAGGATTTGTTGCATTGTATTCTTTTTCACAATCAAATTCTAATAATAACCTATCGGTTACAAACTCTAAATATTGAGTCATTAACTTAGAATTCATTCCTATTAAACTAACCGGTAAAGATTCTGTGATAAATTCACGTTCAATATTCAACGCAGAAATAATAATTTCTTTTATCCTTTCTTTAGGAACTTTATTTATTAGATGATTATTGTGCAAGTGTACTGCAAAATCACAATGCATTCCTTCATCTCTTGATATTAACTCATTAGAAAATGTTAATCCTGGTAATAACCCTCTTTTCTTTAACCAAAAAATAGAGCAAAAAGATCCTGAAAAGAAGATTCCTTCAACTGCTGCAAATGCTATTAATCGCTCTGCAAAAGAATCAGAATCAATCCATTTTAAAGCCCATTCTGCTTTCTTCTTAATGGCAGGAAAAACATCAATAGCTTTAAACAGTTTACTTTTTTCCTCTTCGTCTTTTATATATGTATCAATTAATAAAGAATATGTCTCAGAATGAATATTCTCCATCATAATTTGAAAGCCATAAAAGAATTTTGCTTCACTATACTGTACTTCGTTAACAAAGTTTTCTGCTAGGTTTTCATTCACAATACCATCAGATGCTGCAAAAAAAGCTAAGATATGTTTAATAAAATAGCGCTCATCATCTGTCAATTTAGTATTCCAATCATTTAAATCAGAATGTAAATCAATCTCTTCAGCTGTCCAAAAACAAGCTTGTTGTTTTTTGTACCATTCCCATAAATCATTATGCTGAATAGGAAAAATGACAAATCTGTCCTTGTTTTCTTGTAAAATAGGTTCTATAGTAGCCATTTTATTGTTTTAAATTATTGTTTTTTTAAGTTCTTTGAGGGGGACTACAAAGATTGGAAAATTTAACTCAAAAATAAAGTTATACTTTTCCACAAAGTCCTTGAAGTTTTTAACAAAAAACATAAAACTCAAAATTTTAACACTTTTCATCCAATAGGTAAATTACTAAAATACAGGTGTTTAAAAACTAAAAAAACGCTCGCTAGTTGATTTTACTGGGTTTCTTATTCTAAGAAAAAGTATGAAAGAAGTTGTATATATTAAAATAAAAAACGACGTCTGAGTAACGTCGTTTTTTTGATTCCATAATTCGAATAATCCCCAATATTACGATTTATGATTGTGTAAATGTTGAATACATAAAAGTAC
>ERZ1740052.255-NODE-255-length-18806-cov-11.872113_pt1 | contig 18806 bp, 14 predicted proteins | sample MGYA00581750_ERZ1740052 | MGnify/ENA primary metagenome ERZ1740052 (study PRJEB43018, sample SAMN04849743) | marine metagenome | isolation source: floating plastic debris | place: Pacific Ocean | collected 2008-08-30 | study: EMG produced TPA metagenomics...
AGGAACACTCTGTTGTGATGATTCGTGGCGGTAGGGTTAAGGACTTACCGGGCGTGAGATATCACATTATTCGTGGAACTCTGGATACTGCTGGAGTTAAAGACCGCAAGCAAGGTCGTTCAAAGTATGGAACTAAGCGTCCGAAGGAATCTTAATTTTGGCTGTGGTTTGTCGCGTTGTTTTTTAGATTCAATTGCGAAGCGTATTTGTATATAATTCAAGTTCTAAAAGTCTACAGCTACTCAAAACGCTTGGATATATTTATTGCTTTTCCTAAGGGTCGGGTGTAGTTGTTTTCTCTAAGCCTGATGAGGATCTGCCCTCGCCGAGTGGAAGCCATCAAATCAGCAAAACAACAGCACCACCTAGGGATTGCAAGAAGCGCGATAATAGACGTAGGAATATGCCCAAAACATTTTATGGTTGGGATTTCCGTTTAAATATCAACGTATAAATGTGTGAATGATGGCGCTTCGTATCTATGGTTGGAGCGGTTTTTCAACTATTTGAGGCGTTATCTGTATACTTATAAAGTTGAGAAGTCCACAGCAACTTGAATTTTTGAGCAGTTAGTTCGGGTAGTATAGATTCTTAGCACGTGAATCTTGCTTGCTTAAAATCTCGCTCGCGAGCATTATTCTTAGTTAATTATGACTTTTTGGGCACATCCGCTTTCCGAGTTGCAATGTAAGACGGAAATTCTTAGGTCATAAATAAAGCAAAAGAATTCATACTATATAATTCCCGGTAAGTATCAAAGCATTTCTGTGTAGTTGCTATATTTAATTAAAGGTTAAGTATGTCCCGTCGTGGTGTTATTCAAAGGCGTGCAGTTCCGCCTGATTCAGTTTACAACAGTCGCTTGATTAGTATGACAATCAGGCGAATCATGCGTCATGGCAAGAAATCTCTTGCTGCGCGGATTGTTTATGACGCAATGAAAATAATCGAAGAAAGAACTGGTGGAGATCCCACAGAAGTTTTTGAAAGAGCAATACGTAATTTGACTCCCTTGGTGGAAGTGAAAGCTCGACGAGTTGGTGGAGCAACTTATCAAGTACCTATGGAAGTACGTTCGGAAAGAGGTACAACCCTTGCACTGCGTTGGTTAGTGCAGTATTCTCGCCAGCGTCCGGGCAGGACAATGGCAAGTAAGCTAGCAAACGAGTTAATGGATGCCTCTAACGAAACAGGTAGCGCAATCCGCAAACGAGAAGAAACACATCGGATGGCAGAAGCCAATAAAGCCTTTGCACATTATCGTTATTAAGTTGAAGACAGATATATTGCCTTTTAATTAAGGTGTAATATCATCTTTATTGCTATAAAAATGACGGTTTTGGGTTCAGAAGTATAGAAACTTCTTTACTTGTGTAATATACAAGATATCAAGAGGCAAAAGCCATAGGAGGCAGTAGTGGCACGTACCAACCCGCTAGAAAAAGTTCGCAATATGGGTATTGCGGCCCACATTGATGCGGGAAAAACTACAACAACAGAAAGAATACTGTTTTACTCCGGCATCATTCACAAAATAGGTGAAGTTCACGAGGGAACGGCTGTCACCGACTGGATGGCACAAGAACGGGAGCGGGGTATTACTATCACTGCTGCTGCGATTAGTACCAGTTGGAATGACCATCAAATCAACATTATCGATACCCCCGGTCATGTGGACTTCACTATTGAAGTTGAACGTTCTATGCGGGTATTGGATGGTGTAATTACGGTTTTATGTTCTGTAGGCGGCGTGCAGCCTCAGACAGAGACAGTTTGGCGGCAAGCAGACCGCTATAAAGTGCCCAGAATCATCTTTGTGAATAAGATGGATCGCACTGGCGCAAACTTTTATAAGGTTTACGAACAAGTGCGCGATCGCCTGCGAGCAAATGCTATTCCCATTCAATTGCCCATCGGTAGCGAAAGCGAGTTTAGCGGCATTATTGACTTAGTGAAAATGCGTGCCTTTATTTACAACAACGACCAGGGCACCGATATCGCAGAGCAAGATATACCAAGTGAAATGGTTGAACTTGCGACAGAATATCGTACTAAACTCGTTGAAGCAGTAGCAGAAACCTCGGATGACTTAATGACTAAGTACTTCGAGGGCGAAGAGCTTACCGAAGAAGAGATTAGTCTTGCTTTACGTGAAGGTACAATAGCCGGAACTATGGTGCCGATGCTTTGCGGTTCGGCATTCAAAAATAAAGGCGTACAGCTATTGCTCGATGCGGTAGTTGATTATTTGCCATCTCCATTGGAAGTACCTGCAATTCAAGGTACTTTACCCACTGGTGAAACCGTTGAAAGACCTGCTGATGATGAAGCACCTCTTGCGGCTCTGGCTTTTAAGGTAATGGCCGACCCCTATGGTCGCTTGACATTTGTGCGGGTTTATTCTGGCGTGCTGAAGAAAGGCAGTTACGTTTACAACTCTACTAAAGGGAAAAAAGAACGAATTTCCCGCTTGGTAGTAATGAAAGCAGATGACCGACAAGATGTCGAACAACTAGCTGCGGGAGACTTAGGAGCTACTGTAGGTCTGAAAGACACTTTAACAGGTGATACGCTTTGCGAACAAGATTCTCCCATAATACTGGAATCGCTTTATATTCCAGAACCAGTAATATCCGTTGCGGTTGAACCCAAGACTAAAGTGGATATGGAGAAGTTAGGTAGAGCATTGCAGTCACTTTCGGAAGAAGATCCAACCTTCCGAGTTAGCGTAAACCCTGAAACCAATCAAACAGTGATTGCAGGAATGGGCGAACTACACTTAGAAATTCTGGTAGATAGAATGCTACGAGAATTCAAGGTAGAAGCTAACGTTGGTGCGCCGCAGGTTGCCTATCGCGAAACAATCCGCAAGCAAGTTAACAGGATTGAAGGTAAATTCATCCGTCAAAGCGGTGGTAAAGGTCAATACGGTCACGTAGTTGTAAACTTGGAACCCGCAGAGCAGGGCAGCGGTTTTGAATTCGTCTCCAAAATTGTCGGTGGTACGATACCGAAAGAGTATATTAGCCCCGTCGAGCAGGGAATGAAAGAAACCAGCGAATCCGGTATTATAGCTGGGTATCCATTAATTGATGTTAAAGCAACATTGGTCGATGGGTCTTATCATGATGTAGACTCTTCGGAAATGGCTTTCAAAATTGCCGGTTCAATGGCGATGAAAGAAGCGGTGATGAAAGCTTCACCAGTGCTGTTAGAGCCATTGATGAAAGTTGAGGTAGAAGTACCCGAAGAATTCCTTGGGGATGTCATTGGCGACCTCAACTCTCGTCGCGGTCAAATTGAAGGCACGGGGTCTGAAGATGGCTTAGCCACGGTAACTTCAAAAGTGCCACTGGCAGCAATGTTTGGTTACGCAACTGACATTCGGTCAAAAACCCAAGGTCGGGGTATTTTCTCGATGCAGTTTAGTAACTACGAAGAGGTGCCTCGCAACGTGGCTGAGGCAATTATCGCTAAAAACAAGGGAACGCATAGTTATTAAAGGAAACGAGGATAAATGGCACGCGAAAAATTTGAAAGAAATAAACCACACGTTAATATCGGTACTATTGGCCACGTTGACCACGGTAAAACCACGTTGACAGCAGCCATCACCATGACTTTATCCGCTTTGGGTCAGTCAGCACAAAAGAAGTACGATGATATCGACAACGCTCCTGAAGAAAAGGCACGGGGTATTACCATCAATACTTCCCACGTGGAATACGAAACTGATGGTCGTCACTACGCTCACGTAGACTGTCCCGGACACGCTGACTATGTGAAAAACATGATCACTGGTGCAGCACAAATGGACGGTGCAATTCTTGTGGTGTCTGCTGCTGATGGCCCCATGCCTCAAACCCGCGAACACATCCTCTTAGCAAAGCAGGTTGGTGTACCTAGCTTGGTGGTCTTCTTGAATAAGCAAGACATGGTGGATGATGATGAATTATTGGAGTTGGTGGAATTGGAAGTCCGCGAACTTCTTAGCGACTACGATTTCCCCGGTGACGATATTCCTGTAGTTTCAGGTTCTGGTTTGCAAGCGTTGGAAAAAATGATTGCCAACCCCAGCATGAAGAAAGGTGAAGACGAGTGGGTAGATAAAATCTACGACTTGATGGAACAAGTAGATGCTTTTATTCCTACTCCCGAACGTGCTGTAGATAAGCCTTTCTTGATGGCTGTAGAAGACGTATTCTCCATTACAGGTCGTGGTACCGTAGCAACTGGTAGAATCGAACGCGGAAAAGTCAAAGTTGGCGACCAAGTTGAATTGGTTGGTATCAGAGATACTCGCCCCACCACCGTAACTGGTATCGAGATGTTCAAGAAGAGTCTCGATGAAGGTATGGCTGGAGACAACGCTGGAATCCTACTGCGTGGTATGCAGAAAGATGATATCGAGCGCGGCATGGTAATTGCCAAGCCCGGTAGCATTACTCCTCACACCGAGTTTGAAGGCGAAGTATACGTTTTAACTGAGAAAGAAGGCGGTCGTAAAACCCCATTTTTCTCCGGTTATCGCCCTCAATTCTACGTGCGTACTACCGATGTGACTGGCACAATTAAGTCCTTCACCGCTGATGATGGTAGTGCTGCGGAAATGGTAATGCCTGGGGACCGCATCAAGATGAATGTAGAACTCATCAACGCAATTGCGATTGAGCAGGGAATGCGCTTCGCAATTCGTGAAGGTGGTCGTACCATTGGTGCTGGCGTAGTTTCTAAAATCATCAAGTAACGGAATGCACCGGCTTTAACTTGAATAGGAGCAGAGATGGTATAATACCTCTCTGCTTTTTAACTGTCTTCAGTTGGAAAGAGATTTTGGTTTTGATTTAATTGATTAAAAATTAATCAAAAAAATAATCAGAAGTAAAAAAGTTCCAACATCCTCTATATAAATAATCAGAACCAGGAAAACTGAACAAATGGCTACTTTACAGCAGCAGAAAATTAGAATCCGTTTGAAAGCTTTTGACCGTCGCTTGCTCGATACATCTTGCGAGAAAATAGTCGATACTGCTAACCGTACTAACGCTACAGCAATTGGTCCGATTCCTTTACCTACAAAACGTCGTATTTACTGCGTACTTCGTTCGCCACACGTAGATAAAGATTCACGAGAACACTTTGAAACCCGTACCCACCGACGCATTATCGATATCTATCAACCTTCATCTAAAACCATTGATGCTTTGATGAAACTCGATCTACCATCTGGTGTGGACATTGAAGTCAAACTGTAATTATTGATTGAGGATTAATTGTAGTTTTTCGATAAATAACTAAGTTAAAAACTACAATTAATAATTGCTCGCTAAAAATACAAGTGTGCTAATAGATACATTTCGCCCTGAGATAAATTTCTAAGGGCTTTTTATTCGCCTCAAAACGACTTTAAGATAAAATATAAAGAATATACGGGTTTTTTCAAAAATACAGAACTTACGCGAAGCTAAATTTTCATTGCTATCAAAAAAAACGCGCACAACGAATAAAAGGCTCTCTGTTGGGAAATAATACCAGCTTGGGAGATTGCGTTATTGCTCTTAATGACATAATTATATTAATAAGTGCCTAAGTCCCGGCAAGAAATACTTTTATGAGTAATACAGATAGTAGTACAACTATATATTGCGGTAAATATGACATCCTCTTCTAGAATTGCAGTTCGCGAAATACCTTTGTTCCCTTTACCGGATGTGGTTCTGTTCCCCACCAGACCCTTACCCCTGCATATTTTTGAATTTCGCTACCGAATTATGATGAACACCATTCTCGATAGCGACCGCAGGTTCGGGGTATTAATGGTTGACCCAGCCAAAGGTACTGTTGCGAATGTCGGTTGTTGTGCGGAAATTATTCATCATCAACGCTTGAAAGATGACCGAATGAAAATGCTAACTTTGGGACAGCAAAGGTTTAGAGTGTTGGAATACGTCCGCGAAAAGCCTTATTTTGTTGGGTTAGTTGAGTGGATTGATGATGAAGAACCGACAAAGGATTTACGTCATGAAGCATCTGAAGTAGAACAGCTACTGCGTGACGTTGTACGCTTAAGTGCCAAATTGACCGAACAAAATATTGAACTACCGCAGGATTTACCAGCCCTGCCTAAAGAATTATCTTACTGGGTAGCAAGCAACCTTTACCGTGTAGCTCCAGAGCAACAATCATTATTAGAAATGCAAGATACAGCAGCTCGTTTAGAACGAGAAACAGAAATTTTAACTTCAACTCGCAATCATTTAGCCGCCCGTACTGTTCTTAAAGATACATTAAACCAAAACTCTTAATAAATAGGGATTAAGGAATAGGGAGTGGAGAGTAGTGTGAAAAAGTAAAAAAGAATAAGTCATTTTAGCAGCAAAGTATTATTTTTCTTATAAAATAAGTTTTTACTTGCTTTTTTAGAGAAAATTGACCATAGAAACTTGATAATATCGTCTTTTCCTCCTATTCCCTATTCCCTATTTTCTATTCCCTCTTTGATTATTTAATACTGCTTAATAAGTACGGCTATAGTCATAATTATAATGATTCAGTCGGTAAAACATTGTAGCTACCAAAAATTTTCAGAATTTCCGTATAATTGGATAATTCAGCTAAAGCAGACTGCATTTTTGTAGAGGAAACGTCTGCTTCTAAATCCATAAAAAACAAATATTCTCCTAAAGAACGTTTAGTTGGACGCGATTCAATCTTGCTGAGGTTAATGTTTTGATCGGCAAAAACTTGTAATGGTTTGACTAATACACCAGGTAAATTTGCTGGTACGCTAAATGCTAATGAAGTATAAAAAGCAGTATTCCTTAATATGTTATCGTGATTGGGACTATTATCAAGCTGACTAACTACCAAAAAACGAGTACAATTATCCGGATAATCATTAATACCGTTTGCCAATACGGGTAAATTATATAGTTGCGCGGCTCTAAGGGATGAAATAGCCGCTGCTGTTTTGTCACTTTCTAATTTTTGCAGCGCTTCTGTTGTAGAATTACTTGGAATTAACTGTATTTGCCCAAGAAACTTCTCCAACCATTTTTGGCATTGAGCTAACGCTTGCGGATGAGAATAAACAGTTTTTATACTATCTAAACTTTGAGAACAAGAAATTAATGTGTGAGTAATTGGTACAACTAAAGCTAACTGAATTTGTAAATTATCTAGTTGCCAGAGTGTATCTAAAGTAACAGTAACTCCACCTTGAATAGAGTTTTCTACAGGCACTACCGCTAAATCTGCTTGTCCTTTAGCTACAGAATAAAGTGTTTGGAAAATACTAGAATAAGGAGATAATGAAGCTTCCGTTTTAGTATTTTTTGTCAGCCAACTAACATAGCGCAAGGCTGCTTGTTCTGCATAAGTACCGGGAGGTCCTAAATGTGCAATAGATATCATAATTTACAAAATCCTTAATACTGAAGATAGCAAACAGAATACTCTAATTCTTACCTAAAATAGATATTATAAAGTAACAATAATTTTTATAATTAAGAAAGGTATAGGTTTTGTACAATACAAACAACTATATTTTTGTTCAAAAATACAATTTCGACAAATTATTGTCGTTTAACTATGGCTACTAAATTTAAAGCCTGTCAATCTGTAGAAATTCCGGTGGACTATCAGCCTATTTCAATCAAGCACTATTTACGACAACCCCAACGTTTAGTTAATGCTTTAGCTGATTCGAGCCGGATTGAACAGTTAAGTACAGAAGTTTTTCGTTTAAAAATGCGTCCGCTAACTTTTATGTCATTGAGTATTCAACCAATTGTAGACATGAGAGTATGGGCTGCTTCGGATGGAACAATTTTTTTAGAATCTGTTCGTAGTGAAATTCGTGGAATAGAATACATTAACGAACGTTTTAAACTAGATTTAAAAGGTAATTTATCAAGTTACGAAAAAGATGGAAATACTCGTCTTAAGGGTATAGTAAATTTAGAAGTTATTGTTGAATTACCACCTCCTTTTTCTTTTACTCCTAAATCAATATTAGAAACCACTGGTAATGGCTTGCTCAAAAGCGTATTGCTAACAATAAAGCAAAGATTGCTACGACAGCTACTGGTTGATTATCGACGCTGGGTTGAATTGCAAACTAAAGATAGCAGCTTTGACCAAGATAACAATGATTTCAAGGCTTTTAAACCTGAGTAAAAACTATTTAAAGGAAGTTCCCTATTCCCTATACAAACAAAACTTAAATTAACTTTGACGAGTACTTATTTTTCTTCGATTTGGCAGGGACGAAAAGATTTGCGATGCAAAGGCGAAATGCCGTAATTCTTTATTGCTAATAGATGCTTTTTACTACCATAACCCTTGTTTCTTTCTAAGTCGTACATCGAGTACTTATTCGCAAGACGAATTATTAAATCATCGCGCCAAACCTTAGCAATGATAGACGCGGCAGCTATCGTAAGTGAAAGGGAATCCCCTTTAACTATTGTTTCTTGTGGTAACGAAAAGTCTCTTATCCGCTGATTCCCATCAATTAAACAAAGTGCGGGCTGTACTTTTAATTTCAGAACAGCCCGCTTCATTGCTAAAAGCGATGCTTGCAAAATATTTAAAGAGTCTATTTCAGTCGTAGTTGCAAAACCAATTTTCCAGTCAATCGCAATATCAATAATTAGATCCGCTAAGTGAGTTCTTCTGGAAGCTGATAGCTTTTTACTATCTTTGATTTTGGTTGTGAGGAGTTCGGGCAAACTATTACTATTTGGTAGGATTACTGCTGCTGCTACCACAGGGCCAAACAAAGCACCTCTCCCCACTTCATCTACACCTGCAATTAACCCGCTTGTTGTATTGCAATACGTAGTAAATTCTAACCAACTTTGTTCGAGGGGGAGTTTTGGCGCGTCCATTGCAGTGATAGCTTGCCCAGTTTTTACCATAAAAGAGTCATGTTACCTAGCTAGATGGTGCTTCTGAGGAAGTACGAGTTCGACGGCGACGGCGACGTCTATCTGAAAAAGTGGTTTCTGTTTCGGTATTATTTATGGTTTGATTGGATTCTAATGGTTCTGCTTGCTCTATTTGCTGTGGTTGCTCTAATTCTTCTACTTGTGAAAAGTCTACTTCTTCTTTTTCCTCTTCGAGTGTGACTTCATTATTTACATTACCTATTTTTACCTTCTTCGGAGTCGGAGTCAGCGAATATGACTCAGATTCAGATTCTGAGATCCCATCTTCATCTTCACCAGGTGCAACTACATTGATAATTACGGATTTCTCGTTTTTAAAATCTTTCTCCAACTTCTTTAAAGGTGTAACACCCATTAAAGCGTAAACATCCTGTTCCTCCGCAGTCATTTCCACCGAAACAATTTCTGGTGGTTCGAGTACTCCTTTGACCGATTCTACTCTTGTTCTACCAGTACGTTCTGGTCTTTCGCTCCAACCTTTATTCAATACCGATGGTGTTTCGGATCTTCTAAGTTCTGGTTCTGCTTCTGAATCGATGTCCAAGTCATCATTAACTAATGTTAACGGACTGCCGTTAATCCTTGGTTCATCTTTGCCATTGCCTGTATTTATGCGGCGACGACGACGGCGTTTGTTAGGATCGCCTAATTCTTGATAGCTCGGATGGTTAATTAAATTTAAGTTTGAAAAATCTCCATCACCTTCATCTGCATCTGCAAATCCATCTATGGCTTCGGATTGGGAGCTTAAGCGGGGAGCAGAAATACGCGGTTCTCTTTGGGGTAGAGGTACTACACGCTCTGGAACTTCTACTGATGGTGGCGCAACTCGGGATTCGTTTTCCCCTGGTAAATGTACAATATGTCCCAAACCTGCACAGGTAGGACAAGTTTCTCCAAAAAGCTCGTAAATATTTTGACCTTGACGTTTGCGGGTAAGCTCTACCAAACCTAATTCAGTTAACTGAGCAATTTGAGGACGAGCTTTATCCGATTTCAGAGCTTTATTAAAATTTTCGAGAACCTGTAACTGATCTCGCCGCGATTCCATATCAATGAAATCAACAACAATCACTCCAGCAATATTACGTAAGCGTAACTGACGTGCTATTTCCGTGGCAGCTTCGCAGTTTGTCCACAATACAGTTTCTCTTGCTGTTGCAGAACGAGTAAACGAACCGGAGTTGACATCTATTACCGTTAATGCTTCGGTAGGTTGAATAATAATGTAACCGCCAGAAGGTAAGTCTACTCTTGGTTTTAGAGCTTCTTTAACCGCAGCATTTATCCGGAAATATTCTAAAATTGCAGTGCGATCGCGGTGGTGGTCAATTAATAAACCTTGAGGTACCTGTCCCCCGCTCCAATTTTGTAAGTACTGCTTTACTCGCTTCAAACCAGTACTGGAGTCAACAACAATCCGATTTACATCGGCACCGTACATATCTCGCAAAACGCGCTGGATAAAGTCATCATCACGGTTGAGCAAAGCTGGCGCACGGCTGGTTTGAGCTTGTTCGCCAATTGACTCCCATTGCTTTTGCAGAAATTCTAAATCTTCAATAATAGCTTCTTCAGGTTTACCTTCCGCTTCAGTACGGATTAATAAACCCATTCCTGCGGGTTTGATTAAGATTGCTAAGGCTCTCAAACGGTTGCGTTCGTTTTCGTTCCTTATTCTGCGGGATAAATTAACGCCTCTTCCGTAAGGCATCAATACTACGTAGCGCCCTGGTAAAGTAATGTTACCTGTAAGCCTGGGTCCTTTCGTACCCGTCGGCTCTTTCATCACTTGCACCAACACTTTTTGTTGTGGTGTTAATAACTCCGTGATTGCTGCTGACGAACGTCTTAACCTTAGTGGTCCGAGGTCAGTTACATGAATAAAACCATTACGCTCCGGGTCGCCTATATTAACAAAAGCCGCATCTATCCCAGGAAGTACATTTTCTACTACCCCTAAATAAATATCACCAATTTGGTGATGGCCAGTAGCTACGACAAGTTCTTGTATTTGGTCTTCAGAGAACACCGCAGCAATTTGATGCTGTTCGGCGATGATAATTTGTTTCGGCATTCAATTTCCTCAAAAATTGGCAGCTCAAATCCGTAGGAGAGGAGTTTTTTCATCAATCTACCCTGTCTCCTCCTTCCAAGGCGCTGCTGTAATAAAATTGCACTTACTTTTGCTCAAAGAAACACGAGCTATTTACCTTCTTGAATTGCGTTTACACAATTCCGAATCAAAACTTTTGAATGTTTGTATGAGTAAAATCGCCCATTAAGGGTCAACTTTTTTACACCTTTCCCTTGCTTTTCAATATGTCAGGTAAAAAAGCAATTACAATTTTACTTTTTTACACTCTCGCACAGCTCGTGCAAAAGATAATTCTAATAATTGGGCAGTATTACCTAGAATATCCTTACGAGTGCGAGACTGCGCCTGTTCTTAAGACGCTAACTGACTGCGCGATCGCTTTTCAAGAGTAGGGGTGCATACTTCCCTGCTCTTGAAAAGTAGACTTTAAAAGTTTACCCATAAGTGGTACTTTTTAGTGCCTATGCTACTCTACATATCCGAACCCTGTAGCTGGAATTTCGAGCTTACTCTACTATTTCCGCCATCATAAATTGTGAGAGAAGCAACGCAGAAATTGCTGGTACGAGTCGGAACTAATTCACTACTTTCCGGCGTTACAAACAACGCCCCTAGAGAGACTTCTCTAATATGCTGTCGGCTTTATCTGAGATAATACCTCAGTATTGTCGAGTTGCACTCTAAAATATTATTGCTTGAACGCCCCTTACATAGCGGGTAGTGAATCAATTCGTTCCGTTGCAGCGCTCTTATAATTTCTCTTCATATAATTCTAGCGCAAGGTCGTAAAAAATCAATTCTTTGGTTGAAGTTAAATTAGAGGGCAATATTAACAACTACAACAATTGCCCTCTAATTATTAAACTGCCAAAATTAACTTGCTCCGATGTATGTGCAGGAGGTGAAATTCTGCTGTTGTTACAGATTCAAGCATAAATGGAATTTGTTCTGGACGCAATAACGTACCATCATTGCGACAAGCTCCCAAATACCTCAGCTTAACAGCATTATTATGACTCGTTTCCACCTTCGCTGTACAGACAAGTTCTAACTCAAACAAACGTTCGCGCAGATTTACATTTTTGATTTTACCTTTTTTGGTTTTGTGCTGTGTCCAAATTTCTTCTGCATCTTTTATTGCATCAATCCAATTTTGCCATTCAGATAAAGTTACTTCTCGATCGCAGCTTACAGTAATCAAATACTCGGCAGTTTCGAGCAGTTGGGATGCACTTTTAGATTTTAAATCTAGCTGCACTACATCATATATAGGTACACCGTTCGGTAATGCAGAACTCAAGTTATGTATGAAAGTATCAATATCAACTTCCTGAGTTAATTCAAAATCTACAATTTCAGTTTCGCTAGTAGCTCCTAACGGTAAAGCATTTGCTACTGATATCCTGGGTTGTGGATTAAACCCACCGCTAAATGATACTGGTAATCCCGCTCGCCGCACGGCTCGATCGAAGACTCTCATTAAATCTAAATGACCGACTAATGCCATATCATCTTGTTTACCAAACCGTACTCGCAATCTTTTAGCCTTGGTAGTATCTGGAACAAAGTCTCCTGCAAATTCCGGAATGGGTGGTGGTGGAACCACAATATTATGGCCAAAATCAGTACCGCAAACGCCACAGTGCGAGCAACCGTCAAAGGAACAATCGGGTACGGTGGCGGCTTCCATTGCCCGTTGCAAATCTTCTTTGAGCCATTTTTTATCAATTCCCGTATCGATATGATCCCAAGGCAGTGGCGAATCAAGGCGCTCGTCAGCACTGCTACCTTGCATAACATTCCACTCTCCGCTAAGCACCTGGCGGTATTTCCAATCTAACCCAGCTTCGGCGATCGCACTTTCCCAAGCTGCAAAAGCTTGATCCAAATTGTCGAACCAGGAATCCATTCCTGCGCCTAATTCCCAAGCACGACGTAACACCCTCGCTAGAGTTCTGTCTCCTCTACCGACAAAATCTTCCATTGCTGAAATTCGCACATCGGTGAAATTAACTTTAACTCCCCGAATTCTACGAAATTCTGAGCGCAACAAATCTTGCTTGCGTTTAAATTCGCTAGTAGAAACTGAGTGCCACTGGAATGGTGTATGAGGTTTGGGCGTAAAGTTGGAAATTGTGATGTTAAAGTTTAAAAGTCTTCTACCTGTTGCCCAACATTCCCGCTTCAGCCAGCTTACGGTTTGAGCAATACCCAATACATCAACATCAGTTTCGCCAGGTAAGCCAATCATAAAATATAGCTTTACCTTATCCCAACCTCGTTTCCAAGCTGTTTTCACCCCCCTTAATAATTCTTCATTGGTCAAACCTTTGTTAACAATATCCCGCATCCTTTGGGTACCAGCTTCTGGGGCAAAAGTCAAACCACCTTTGCGTGTTCCACCAAGGATATTGGCGATATTTTCATCAAATCTATCTACTCGCTGGCTCGGTAAAGAAAGGGAAATATTATTATCTTTAAGACGATTTTTAATTTCCATTCCAACCGAACTCAAAGCTAAATAATCCGAACAGGAAAGAGACAACAAAGAAAATTCACTGTAACCCGTTTGCCGCATCCCCTCGGTGATTGTTTCCACAATCTTCGATGGTTCTACATCTCGCGCCGGACGAGTTAACATTCCTGGTTGACAAAACCTACAGCCTCTGGTGCATCCGCGCCTAATTTCAATTGTTAAACGGTCGTGTACGGTTTCGGCATAAGGAACCAAACCGATAGAATAAGCTGGAATGGGACTCGAAACCCTTCGTATAATCCGCTCGGGCACATCTGGACGATTGGGATGAACCGAACCGTCAGCAGCCATATCATAAAACTGCGGTACGTATACGCCGGGAACCTGTGCCAAATCCAGCAATAATTCCTGACGGCTTAACTTCGCTTTTTTACCTTCTTCTAAAATTAAACCAATTTCAGGTAAAAGCTCTTCACCGTCTCCAAGAGCGATAAAATCGAAGAAGTCAGCATAAGGCTCGGGATTAGATGTAGCAGTTTGTCCTCCCGCGAAAATCAACGGAAAATCTCCCTGCAATCTTTCTTCCCAAGTAAAAGGAATGCCAGCTAAATCCAACATTTCCAAAATGTTGGTAGCCCCCAATTCGTAACTGAGGCTAAAACCCAAAATATCGAAATCAACTAGACTTCGCTTTGACTCTACCGCAAACAAAGGTGTTTGAGTCGTTCTTAACTTTGACGTTAAATCCGCACCCGGTAGATAAGCGCGATCGCACAACTGGCGGGGCTGAACATTCAATATATTGTAAAGAATGATATGCCCTAAATTAGAAGCACCAACTTCATATACTTCTGGGTAAGTCAATACCCAGCGTATCGTCGCCGCATCCCAAGGCTTGTGTTTAGCTAAAAGCTCATTACCCAGGTAACGGGATGGTTTTGAAATATCCGACGTGATTAATTTATCTACTGCAATAGACACTATGCTATTTTCTAGCTACTTCCAGTAATTACAGCTACTCACCTCCAACATTAGCATTGATTCGTAGCAGTGTATGAGGAAAGTTATTCAAATTTTCCTCTTATAACTACCGCGATTTATTTTCAATCGAAGAAAAACAGGAACTTTTTTGCAGCAGACAAGACGTTTATATTAACTATTAAAAATCTTTCCTGTATCGAATATTTCAAAGACTTTATCTAAACCTGCAAGTTCAAAAATAATTCTGTGAGCAGGAGCAACCGAGCAAAAACAAAGTCGTTGTTCCAACACAAGAGCTTCTCTTACTCCAGACACTAATGCCATTAAACCCGCACTATCTATAGCATCAACTTCTTCGAGGTCAATCAATACAATTGTATTATTACTTTGATTTAGAACTGCACCCAATTCGCGTTCGAGTTTTATCGCATTTTCAGCATCTAAACAACCATTGGGACGAATAATGGTAATTTGAGGATTATCGAGTATTGCTTGCATAATTACATCCTATTCAAATATTCTTTACTTGAGGGATAGATGTATTCGACCATAATCCTTTTTTTCTCGCATCGACCATTCGTATTAGGTGTCTTTGTCGAATCTTCAACCTTCGACTACTTATGTTTAAAGATTGTCCCAATACTTAAGAAAACAGTAGCTAAATATACTTTTTTCTAATTGAAGTTCAAAAATAATCTATATAACCTCTATGCCTTAGTGTTGGGGTTGCAATTTCCGTAAAAACAAATGGGCAGGGGCACCCCTAAAAATTTTTAGGGGACCCCAGGCAGGCTTTAAAACAAGTTAGTTCGTGGTGTATCCAGCATTTCTCTATAATAAGCCTGCCCTGCATTTAAGGTCGATCTCGGGGAATAGAAAAAGATATCTGTAGATTATTAGCTATCAAGCATTCTTGCCTAATATACTGGGGAGAGGCTAATTAAATATAAAGTATCCTTATTTTTTCCTTAATCATTGGCTTGTATCTTTTTGAGATGACAAGTGACTTGTCCGCTATACCTGTGATCCAGATCACTTGCTAATTAGTGTTTAGATCACGCTTTATACTTAAATATATCTGACATAATTGGTAGTAAATACACAACGGTTTCTTACTATGAGAACTAAGTTCGCTATTCGTCAATTAGTTGAAAGGGCGTTGGTTATCAAGAAATTGACTCCCGAAATAGAAAATGAAATAAATTCAGAATTGACTCAACTAGGTTACATTTCTGACGTTGACTATGAAGCATTAGAACTCTTAATGGCTGAAATGGATGCCGGTAGAATTAAACTGGTTCCCAGCCTGTAGTAGTATGATGATTATATGGAACGCTGCTTCAAAGAATATTTGACATTGAACTAGAAATAGTTAATTAAATTTTTTATTATTAAACTTAATTACATATAATACAATAAGTAGTATTGACAGCGCGGGTACCTTTATGGTTTGCCATCGCTGAAGTTTTTGTTTATAGGATCTTGGAAGCTATACGATCGGTGCTTTAATATTGCATTCCACATCAAATTATCTATAAATTGGCAGAGTATTTAAGCCGCAGCCAGTAATTGCTGCAATTTGCTTAATACTTTTTCTGCATGACCTTTAGTTCTTACATTAGACCATATATGGGATAATGTTCCATCAGGTGCAATCAAAAAAGTTGAACGTACAACACCCATGTATTCCTTGCCCATAAACTTTTTTAATTGCCAAACACCATAAGAAAAGCACACTTGATGTTCGTAATCGCTTAAAAGCTGAATTGACAAATTATGTTTGTTAATGAATTTGCAATGAGACTTTTCTGAATCGGGACTAACTCCTAATATTTTTGCTTCTAAAGCATCAAATTGTGGTGAATATTCGCTAAAATCTTTGGCTTCAACAGTACAACCGGGTGTATCATCTTTAGGATAAAAGTAAAGAACAAGCCAATTAGATTGGAAATCTTCAAGCTGTACCAAATCTCCATCTTGATTTGTTGCACCAAAGGATGGCGCTTTTTCTCCTATCTTTAGAATACTGGAGAACTGTGACATATTTTTTATAGTTAGCAACTAAAACAACTATAGGTGCGAATAAACGCGATACAAATACTATTATTCCCTATTTCCGACTATTTAGTACCGCATCTAGGAACGGAAGAACAACAAAAGCTAGCAACTAATCTATAGAATAACTATACAATTGTGCTACTTTTTGCTTAATATGACTTTGCTACAGTTATTACTACGCAATTTTTTTATTACTCATATAGATAATATAATTACGGAAAAATCTCAAATTGTCGATACGATAATATTTGATTCAAGGGTTGTCATCTGTGCAAGTTTTATGAATTATATTTCTGAAAATTTTGATCTTCAAAGACTCATTGTAAAGTTACCTTTAAGTCAACAAAAATCTTTGTTCTCCTGGCTGGGTTCGCACATAGCGAAACGGGAATTAGAAGAAAAATTCGAGATTCCCAAGAAGCCAGGACGCGAAATTGTAGAAATTCGTCGTATAGATAATGAAGCCTATGCCCTAGAGAAATATGAATGCAACAATCCAAAATGCTTCTGCAAAAAAACAACTACAAAACACCAAGCATGGTTTGGTTATCAATGGCGAAAAGATAGAGTAATTTCTTGGTATGTCGGTAAAGAACTTGCTGATAAATTATAAATAGGATATTGGGGATTGGGCATGGGGGATTGGGCATCGATGAGATGGGGAAGAGGGGTAGAGTTTTTAGAGTAGTGAGTAACGAGTAACGAGTAGATAATAGAACATTAAGTAGCGTTGAAAGAATAAAAATGGCGTTGCTGCCAACAATGTATGTTAGCCTTCTCGTGACCGCAAGGTCATAATGGATTTATCGAATAATCGAAACCCTTGTAGAGACGCGAAACTATGGACATCTCTACATTTAAATTCATACCTGGATTCAGCAACGCCATAAAAATTACTTACTACTTGCTACTTAATCCTTAACTCCTAACTTCTAACTCCTAACTCCTAACTACTAACTCCTAACTCCTAACTCCTAACTCCTAACTCCTAACTCCTAACTCCTAACTCCTAATTCCTAACTCCTAACTCCTAATTCCTAACTCCTAATTCCTAACTGTCAAGTTGCTGGTGGTAATTTAACTGTTTTATCTTTTTTGATAACTTGACGGCGAGGTTTCTTCTTAAAACCGTATTTAACTGTATTAATAATCCAATGCTGAAAGTTATCAATGTAGGTGAACAACACAGGTACCACTACCAAAGTTAATAGTGTAGAAGTTGTGAAACCACCGATAACAGCAACGCCCATTGATTGGCGGACTTCCGCGCCAGCACCGAGTCCCAATGCTAGGGGAAAAGTACCGGCGATTGTAGAAAGAGAAGTCATCAAAATCGGACGCAAGCGAGATACACCAGCATCTAAAAGTGCTTGACGCTGTTTTTTCCCTTGTTCTAAACCGATAATTGCATAATCCACCAATAAGATTGAGTTTTTGGTGACAATTCCTAACAGTAAAACAATGCCGATTAAGGCATATAATCCCAAGGCTTTTTGAGCAATCATTAGCCCTAGCAAAGTACCACCCAAACATAAAGGTAGCGCCACCATAATAGTGATTGGGTGAAGAAAATTATTATACAGAATCACCAAAATAGCGTATATCATCATTACTGCTAAACCCAAAGCAGTACCGAAGCGTCCGAAAATTTCCTCCATGATTTCTGCATCTCCAGCCGAACGCCGCATTACCTCTGCCGGTAAAGTTTTCATCGCTTCTAACTGGTTTACAGCTTCTAATCCGTCTCCTAAAGAAATACCTTGCAAATTGGCTTCCACCGAAACTTGACGCATTCGATCGAAGCGGTTGATAGTCGCCGCACCGCTACCAAAACGGATATCTGCAACCGCTAATAAAGGAACCAAACCGCCATTCTGACTGGGAACTTGGAGATTTTTAATATTTGTGATGTCTTCTCGCGCTTCGGGGTCAATTTGTACTCTAATAGGAATTTGACGGTCGGGAAGATTGTATTTTGCTAAATTAGCGTCACCATCACCGATAGTGGCGAGACTTGCGGTACGCGCAATTGACTGCACGGTTACACCCAAATCTGCGGCTCGTTGCGGGTTTGGTACTATCAAAATTTCTGGTTTCACCAAACTAGCACTAGAAGATGCTTCTACCAATCCTGGTATGGTTCGCATCTGCTTTTCTAAATCATCAGCAGCTTTCTTCAAAGCTTGAGGATTTTCACTTTGCAAAACTATAGTTAAATCCTTTCTACCACCGACTGCACCAG
>ERZ1740052.256-NODE-256-length-18804-cov-5.690063_pt1 | contig 18804 bp, 16 predicted proteins | sample MGYA00581750_ERZ1740052 | MGnify/ENA primary metagenome ERZ1740052 (study PRJEB43018, sample SAMN04849743) | marine metagenome | isolation source: floating plastic debris | place: Pacific Ocean | collected 2008-08-30 | study: EMG produced TPA metagenomics assembly...
AGCTAAAATTAAAGCATCAAAAACATCTTCACTATTCTCCACACACATTTTTGTATGATGAATGATTGATTTTTCTAATACTTTCTTTGAACTTTGTCCAGATTGTATTGTATCAATGTAAACACGTTTTACATCAAAATATAAATCTTCTTCCTTAGTATTCGCAAACTCTTTCTTAACATCTTCAGGTAATTCGTACTTAAATGTACTTTCTATATCCTCATCAGTTAATAAATTGTCTAGATAGAAATTTGGAGCTCTAAACATTTTTTGCCAATCTAGATCAGCACCCCATGGTCCAAATCTATGGAAGTTATTTCCTAAATCAATTACATTAAAATGTGATTTCCCAGGAATGATACGTGAACCACGACCAATCATCTGATAATATAACGTTAATGATTTTGTTGCTCTATTTAAAATGATAGATTGAACAGAAGGTTCATCAAAACCTGTAGTTAAAATACTTACAGAAGTGATAATGGCATTAGGAGTTTGATTAAACCATTTTAAAATAGCATCTCTCTCCTTTTTAGTATTTGTGTTATCTAAATGTGCTATAGGATATCCTGCTCTTTTAAATGTATCGTACACATACAAAGATGTGTTAATACCATTATTAAAGATTAGTGTTTTTGTTCCTTTTGCTCTCTCTTCATAAGCTTGTAAAAGCTTAGATAACATGTTTGTATTTGTATATAAATCTTCAGAAGATTTAACCGTATAATCTCCGTTTGCTCCTACTTCTAAAGAAGTTAAACCTACATTATATGAATAAACATTTGCTTTTTCTAGATATTCTTTTTCAATAAGTGCAGCAATACTTTCTCCTACAATTAAGTGATCATAATTATCTTTCATAGGCATTTTTATATTCGAACTCAAAGGAGTTGCTGTAACACCTAAAATGAAAGATTTGTTAAAGAACTTAAATAATTTTGTAAATGAATTGTAGTGAGCCTCATCTATAATAACTAAACCTACATCTGAGATATCTAAAATATCATCATTCAAACGGTTATTTAAGGTTTCTACCATTGCTACGAAACAATCGTAATCACCTTGATCATCTAACTCTGCCTTACTATCAATAATTTTATTTTCTACACCGAATTCACCAAGCATTCTTGCTGTTTGCTTACATAATTCGATTCGGTGTGTCATTATTAAAACTTTCTTTTGATAGTGTTTTAAATACTGACGAGTAATCTCAGAGAAAATCACAGTTTTACCGCCTCCTGTTGGAAGCTGGTATAACAAATGATAATTTTCAGGAGCATTTTCAAAACTTTTAAAGATGTTAAATAATGCTTCTTTTTGATAGTTATATAGGCTCTTTCCTACTTTATTTTTTGAATCTGTGGCGCTCAAAAGGTTAATTTTTTTGAAAGCTCAAAAATACAACCTATTTGTAAAACCTACATATTATTTTAAGATTTTTTCTAAATCTATTTGTGTAATATCGTAATGCGAAGCATGTAAAACAGCCTCTCCTTTATTAATTAAAAGAAACTGAGGAGATTGATGTAATACTTGATATTCGTACCCTACTTCATTAGAAACATCTCTATAATTTAAAAGATCTATATAAAAGATATCAATTTTATCATTTAACTCTTTAGGAAAACCTTGATCGAAGTTTTTAATAACAGTTTTACTAATGACACAACGTGTCGAATGCTTAAAAATACCTACAGGTTTGTTATGCGATCTTTTAGTTACTGCCTTAATTTGATCTACAGTTTTTAAAGGAATCCAATTGATATTATTTTGTTTTACTTCTTCTTTCTTTTGTCCTGATGATTTTTTAAACATATTTCCAAAAACTCCCATAATCTTACTTTTAAAATAAATTGTTTTTTAAGCATAGTCTAATTTTTCTATACTTACTTACAAAGTTAATTCTTTATAATCTTATGAGTAAAATCTACACTCAAAGATTTCAGGAAATATATTCCTTTTGATAGATGAGAAATGTCAAAACTATTACTTACTGTATTTAGTTTTACTTTTTGAATAGCTCTACCACTCAAATCAACTAAATTAAATTTATGAGCTTCGTTTAGTCCGTCTACTACAATAATAGTATTAGATGGATTAGGGTATACTTTAACTCTTGCTATTTCATTTTCATCAACAGATAAGACTGAAGAATCAATTCTAAACCAATCTATATTAAATAAGAAACTACTTGTTCCTTCATATGTTGTTTTTATATTTTGAATACCACTTGATAATTTCATAGTTGTTGAGATTTCTTTCCAATCTTGCCAACCACCTGTATTAGTTACTGCTAATTTTGTACTATTTGATGCACTGTTATCTGAAGAAATATGAATCTCTCCGCCCTGACTAGCACTGGCAACTCTAAAAGTTAACGTGTAAGTACCAGTTCTGTTAACATTAACTTTATAAACCGCAAAATCGTTGTTCTCTATAAAACCTAAGTTTATTAACGTTCCGCTATTATTTTCTATTTGAACTCCTTGTTGACTATTATAATTCTCAGCTTCAATTTTAACTCCTACCTGATGTAAAATATCACATCTATTATCTGCATCGTCATCACAATTATCTGTATTATCAATAACATAACCATTTGGTCTATCACAGGTTTCTATAGAATTATTAATATCTCCTAATCCATCACCATCCGCATCTTTATACCAAACCGTAGGAGTACAACTACAAGATTCTCCAGGTAAATTATAACAATTTCCATTAGCTCCTTCAGAAAGTTTCCAATCTGGTCCAGGAACCCAATTATCGCCTACTTCATAAGCACCAACATCTGGAGAGCTTCCTTTAAAACCATCTGTTATTCCTGTAATTTGCCTTCCAAAATCTACAGCGAGACTTCCATCTTTTAGTTTAAAATTATTATTAGTATGATCGAAAAAAGATGTTTTATCTACGAGGTTATTTTGTTTATCAGATTGTGGTTCCCAAGTTCCTTCAGTTTCCTGATTCCCACCTTGATCTGTAGCATTACGATCTGTAATATTATTCCAAACCTTAACATTAGTAAACATTGTTCCTGCTTTATGCCAAGCTCCCATTGTTCCTCCTTGTGCTTTTACTAACGTATTATTAAAAATATCGATATCTTTTCCATCCCAGTTAATTTGAATGTTAGTCCACTCTACATTCCAAACTACATTTCTATACACTCGAACATCTTCTGCATTATTATCTAAATAGATTCCAGCAGCCTTTTTTAATTTCCCTCTACTTTCAGCATCATGAAACCAATTAAGATGAATTTCTAAATTCAAACCTTTATTAATTGTATACAACAAAGCACAATCGTCAGCAATAAGATTACTTTGAGAAACATCATTCCAAGCAACTTCAGAATTTTTATTTACAATTTGAATTGCATCTCTTCCACCTCTTGAAATATGATTCCTTAGAATTTTCGTATCCTTTCCTCCTCTTGCCATTATTGGAGCATCATAAGAACCTAAAAAATCGAAATCGTGTATGTAATTATTTCTTATAATAGAAGCTGTTCCTGCATCCCAAACTCCTGTTGCATCTCCATATCCTATTTCACAATGTTCTATTATTGTATTATTTGAACCGTGTTTAATATCAACAGCATTAATTCCTGAATTGAAATTTGGATTAATTCCTCTAGTCATACTTCCATATAAAAGTGTAACTCCATTTAATTTGTTTCCAGTTCCTCTTATAGAAACATTTCCACCAAACAAAGCCATATTTTCTATATGAATATAATTGCGTCCATCTAAATTAGCAGTTACTTCTCTTCTAGACATTTGAACATCTCCATCATTTGGTTTAACTCCTCCTGGTAATTGCACAAAAAGTGTTCGAATAGAAGCATCAAAAAACCATTCATTTTGATAATCTAAAGCTTCTTTAATTCCTTCTAAATAATAATCTCCAAAATCTCCAGGAGGATGAGCACTGATAATCCAGTCTTGATTTTTTATTGCGTCAAAATTTACACGACCTGAAGACTGACTTTTAATCCAAGCTCTCCATGTTGTCCAACCAGAACCCGGTCTATCTCCATAAAACATAATAGAACCTCCGTTAGACCAGTTCCAATTTGGAATATCAGTATCAGTTAAAAAAGCATTTGTAGAAACATTATCTTGACTACCTCCATCGTTACGATGAGAATTTAAGGTAAAACGATCTCCATCTGTATTATTTGGCCATCTAGCTAAATCTAAAACTGTAGTTCCATTCATTACAAAATTACGCTGTCCTAAATCCCAACTCACTGTGGTCTTCCATATACCATCACCATCAGAAGTCCAACCATTTAAAGATTCCATCGCAGATATGACTACATTCTCACCTGGAAAAGATCTAAAAACAATAGGTTTACCTGCTAATCCAGATCTAACAGGTCTAATCGCTTCTTCATATTTACCAGCTCTAATGTATACAATATCTCCAGGCATTGCTTCTTCACAAGCTTTAGCAACAGTTAAATATGGAGAATTTTGATCGCCGGTATTGGTGTCTTTTCCGTTTTTAGCGACGTAAATATCTCGTGCATAAACGGAAGTAGCTACTAAAAACGTTAGGAGTTTAATTGAAGTTTTCATGGGATTTATTTGGGGGTTAACATGTTTAATTTTGAAAAACCAACACAAGAACGACATAATTTCAGGGTTATTATGAATAAAAAGTCAAATTGACATCTTTTTTTTAATGGAATGTTTTTTGACTATTTCTGTGTGAAATAAAAAAGTTGAGAAAATGAATTTTAATAACTATACAATAAAATCACAAGAGACTGTTCAACTTGCCCAACAAATCACGCAAGAGTATAGTCACAACCTAATTGAGAATGAACATTTTTTCAAAGCTTTATTACAAGTTGATAAAAATGTGTTACCCTATATATTGAAGAAACTGAACGTAAATATAGATTTAGTTTCTCAAGTATTAGAAAAACAACTACAAAGTTTTTCTAAAGTTAATGGAGTTGATATTATGCTATCAAGAGAGGCTAATAAAACCTTAAATGAAGCTAGTATTGTTGCTAAAAAGATGAATGATGAATATGTATCTGTAGAACATTTAGTTTTAGCTATTTTTAATTCAAAAAGTCAAATTGCTCAGTTTTTAAAGGATCAAGGTGTAAATGAGAAAAATTTAAAAGCAGCCATAGAAGAACTTCGTAAAGGAAACAGAGTTACCTCTCAAAGTGCAGAAGAATCTTACAACGCTCTAAATAAATATGCTAAAAATTTAAATCAATTAGCACAAGACGGAAAATTAGATCCGGTTATTGGTAGAGATGAAGAAATTAGACGTTTACTTCAAATTCTTTCTAGACGAACTAAAAACAATCCTATTTTAGTTGGTGAACCTGGTACAGGTAAAACAGCTATTGCTGAAGGATTAGCACACCGAATTATTAAAGGAGATGTTCCAGAAAATTTAAAAGACAAACAAATTTATTCTTTAGATATGGGGGCTTTAATTGCTGGTGCTAAATTTAAAGGTGAGTTTGAAGAACGATTAAAATCCGTTGTAAAAGAAGTTACAGCTTCTGAAGGTGATATCGTATTATTTATTGATGAAATCCACACTTTAGTTGGTGCTGGTGGTGGACAAGGTGCTATGGATGCTGCAAATATTTTGAAGCCTGCATTAGCTCGTGGTGAATTAAGAGCAATTGGTGCTACAACTTTAGATGAGTATCAGAAATATTTCGAAAAAGATAAAGCTTTAGAACGTCGTTTTCAAAAAGTAATGGTTGATGAACCAGATACAGAAAGTGCAATTTCTATATTACGTGGAATAAAAGAAAAATACGAAACACATCATAAAGTTCGAATTAAAGATGAAGCAATTATTGGTGCTGTAGAGCTTTCTCAACGTTATATTACGAGTCGTTTTTTACCAGATAAAGCTATCGATTTAATGGATGAAGCAGCTGCTAAACTTCGAATGGAAATTAATTCTAAACCTGAAGAATTAGATGTTTTAGATCGTAAAATAATGCAATTAGAAATTGAAATTGAAGCTATAAAACGTGAAAATGACGATTTAAAATTGAAATCATTAAATGCCGATCTTGCTAATTTAAAAGAAGAACGTAATGACATTAACGCGAAATGGCAATCTGAAAAAAGTGTAGTAGATACAATTCAGAAGTTAAAAACTGATATTGAAGATTATAAATTAGAAGCTGAAAAAGCCGAACGTAATGGAGATTATGGTCGTGTTGCTGAGCTGCGATATGGTAAAATAAAAGAAGCTCAAGAAGCATTAGAACAACAACAAGAAACTTTAATTAACGAAAGTGATAATGCTTTAATTAAAGAAGAGGTTACTTATGATGATATTGCTGAAGTTGTTGCCAAATGGACAGGAATTCCTGTCACGAAAATGTTACAGTCTGAACGTGAAAAGTTACTTCGTTTAGAAGACGAGTTACACAAACGTGTTGTTGGACAAGAAGAAGCTATTGAAGCAGTTTCTGATGCGGTACGACGTTCTAGAGCTGGATTACAAAATCCAAACAAACCAATCGGTTCCTTCCTTTTCTTAGGAACAACTGGTGTTGGTAAAACAGAATTAGCAAAAACTTTAGCTTCCTATTTGTTTGATGATGAAAATGCAATGACAAGAATAGATATGAGTGAATACCAAGAACGTCATTCTGTAAGTCGATTAGTTGGAGCTCCTCCAGGTTATGTAGGTTATGATGAAGGTGGACAACTAACTGAAGCTGTTCGTAGAAAGCCATATTCTGTAGTTTTATTAGATGAAATAGAAAAAGCACATCCTGATACTTTCAATATTCTTTTACAAGTATTAGATGAAGGTAGATTAACCGATAATAAAGGTCGTGTTGCTGATTTTAAGAATACCATTATTATCATGACATCTAATATGGGAAGTCATATCATTCAAGAGAAATATGAAACTATGAATGGAGCTATTGATGCTTCTATGGATTTAGCTAAAGAAGAAGTTTTAGGACTTTTAAAACAAAGTGTTAGACCAGAATTCTTAAATCGTATTGATGATATTATCATGTTTACACCACTGTCGAAAGACAATATAAAATCAATTGTTCGATTACAGTTAAATCATATTAAAAAAATGATTTCTGCTCAGAACATAACTTTAGACGCTACAGAGCAAGCTATAACGCATTTAGCCGAAAAAGGATTTCAACCTGAGTTCGGCGCAAGACCTGTAAAAAGAGTAATACAGAAACAAGTGTTAAACTTATTGTCTAAAGAAATTTTAGCTGGAAAAATATCTAATGATAGTCTTATACTTCTAGATGAATTTGATGGAACTTTAGTGTTTCGAAATCCAATTCATGACGAAGAAGAATAAAAAAAGAGGAAGTTAAAACTTCCTCTTTTATTTTATCTATTAAAATGTATTCTTTCGTTTATAATCTATTGTAATTCCTTTATTATTGTCTGAAATCCCTATCATTTTTAATTCTTTTTCATTTGTTGAAATTTTCCATTTTTCTCTGTTTTGTTTCAAATTATGTGGAATAAAAGTTACCTCTGATCTGTGGCCGTGAATATGCCAAAAACCCGTTTCTTTATTACCTTTTTCGTCGTAGTTCTCATAGATTCTATCCCATCGAATTAGTAATTTATTATATCTCCTTTCTGCTTTTGGATTTGAAACACTAGTTTGTTGCCACATACCTTTAAAATAATCTGCCGGAGACATTGGTTTTTCTGTAATTGGTATTAAAATAACTTTTACTTCCATCCCGTCTTCATTCCTTTTCCAGATCATATTTTCTTTATCAAAAGAAACCAAAAAAGATCCGAATTCATCTGCAACATTTAACGGATCTACAGTTTTGTAAGTTTTAGTTTTATTATCATAACTCCATTGTCCTTTAGAATTTTGCAACCACCCATTTCCTGATTCATAAGATTTATCAGAATTAATTTTCATCCATTTAGCTACAGGTGTTTTACTTCTGTTTCCTACCGAAACACTTTCTACTTTCCAAAAACCAATTACCTTTTCTTTTTGCGCATAAAGACTAGTTGCGACTATTAAAAACAATAAGACTATTACTTTACTTTGAAATTTCATTATTTATTGAATTAAAATTTGAACAATTTTTTGTGCTAAAGCCATTTCATTAGTATTATTTCCAAGGTTACTTAGAAAACTAACCACATATTCTTGATTATTTATATTAATAAGCATTGATTTATAACCATCTGTACTTCCACCATGAATGATATAAGGCTTACTTATTTTAAAATCTCCAATCTTACTTTTAGTATTTGAATCAATATCGACCCAACCATTTCCGTAACTAATATATTCTGTTTTATTCTGATGATTTTTAGTTAACAAATTCAATGATTCTTTAGATAACCAACCGGGATTACCTATTACTTGAGCCCATTTATTTAAATCTAATGACGTAGAAAATATTCTTCTTCCTAAACTTAAATCTATAAAAGGTGTTTGTAGCCATGCTTTGCTTTTTTCATCATAACAATAAGCTTTGGCTAACTTTTCAATGATATGATTGTTTTTATCAACTGATATAGTGTTTTTTAATCCTAATGGTATTGTCAACTTTTCTTTTAAGATCTCTTCGAAAGGCATTTTGTAAGTAACTTCTATAACAATAGCTAAAAGATGATATGCAAAATTGCTGTAGTAAAACCTTTCATTTGGTAAATGTAATTGAGGTAATTTACTGATAAAATTTACATATTCATCATTTGAAAATTGAGAACGTTTAAACTTCAAAAAGTTATCCTTCCTTAATTCGTTGGAAACACTATCAAAATCTGCAAGGCCAGAACGGTGACATAATTAATGATGAAGAGTAATTTCAGAATGAAAATTACCTTGATAATCAAAGTCAGTTAAAAGATCTACTAATTTATCTTCTAAATGAAGTAAATTATCCTCAACCGCTTTTAAAACTAAGGCAGCTATCATCGATTTATTTACAGAAGCAATATCAAACTTAGTATTTTTATCTACAGCAATCCCCCAAGTTCTATCAGCAATTCCTAAATAATTTTCATAGATAATTTTGCCCTTTTCTGATATTACAATTCCACCTTGAAATCTATCTTGTGTATATTCACTTGTGAATAATGAATCTATTCGATTGGTAATAATTGAACTATCTTCATTTTTTATTTTTTTAGCTTTTGATTGACAAGAAAAAAGGGAATAAATACAAGTAATTATGATTATCAAATAAGTCTTTCTCATTTGTTTTTGTTTTATACAAATATGAAGACTTCTATTGATATTAGGTTATAAAAAAGCAACTTAGGGATTAAAAACGCGTATTTGTGATGAAAAATAAAAATTAAATAAACGTTTTTTGATATCGTTTAGAGATAGGTACTATTAATTCTAATATTTCAAGATAAAATTTACCTTTTATTTGTTTTACTAATTGAATATTTGATGTGTTTACTAAATAACTTCTATGGCTTCTTTTAATTGCAGGATAATCTTTAAGCTCATCTTCTAATTTTTTTAACGTTTTTCGTATAAGATGTTCCTTTACTATTCCATTAGATTTATATGTAATCGTTATATAATTACCTGAAGACATTGCACATAAAAAATCTTCCATTTTCACTTTTAACTGATCCTTATCGTTGTCCGATTTTAAGAATAAATATGTAGATAATTTTATCTCTTTTTCTTTAAAAAAAACTTGAATCATTAAATAAAATGAAAGTGGAAAAAACATCATTAAAGGAAATTCTTTCTGAATTAAAAGATAAGCTTCTATATTCCATTCTTGCCAATTCCAAAAGAAATTAAAAAGTAAGAAAATCAGCTGATTCCCTATAACTATTAAACTTAAATACCAATAAAATTGTTTGCTAAGAGTAATAACTTGAAATCTAGGCTTCACATATGATTCTAAAAAGAATAGATAGGTAAAAGCTAAAACTCCAAAACTTATACTTCTAAATAAATGTGAATGACCTGAATAAGAAACACCTTTCTGAATACCATAGGCTTCAAAAAAATACAAAACATAAAAAACTGCAATTCCAGAAATTAAACCAAAAGAAATTGGCAAAAAACTGAATAGTTTTTCTTTTTTGTAAAATGATTTATTTAAAAGCAACATCAATGTAGTAATATTTAATCTTGAGTATAATAATTGAAATCTTTTAAAACAACATCTATAAATTCGATATCTGTAAGTTCTGTTGGCTTTTTAATACTTGTAACTTCTTCTATTTTAGATCGTAATTTGATTAAAGTATTATAATCCTTATTTCTTCTAGCTTTTACGTAAGTATCTTTTATAATTCTAACATCATTATCTGAAAGTTTAATAACATTAGAAAATCTAGGTTTATAATCTTCCTTGATTTCTTCTAAAATAGTTCGAGAAAAACTAGCCTTATCTTTTAAATAAACAACAACTGTATTAGCTGCAAAATCTCCTACTCTTTGATTGTTCTTTGTGAAAATAATTAAAAGAAAACCAGCCATTTTACCTGCTAAAAAAATAAGATACAACATTACAAAAAACTCTTCTCTAGCTAAATTATCGTAAAAGAATACAAAAATTAAAATGAAAAAATTAAAGTCTACTACACGCATAAACCAACGAATAGTATAATCTAAAAAAGATGGTTTAAAACCTTCAAAATTTATTACTCTTATATTCATTACTTTTTTTCCTAAGGTTTGTCCATTCATTAATACTTCTGAGTATAAAGAATAAAATGTAATAGGCAGAAAAAACAATACTTGTACAGCTATTTTCGACCAACGATCTTGATCTATATTTGAAATTACTGTATCGAAATCTACGAACTTAGCTAAAACGTAGATGTAAGCAATTTTTACGATATTATCTATCACAAAAGCTAATAAACGTTGACCGACGTTTGCCATCTCAAAATTTATTTTAACATTTTGTGTAGTATTTACTTGTAGTGTGTTCATACAATTTTTACATTTGTCTCTATGAGAGAGATCGCTTTTATAAAGCAAAATAAAGAAAAATGGCTTGAATTCGAAGAAGTAATTTCAAATAAAATTGAAAAAACTCCTGATGAAATCGCGCACCTTCACATTCAAATAATGAATGACTTGTCATATGCGCAATCATTTTATCCAAAAAGTAATGTTGTTCCTTATTTAAATAAACTTGCAAAGAGTAGTTACAGCAAAATATATCATACTAAAAAACAAAGTAAGAACACTTTTCTCTCTTTCTTTTTAGAAACAGTTCCTTTGTTATTGTTTAAGCATAAAAAATACATGTATATTTCTTTTGCTGTATTTTTCACTTTCTTTTTTATAGGTTTACTCTCTACATTTAATGATGAAAATTTCGCCCGTGAAATTTTAGGAAACAGTTATGTAGATCATACTTTAGAAAATATAGAAAGTGGTGATGCACTTGCCATTTATAAAGGAGGTAGTACTTGGGGAAGTTTCATTGGAATTTTTAATAATAATCTTAGAGTTGGTTTAAACATGTTTTTATCTGGACTTTTTATTGGAATTGGTTCTGGATATTACATTATGGTTAATGGAATTATGGTAGCTGTTTTTCAGGCTTTCTTTTACCAACACAATTCTTTAGTTGATAGTTTATTAGGAATTTGGATTCATGGTACCTATGAAATATTTGCTATGATAATTGAAGCAGGTTGTGGATATATTATTGGTGCAAGCATCTTATTTCCAGGAGCTTTAAAACGTTTTGAATCTTTTAAAAAAGGCTTGCGAGAAGCTTTTTTTATCTTTTTAAGTACAATTCCTTTTACTTTTGCAGCCGCATTTTTAGAAGGATATGTAACACGACATTATAACAGAATGCCTGCATTCTTCTGTGTATTAATAATTTTATTCTGTTTGGTTACAATTTCATATTACTATTTAATATTTCCATATAAAGTAGCTAAAAAACAACAAGCTATATGATTAAAAAGCTACTCTATTTTATATTCCTATTTATAGGAAGTTTACAACTATTTGCTCAAGAGGAAGATATCTCTTACGAGAGTTTTTCTCCTGAAAATAGTATAGAAAAGCAACGTAATTTTGACGATGATTTATCTTCTAAATATAATTCTGATGATTTTAAATATAAAGATGATGTAGAAAAAAAGCCTAAGAAAACTGGACCAAATTTCCCGTCTACTTTTCTTAGTAAAGTGGTGCATTTTTTTGTAACGATATTTCCTTATTTACTTGCTTTAATTATCATTTTTATTGTTGTAAAAGCTTTAATAGGTGAGGATTTTAAATGGTTCAATGCATCTAGAAACAAAAAAGTCGAACGTGTTTCCATACTTTCTTCTGAGGAAGAATCGTATTTAGAAAATGAAGATTATAGTAAACTAATTGCTTTATCTAAACAAAAAGGAGATTATAGGAACGCAACACGTTATTACTATTTGTTATTATTAAAAAGTATGTCTAATAAAGGATTAATTACTTTTGATAAGGATAAGACAAATACAGAGTATATTTTCGATTTACAAAAGAAGGAATTAAGAAAACCTTTTTCTTACTTATTATACATTTACGATTACGTCTGGTATGGAGAATTTAATGTTAATCAGACTAATTTTGAGGTAATAGAATCTAATTATGAATCTTTTTTAAAACAATTGTAATGCTAAAAAGGACTAAATTATACATAATAGGATTCGTATTGTTTTCTTTAATTGGTTGTAAAAAAACCAATTGGAGAGAAAACTACCAAGAGCGTTCTAAAGAACCTTTTGGAACATACATTTTTGCCAATGAACTTGAAACCTTATTTAATTATAATGAGTTTACAGTTTTAGATGAACATATTTACGATTATTTATTAATTAATCCTGTTACTACAAAAGATCAGGCGAACTATGTTTGTATTAAATCTTATGCTTATCAATTAGATAAAAAAACTACCAAAAAGCTTTTAGATTTTGTGGCTGTTGGTAACGATATATTTCTATCCTTAAATAGTTTTAATGATACTCTTGAAAAAGAATTAAACTTTAAAACTGAAAATTTAGATAGTACTGTTTATGATATTGAGTTTTTAAAAGAACTTGACGGTACTTTTTATCTCAATAATCAAGAGTTTAAGGTTGATAAATTCTATTTTGACAGAAATATTAGAAAGAATTATTTTAAATCCTTAGATAGCACAAAAACTGTCGTTTTAGGTTCACAAAATGTACCTTCCGAAGGCAAAAAACCTAACTTTATAAAAATTAGTCACGGAGAAGGGAATGTATATTTACATACACAACCTATTGTTTTCACAAATTATTATCTACTAAAAGATACTGCTCCAAAATATGTAGAAAATGTATTCTCTTATCTTCCGGACAGATCAGTTTTATTAGATACACAAACAAAACGTAGCAAATACAACTATCGTGATGAAGAAAAATCTGCATTACAATTTTTCTATAAGCATCCAACTTTAAAATGGGCGCTATATGTTGGATTTATAGGCTTACTTTTATTCTTATTCTTAAATGCTAGAAGAAAACAACGCGCAATACCTGAATTAAAACCTTTGAAAAATTCAACTCAAGATTTTACACACACTATTGCAAACTTATATTTAAGAGAAGACAATCATAAAGATTTAGTGAATAAGAAAATCACATATTTCTTAGAAAAAGTACGTTCGAAGTACCATTTAGATACACAAAATTTAAATTCAACATTTATTGAAAAATTAGCAGCTAAATCTGGTAACACAGAACATACCACAAAATATTTAATTAATACAATTACAACGATTAATAAAAGATCGCAATGCTCACAAGAAGAGTTAGTACAACTAAACTCTCTTATTGAGAATTTTATAAAAAACAAATAATATGGAAGAAACAACTACTCCAAACGACGGTTTAGAATTTGAAAACAGAATAGATCTTTCTGAATTACAAGAAAGTGTATATAAAATTAAAAATCAACTTCATAAAGTAATTGTAGGTCAGAAAAACATGATCGATCTATTAATTGTTGCTATATTTTCTGACGGACATGCTTTAATCGAAGGAGTTCCTGGAGTTGCAAAAACAATTACTACAAAATTATTATCTAGGGCAATGGATATTGATTTTACTAGAATTCAATTTACACCAGATTTAATGCCATCTGATATTTTAGGAACATCTGTTTTTAATGTAAAATCTTCTGAATTTGAATTTAAAAAAGGTCCTGTTTTTTCAAATATGGTCTTAATTGATGAAATTAACAGAGCTCCTGCTAAAACCCAAGCCGCATTGTTTGAAGTAATGGAAGAAAAGCAAATTACCATGGATGGAAAACGTTATCCTATGAGTGCTCCGTTTATTGTATTAGCTACTCAAAATCCTATTGAACAAGAAGGAACTTATCGTTTACCTGAAGCTCAATTAGATCGTTTTTTATTCAAAATTAATGTAGATTATCCTACAGCTGCTGAAGAATTAGAAATTGTTACCAGAGAACAAGCCTTATTAAAAGATAAAAAATTAGATAAAGTAGAAAAAGTAATTACTGGTGAAGAAATTCTTAAGTTTAGAGACTTAATTACAAATATTAAAGTAGAAAAAAACTTATTGGAATACATTGCTAATATTGTAGTTAACACAAGATCTAACTCATTTTTATTTTTAGGAGCTTCACCAAGAGCAACAATTTCTATTTTAAAAGCTTCTAAAGCATTTGCTGCAGTAGCAGGAAGAGATTTTGTTACTCCAGAAGATATCAAAAACGCTGCAATTCCTGTTTTAGAACACAGAGTAATTGTAACTCCTGAACGTGAAATGGAAGGTGTTACAAGTAAGCAAATCATTGAGCAAATAATTGAAGCTGTAGAAATTCCTAGGTAATTGTAAATGAAAACGTTTTTTAACTCTTTATTTTTAAATAATCGCTTTTTTTACGCCTTAGGATTAGTAGCTGCTTTATTTATAGTTGGTTTTTTTGTTCCTATATTTTTTGATGTGGCTAAAATACTACTATTCAGTATCTGTATTTTTACTTGTATAGATATTATACTGCTCTTTTCTAAAAATAAAGGTATTACTGGTGAACGTTTTTTACCTGAAAAACTCTCTAATGGTGATCAAAACAAGATTACGATCACATTAAAGAATAACTACAGCATAAAAATAAATGCTCTAATCTTAGAAGAACTACCTTACCAATTACAATTACGATATTTCAAACTTACCGAACGTTTAAAGAAACAAGAAGAACGAAAAAGTAATTATATAGTAAATCCTAATATTAGAGGTGATTACGATTTTGGTAACATGAATGTTTACGTATCTTCTCCATTGCAGTTTGCTACTAGAAAATATGTTTTAGGAGAACCTAAAATTGTTAAATGTTATCCTTCTTTTTTAAAGTTAAATGATTTTTCTATCAAAGCTATTTCTAACGACATTACAAGTCAAGGAAATAAAAAGATTCGAAGAATTGGTAACTCAATGGAATTTGAACAAATAAAAGAATATGTTACTGGAGATGATATTAGAACATTAAATTGGAAAGCTACAGCGAAACGAAACCAATTAATGGTAAATCAATATGTAGAAGAGAAATCACAACCTGTATATTCTATTATTGATACTGGTAGACCAATGCAAATGCACTTTGATAATTTAACGCTTTTAGATTACTCTATTAATGCTTCTTTAGCAGTTAGTAACGCTATTTTAAAGAAACATGACAAAGCAGGTATGTTTTCTTTCTCGCAAAAAATAGACAATCTTATTGTTGCAGAACAACGTAACTCTCAAATGAATCTGATCTCTGATGCATTGTATAACATTAAAACCAACTTTTTAGAGTCTGATTATAGTTTATTATATGCGTCTATCAAGCGAAAAATAACAAGTAGAAGTTTATTAATACTATATACTAATTTCGAAACTTTAGATGCTTTAAAACGTCAATTACCTTATTTAAGAGCTATAGCAAAAAACCATTTATTATTAGTTGTATTTTTTCAAAATACTGAACTGAATAAAATTATAGATCAAAAATCGAAAAAAGTAAGTGATGTATACGATACTATTATAGCTGAAAAATTCATCTACGAAAAAAAACAAATTGCTAACGAATTAAAGAAATACGGTATTCAGTCGGTTTTAACAAAACCAAAAGAATTAACTGGAAACACTATCAATAAATACTTAGAATTAAAATCAAGAGGATTATTTTAATTCTTATCTCAATCAAAAATTAACTCAAAAACAATAATTATTATGAATTGGTACCTTAAAGTAATGAAACAGTACGCTGATTTTCAAGGAAGAGCAAGAAGACAAGAATATTGGATGTTTATTCTATTTAATATGCTTTTTGCATTTGTTGCTATCTTTTTAGATGGTTTAATTGGCTTTTCCATGAGCGGTGGTGAAGGTTTTTTTCCTGTAGGGATTTTTTACCTACTTTATGTTTTAGCTATGATAATACCTAGTTTAGCTGTAGCAGTTAGAAGATTACACGATATCGGAAAAAGTGGATGGACTTATTTAATTGTTTTAATTCCATTAATTGGGCCTATATTATTATTAGTTTGGTTTTGTACAGATAGCCAACACGGACCTAATCAATGGGGAGATAATCCTAAAGGAATGGGAAATAATAGAAATATTGATCAAATAGGAAGAGATTAATATCAAATATTATAAATACAAATGAGATCGTCCAATTCGGGCGATTTCTTTTTTTAACTAGTATTGTGTAAGATTTTTTTGTTACTTCGTACTAATACCAAATTTATCTTATGAAATCTTACTTAGCTTTACTCATAGCTGTTATTTTAACTTCTTGTGCTTCTGAAACTAAAATACCCAAATTAGAAAAAGGAACTTACAGAGCTGCATTACAAATCCAAGATCAAAAAGAACTTCCTTTTATTTTTGAGGTGATTAATGAAAATGAATTACATGTTTTTAATGCTGAAGAAGTAATAAAAGTTCATGAAATTACTTACAAAAATGACTCTGTAAAAATACAAATGCCATTTTTTGAAGGTTATCTCGTAGCAAAAATTAAAGAAAATAAACTTGAAGGCGAATTTGTAAAATCTAGTTTAGATCGTATTGTTCCATTTACAGCTGAAAAAAACACCAACCGATTCGCTAATACTTCTAAAAGCGTATTTAATATTTCAGGAAACTGGGAAACAGTTTTTAGTCCGAATTCGGAAGAAGATAAATATATAGCTAAAGGTATTTTCAAACAAGAAGGAGATAAAGTTACAGGTACATTTAGAACTACTACAGGAGATTATCGTTTTTTAGAAGGTAATATCAATAATGATATTTTACAACTTTCTACTTTTGATGGCGCTCATGCATTTTTATTCACAGCAAAAGTCACTGACTCTACTATGAATGGACATTTCTATTCTGGAAATCATTGGAAAGAGCCTTTTACAGCAAAACTTAACAACAGCTATGAATTACCTGATGCTGAATCATTAACATATTTAAAAGAAGGTTATGAAACGATTTCATTTTCATTTCCTGATAAAAATGACACTATGGTTTCTTTAAAAGATAACCGCTTTAAAGATAAAGTAACTGTGGTTCAAATTATGGGATCTTGGTGTCCAAACTGTTTAGATGAAAGTAAATACTACTCAGAATATTACGCAAAAAATAAATCAAAAGGAATTGAATTTGTTGCATTAGCTTTTGAAGTTGCTAAAACTAAAGAAGAAGCTTTTGAGTATTTAAATCGTTTAGAAGAACAAACCAATATCACCTACCCTATTTTATTAGCTCAATTTGGTTCATCTAATAAAATTTCTGCTCAAGAAAAGTTACCAATGTTAAATCACGTTTTGTCTTATCCGACTACAATTATACTTGATAAAAAAGGAAAAGTGAGAAAAATTCATACAGGATTTAATGGTCCTGCTACTGGTAAATTATATACCGATTTCACTAAAAGTTTCGACTCTTTTTTAAACGAATTAGTTAACGAATAATCAATCACAAATAACTAAAAATAATGGCAAAAATTGGAATCATAACAGTAAGCGATAGAGCAAGTGCAGGTGTTTATGAAGATCTTAGTGGAAAAGCAATTATAGCAACTTTAAACGATTACTTAGTTTCTGATTGGACAGAAGTTTATCAAATTATTCCTGACGAACAAGATATTATTGAAAATACTATGATTGATATGGTTGACAATAAAGGTTGTTGTTTAGTTATTACAACAGGTGGAACAGGTCCAGCAAAAAGAGATGTTACTCCTGAAGCTACTGAGGCTGTTTGTGATCGTATGATGCCAGGTTTTGGTGAGTTAATGAGAGCGGAATCTCTAAAATATGTTCCTACAGCTATACTTTCGAGACAAACTGCTGGTCTTAGAAATGAAAGTTTAATTCTCAATTTACCTGGTAAACCGAAATCGATTCGTGAATGTTTAGATGCAGTTTTTCCTGCCATTCCATATTGTATCGATTTAATGAACGGACCATATTTAGAGTGTAATCATGAAGTTATAAAACCATTCCGTCCAAAGAAAAAGTAATAACTATCTTAGTATCATGATAAAAGCATCAAAATATATAAAAGCTGAAGACTTATTAGCTTGGAATATCGATCTTGAACTTGGTTTAACTACTAAAACCGTTAAAAAAGGAGAACTCTTTTTAGAAGAAGGTCAACGTTGCGATTACTTTTATTATGTTTTAAAAGGTTTTGTACGCCTTTATTATCTAGATATTGAAGGCAATGATATTACACATTGGTTTTCTACAGGAGATTCTATGATAACTTCACACTTTAGTTTTATAAAGCATGAGAAAAACATTCTTTTTTTTGAAGCTTT
>ERZ1740052.258-NODE-258-length-18695-cov-5.802414_pt1 | contig 18695 bp, 22 predicted proteins | sample MGYA00581750_ERZ1740052 | MGnify/ENA primary metagenome ERZ1740052 (study PRJEB43018, sample SAMN04849743) | marine metagenome | isolation source: floating plastic debris | place: Pacific Ocean | collected 2008-08-30 | study: EMG produced TPA metagenomics assembly...
GATAAAATTAGAAGAGATTCTGTAATTATTCAAGAATCTTAAAATGAAATTAACTCTATAACGTCATCATGAGGATGTAAAGACGAAGTGATCTCTTAATTGATTAACAGATTGCATTAAGCCACTGAGTTAATTTCGTAATGACGATAAAAAATAAATTAAAAAATGAAACTGAAATTAAAAAATTATAAAGAACAATTGAATGAATGGCCAGAATCAGGTCATCATATCATGGCGCAATACGATGAAGAAAAAGTAATTGTATATCAGTCATACAGGCCAGCGATCGGGAATTTTGCTGTGAGAAACCAATTTTTTGGTGGTCCATCCAAGTATACAAGAATGTCTTGGATTAAACCAAACTTTCTATGGATGATGTATAGAAATGGTTGGGGAACAAAAGAAGGTCAAGAAGTTGTTTTAGCAATTCATTTAAAGAGAACTGCTTTCGAACGCTATTTGAGTCAGGCTGTATATTCGAGTTATCAATCTCATTTGTACGAAAATGAAGAAGCTTGGAAAGAAGAAATTCAAAATTCAAACATTCGATTACAATGGGATCCAGATCATGATCCGTATGGAGCAAAACTAGAACGTAGAGCGATTCAATTAGGAATCAGAAACGAAGAAATAGTAAAATTTGGTAAAGAAGATATTATTGAAATAGAAGACATATCAGCATATGTAAATCAACAATATCGATTTGTATTAAACAAAAATTTAGATGCTTTAGAGCTTCCAGAAGAAAAACCATATTTGAGTTTTAATGAAGAAGTGAATCGATTTTTGAAGATTAAATAAACAAAAATAAAATTAAGAAAAGGTGAATAGAGCAGGAAGAAAAATAAAAGCAGAAGAGACAATAAAAATCTTGGAAGATGGCTTTTATTAAGATAAAAATAATAGTCTAGTAGAACTAAAAACTGATATAGAGAATTCAGTAAAGAAGTCAGTACATTATACATCTGAAGATTTAGATGAATTAAATGATAACGTAGTTTTAGATAAAAATTTCGATACAGTTTTCGAAGTAACTAATGAAGATTCAATCAGTGCAATTTTAAGATTGTCCAAAAATGATGAAGTAATGTGTTTAAATTTTGCTTCAGCAAAGAATCCTGGAGGAGGTTTTTTAAATGGTTCATTAGCACAAGAAGAAAGTTTAGCATTATCATCAGGACTGCATGAATCTCAAATGAGTGTTTTTGAATTTTATGAAATGCATAGAAAGATGAAATCTTGTTTGTATACAGATAACATGATTTATAGTCCAAATGTGCCAGTCTTTAGAGACCATACAACAGAGCTTTTATCAGAATATCAACAATGCAGTTTTATTACTTCTCCAGCAGTAAATTTAGGAGCAGTAAAACGTAATGAACCTAATAAAGTTGAAAGTGTTCAAAAAGTGATGAGCAAGCGTATTGAAAAGCTTTTAAGTTTAAGTTATGCAAAAAAACATGATACTTTGATTTTAGGAGCTTGGGGATGTGGAGTTTTTCAGAATGATCCTAATGATATTGCAAAGTTGTTTAAATCGCATTTTGACAATAAGTTTAAAAATCAATTTAAAAGAGTAGTTTTTGCGATTTACTCAAAAAATGAAAAGTTTATAGAAGCATTTCAAAAAGAGTTTGATTAAATGATCTTTATTCCGTCATCACGAGGAAGAATGACGAAGTGATCTTTTAATTATTGACTTAGAATATTAATTAGAGTTTTTAAATAAATAGATTGCTTCACTCCACAGAGTTCCGTTCGCAATGACGTTAATAATTGTAAAATAAAAAACCAACAAAAATGAAAAAGAAAATAGAACAAACATTTTTAGGATTAGCTGTAGGAGATGCATTGGGAGTTCCAGTAGAATTTACATCTAGACTAACATTACAGGAATTTCCAGTAAAAACAATGCGAGCGTTTGGTTCTCATCATCAACCCAAAGGAACTTGGAGTGATGATAGTTCTTTAACATTTTGTTTAGCTGAAAGTTTATGTAAATGTTATAATACAAAATCTATAGCTACAAATTTTTTACGTTGGTATAACGATAGCTACTGGACAGCACACGGAGAAGTTTTCGATATCGGAATTGCAACAAATACAGCAATAAATTCTTTCGCAAAAGGAACGCCAGCAACATTAGCTGGTGGAACAGATGAATTTGACAATGGAAATGGATCTTTAATGAGAATAAGTCCGTTAGCATTTTATGTAAAAGATATGTCAATTGAAGAACGATTTCAAAAAGTGAAAGAAGTTTCTTCAATCACACATGGACATATCCGTTCTGTGCTGAGTTGTTTCATTTATGTGGAGTTTATGATAGGTTTATTAAGAGGATTGGAAAAATTTGAAGCTTACGGAAAGATGCAACACATAGTGAATAAATTCTTAAATGAAAACGCGATTTGTTCTAAAAGTGAAATCAATAAGTTTCATAGAATATTAGAAAATCCAATAGGTGATTATATAATTGAACCTGTATATAAATTGGAAGAAAAACAGATTAGTGGATCGGGTTATGTATTAAATACTTTGGAAGCGAGTTTATGGAGTTTTTTAACTACAGATTCTTATGCGGAAGCAGTTTTAAAAGCTATGAATTTAGGTGAAGATACAGATACAACTGCTTGTGTTACCGGAGCTTTAGTAGGTTTATATTATGAAGAAGAGAGTATACCAAAAGATTGGTTATATGATCTAGTAAAAAGAGAAGAAATAATCGATTTATCACATCGATTTTCAAAAAGTTTAGAAAAATGAAAAATAGAATAGATTTAGCAAAAAGATCACTAACAGGAATAGCAATAGGAGATGCTTTTGGTGATAGTTTTTTTAGAGAAAGAGCAATTGTAGAATCTGCTTTAGAAAATAGATTCATTCCAGAAACAGAATGGAGATATACAGATGATACAATTATGGCAATTCCTTTGTTAAAATCTTTAGAGTTGTATGGAGAAATAAATCAAGATTTTGTTGCAGATCAGTTCGCTCAAAACTTTTTAAAAGACAGACATAGAGGTTACGGACCTTCAATGCACAGAAAATTATTAGAATTTGATGCAAATAAAAATTGGTTAGAAATATCAAAATCAAGTTTTAATGGTACTGGGTCGATGGGAAATGGTAGTGCAATGCGAGTTGCGTTAATTGGTGCATATTTTTATGATGATTTAAGTAAGGTTACAGAGCAAGCTAAACTTTCATCAGAAATAACGCATTATAACAATGAAGCCATAGCTGGAGCAATAAGTGTAGCAATTGCCACTGCCTTATGTACAAAAAGTAATGAGTTAAATAAAGAAGTTTGGTTAGATACAATTATTGATTTTACACCAGAAAGTGATTTAAAATACAAAATCAAAAAGATTAAGCATTTACCTAAATCGTACGATATACGAACTATAGTTACAGCTTTAGGAAACGGAACAAAAATGTTAGCTCAAGATACTGTTCCAGTTGCATTATGGAATGTATATCACTATCTAGGAGATTTTGAAGAGTCGCTTTGGAATACAGTTTCTGCGTTAGGAGATAGAGATACAACTTGCGCAATTGTAGGAGGAATTAATATGATGTGTTCTGAAGAAAGTAAAGTTCCAAAACAATGGGAAAATGATGTAGAAAAATGGAACGAGAGTATTTTTTATAAATAAAGAATTTTAGCAATGAAAAAGATAAAGTTATATAGACCAGTAGGAGAAAAAGAAATGTTATTAATAGCTGAAAGTGGATTTGAAAAATTTCCACCAAGGTTGGAGTGGCAACCTATTTTTTATCCTGTTTTAAATGAAGAATATGCTTCAGAAATAGCAAGTAAATGGAATACCACAGATCCTTTTGGTAACTATTTAGGGTTTGTAACAGCTTTTGAAATTTCTGAAGATGAGTTTAAAAAATATCCAATCGAAAATGTAGGAGGGAAAATTCATAATGAATTATGGGTTCCAGCAGATCAATTGGAAAGTTTTAATGAAGCGATACAAGGGGAAATAAAAACACTTAAGGTTTATATCGGTAAAAATTATAAAACTAGTGAAAGTCTACTGGTAAATGAAATTATGAAAACTGTAGAAAATATTCATAATTAAGTAATATGTCAGTTCGAGTGATTTTTCTGAAGATTGAGTTTATCGAAATCGGAAGAAAAATTGTATCGAGAACAAATTAAAATATCTCGATGCAATTCTAATATATTGGAATCACTCGATATGCTAATAAAACAAGAAATATGAAAATTGAATTACATAAAGGAGATATTACTAAAATAGCAGTAGATGCAATTGTAAACGCAGCAAATTCTAGTTTATTAGGTGGAGGAGGAGTAGACGGAGCAATTCATAGAGCAGGAGGAAAAGCTATTTTAGAAGCTTGTCAAGAGATTCGAAATCGACAAGGAAAAAGTAAAACCGGAGAAGCAGTAATTACAACTGCTGGAAATTTACCAGCTAAAAAAGTAATCCATACTGTTGGTCCGGTTTATAATGGAGGAAGTCGATTAGCGTTGGAAAAAGAATTATTGATCAACAGTTATAAAAATAGTCTGTTATTAGCGAAAGAGCATGATTTAAAAACGATTGCTTTACCGAATATTAGTACAGGAATTTATAGGTTTCCTAAACAGTTAGCAGCAGAAATAGCTATTGAAACGGTAAAAGAATTCCCAGTTGTAGAAAAGTTAATTTTTGTCTGTTTTGATGAAGAGAATTACAGAATTTACAAAGAGATTTTAAAATGAAAGAGATAAAATATATAAAAGGTGATGCTACTTCACCTCAAGCTAAAGGAGTTAAAATTATAGCCCATATATGTAATGATTTAGGAGGCTGGGGAAAAGGGTTTGTTTTGGCTATTTCAAAAAGATGGAAGGAGCCAGAGACCAGTTATAGGAAATGGCATAGAGAAAGATCAGAGAATGATTTTGAGCTTGGAAACATTCAAATTATACAGGTTGAAAAGTTTGTATATGTATGTAATATGATTGGGCAAAGAGGAATGAAAACTGGTAGTAATGGAGTTCCAATACGATATGAAGCAGTTAATAAATGTCTTGAAAAATTGTCTGATGTAGCTAAAGAGTTAAATGCTTCTGTACATATGCCAAGAATAGGATGTGGATTAGCAGGAGGTAAATGGGAAAAAATAGAGCCAATTATCAAAGAGAATTTAATAAAAAATGAAATCGATACAATAGTGTATGATTTTGAATAAAAAGTTATTATTTGGAGTAAAAAACGAAGTGATCTATAAATCAATAAAAAGATTACTTCATTTCATTCGTAATGACGAAATAAAATATAAAAGAAATGAAATTAACAATACATGGATATTCAACAGCATTATTTTCAACATGGTACTTTATTGAAGAACTTGGATTGTTATTTGATGCTGGTGACGGATTAACATCCAATTTATTAGGGAAGTGTGGTAAAATAAAAAACATTTTTATCTCACATGCAGATAGAGATCATTTAGGTGGAATTTTTCAGTATAATCAATTGTTTGCGCATCGTAAACCAAATATTTATTATCCCAAAGATTCAGGATCGTTTCCATTTATACAAAATTTCACTAGTCTATTTGACCCACATACATCAGGAACAATATGGAATAGTTTAGAAGACGAACAAGTTATTCAGATAAAATCTGGAATCGAAGTTTTATGTTTTGAAAATCAGCATATAGATGTGAAAGATCAATTAAAAAGTTTGTCTTTTCAAGTATTTGAAACAAAGCATAAATTGAAGCAAGAGTTTACAAATTTATCTTCAAATGAGATTATAGCTATAAAGCAAGACAAAGGAGAAGATTTTATAAAAGAGAAGATTAAAAATTCAGTTCTAGTGTATTCGGGAGATACACCAGTGTATGATTATTCAAAATATGATAATTGTGGAGTGTTAATTCATGAAGCCACATTTTTAAAGAAAGAAGAAGTAGAAAAAGGTAATGATAAAAATAAACACAGTTCTTTAGAAGAAGTGTTAGAAATGGTGAGTCAGATCAATATTGAAAAACTGATTTTAGGTCATTTTTCATCACGATATGATATGCAGCAAATCGATCAAACGATTAAAGAACTCATTAAATACTATAATATTAAAATACCAGTATTTAGAGTTCCTTTAGGTCGATCTCAAAGAGATATTTTAAATCAAAAACCTTTGAATTAACTATAGTTAAAACTTGAGATTGCACAAAAGTGCATAATGATAAATCGATGCAGTCGAGATCAATTAAAAACAAAATAAAATGAACGAAAGAGAAATAAAAAGTATAAGTAAGTTTCTAAGTCTACTACTAAGACATCAACCTGATTTAATTGGACTGAAATTAGATGAAAATGGTTGGGCAGATGTAACTGAACTTATTGAAAAATCGAAAAGAAAAGGAAAGCACTTTTCAATAGAAAAACTAGAAGAAGTAGTTGCAACAAACGATAAAAAGCGATTTAGTTTTAATGAAGATCAAACAAAGATTAGAGCCAATCAAGGTCATTCTTTAAAAACGATTGATTTAAAATTAGAAGCTATTCAACCACCAGAATATTTATATCACGGAACGGTATCAAAGTTTATGCAATCGATAAAAGAAAAAGGATTGCAAAAAATGAGCAGACAACACGTGCATTTAAGTCAAGATTTAGAAACAGCAACAAAAGTTGGAAGTAGAAGAGGAGTTCCTACGATTTTAACTGTTCGCTCAGGAGCAATGCATGTGGCAGGATTCGAGTTCTATCAATCTAAAAACGGAGTGTGGTTAACAGATCATGTACCAGCAAATTTTATAGAATTCAAGTAGAAGAAATACGAAAGTATGTCAAACTAGATTTCCGTCATCACGAGGGAGAATGACGAAATGATCTTTTTATTGATAGTCTTTGAATATTATTTAAAACGATGTTATTGAAAGATTGCTTCTTTCGTCCATTTATCGAAATGGCATGAAATTAAAAAGTGTAGATATTATTTAAATAAAACAACTATGAAAAAAATTAATGTACACGACGAAATATTTTTAATAGAAAACTTCCTTTCAGAAGAAGAGTGTTTTGAGTATTTACTAAAATATCAGACTGTAGAATTTGAAGAAGCAAAAATTTCTGTAGATGGAAATCAGGTAATGAATAAAGGAGTCCGTAATAACGATCGTTACTTGTTTTTTGATGAAGATTTAGGAAAAGATTTCTGGAATCGATTACAAGATTTTATTCCTAAGAAAGTTGGATTTTATGAAGGAATTGGCTTAAATGAAATGTTTCGAGTGTATAAGTACACCAAAGGTCAACGCTTTAAAATGCATATTGATGGAAGTTACAGAAGGAATTTAGAAGAGCAAAGTTTCTATTCTTTTCTAATTTATTTGAATGATGATTTTGAAGGAGGAGAAACAGTTTTTAGAAACATTGGTACAGTAAAACCAAAGAAAGGAACTGCTTTAGTTTTCAGACATCGATTACGTCATGAAGGAAAAGAATTAATTTCAGGAGTAAAGTATGTTTTAAGAACAGATGTAATGTATAGAAGAGTTTAAAAGTTAATTATGAGAAGTGTCATAAAGAGAATACACCTAAAAATCTACTGCAAGATACGTTAAGAATGAAAAGCTGTTTGAGCGATAGCGAGTTCTTTTCATTTAGTATCGAGGATACTATTTTTAGAGTGATATGATCTTAAGACTAGATTTTTTTGATTCTTTTTTCATCAATGGAAAAAAGAATGTATAAATCAAAAGATTAAAACAAAAGTTATAGAAAAGAATGTAGTTAAATATGGTGTTGTTGGATTCAGTAAAAATAGATTTGATAAAAAATCAGCATATAAATTATTAGATGAGATTTTTCAAGAATTGAAAATAAATCATTCTGAAGATATAGTAGAAATTGTAAGCGGATATACAAATTCGGGAATTCCTAAAATAGCTTATGAATTAGCAGATAAATACGAATTTAAAACGGTTGGATTTTCAGCAAAACAAGCTTTAAAAGTTTCGAGTGGTACTTATCCAGTATCGAAAGTAATTTTAGAAGGGGAAAGGTTTGGAGAAGAATCCCATGAATTTATAAATTATATAGATCATTTAATACGAATTGGAGGAGGACCACAAAGTAGAAAGGAAACAGAGCTATTTAAAAGAGAAGTTGGTAGCAGAATAAGCGAATCAATTTTAATTGAGCACGAAGTCGAATGGTATGGTAAATAAATTTGTAAAATGAAAAAACTAAAAATAAAACTAGTATATAAAGAACCAGAATTAGGTAAAGCTTGGGAATCTTACTTTTCAGAATTTGAAGATGTTGAAATTATTGGAAAAGATATAGTTAAGGTTGCTTGCGACGCTATAGTCAGTCCAGCAAATTCTTTTGGTTTTATGGATGGAGGTTTAGACATTCATTTATCAGAAACTTTTGGTTGGCATATTCAAGATGAATTACAAAAACGAATAGCTCTATTAGATGAAAGAGAATTGTTGGTAGGGCAGTCAATGATAATTCCAACGGAGAATGAAAAAATCCCATATTTGATTTCTGCTCCAACAATGCGAGTTCCTATGAGTTTTAATATTGCAACTTCTGTAAATGCTTATTTAGCAATGAAAGCAATTCTAATAGCGGCAAAAAAGCATGAAGAAATTCATACTATTGCTGTTCCAGGTTTATGTACAGGTTGTGGAAGAATGCCTTTTGATATTGCAGCAAATCAAATGTTTTTAGCATACGATGAGGTTGTTTTAGGAAATTATAAAGACTATAAAACTTTTGGTGATACACAAAAATTCCAATATCGATTAAATGAAAAAGGATTGATCTGGGATTATTAAAAAAGAAATAAAATGAAAGAGTTAAAAGAAATACTAACTAAAGTAAATTCAAAAAATAATAGAAATAACATCACATTCCTAACAGGAGCAGGAATATCATCAGCAAGTGGAATTCCAACCTACCGAGGAACTGATGGAATATGGATAAAAGGAACGAAATATTACAAACCCGAATCGTTTGGAACTTTTGAACATTTTAGTAAGAATGCAGATGAAGTTTGGCAATACACATTTTTTAGAAAGAAAATGTTTGCAGAAGCTAAACCGAATGTATCGCATTTTAAATTAGTTGAAATAGAAAACACTTTACAAGATCGTTTTCACTTAATTACACAGAATATAGATAATTTGCATCAAAGAGCAGGCTCTAAAGCTGTATACGAAATACATGGCAATTTAAGAGAAATGTGTTGTGCAGATGAATGTACGAAAGATGTTTATGAAATGCCTAAAGAGATTCAGCTAAAAGCTATAGATGAGGATTTAAGTTATGATGAAAAGCAATTATTAGTGTGTCCAAAATGTGGAACAGATACGCGTCCGAATATTTTATGGTTCGATGAGTTTTATAATGAACGAAATTTTAAACTTCACACAACATTAAAAATAGCTAAAAATTCCGGAGTTTTAATAATTTTAGGCAGTTCTGGTGCTACTACTTTACCGAATAGATTAGTAGAACAAACAATTAAATACGGAGGAGCTGTAATAGACGTAAATCTAGAAGACAACAACTTTACAGAAAACTTCGGAGATAAAAAGCAGTTTTACAAGTTTAGAGGTACAGCGCTAGATTTTTTAACACAATTTCAAGAAGCATTATAAAATGGAACCAAGAACATTTACCATAGGAGATATACACGGAGGCTTATTAGGCTTACGGCAGGTAATTGATAAACTAGAGTTACAGCAAAACGATACCTTAATTTTTTTAGGAGATTATGTCGATGGTTGGAGTGAATCTGCTCAGGTTATCGATTATTTAATGAAATTAAGAGAAAAACACGATTGTATTTTTATAAAAGGAAATCACGATGAATATTGCGAAAACTGGTTAAGAAGTGGCATAACGAATGATATTTGGTTATTTCATGGAGGTGTTAAAACAATTGAAAGTTATGATGGATATACAGAATATGATAAACTACAGCATTTACAGTTTATAGAACAAATGAAGTTATTTCATATTGATGCTGATAATCGATTGTTTATTCATGCAGGATTTTCATCAATGCACGGACCGCAAAAAGAAGTGTATGAATCTAATTTTAATTGGGATCGAACACTTTGGGAAACAGCAATTTCTTTAGATAAAACTTTAGATAAAGATTCACCATTGTATCCGAAACGATTGACTTTATTTCATGAGATTTATATCGGACATACACCAACAACTAGATATAATCAATTCGGACCAATGAACGGAGCTAATGTTTGGAATATAGATACTGGAGCAGCTTTTAAAGGACGTTTAACGGCCTTAAATATCGATACGAAAGAGTTTATACAAAGTGAAGAGGTTAGAAAACTATATCCTAAAGAAAAAGGTAGAAATTCAATGCCCTATTTAGTGATTTAAGAATAAACGTCAATCTGAATTTATTTTAGGTTCTCAGCAAAATAAGATTGAAGAACATAATATTTTAAATTAATAATAAATATAAGCTGTCATTAGAAAATAATCCTAAAAATCCACCGTATGACACGTAAAAAATAAAAAGTTGTTTAAGCGTAGCGAGTTCTTTTTATTTAGTGTCGAGGATGAGATTTTTAGAACTTAATTTTCTTAAGACTAGATTTTTTTGATTCTTTTTTCATCAATGGAAAAAAGAATAATTAATTATTTAAACTAATCTCATGATTGTTATTCAAAGTAAAAGAAGAAAGGTAGAAAACATACTAAAAGATTTTCCAGATGCGGTTATAGTTGATGTAACTTCAAAAGGAGAAATGCCAATGGTAAAATTTAGTCCGTTTTATCCTGTAGGAAATATTCCAATTCCTTTTTCTGAAGGTAAATATTCGGCTTCTGTAGAAGGAATATGGCAAGGATTAAAAGTTTTTGAAGCACAAGACGTAGATGAATCAAAGTTTAAGGTGACTTCTATGAAGGGGTTAAAAAGAACAGTTCGAAAATTTGGAAAACCTTTAGGACATAGAAAAGGAGTTAAAGGAGAGGAATTGTTAGATTATATTTTAGCAAGAAAGGAAATTTATTTGCCGATATATAATTGGGTTTTAGACCATGTTTTACAAGATGAATTAAGTGAACTAATTGAATTATCGAAAAATAAAACATTAGTTCTTTTAGATTATGAAACTAATGAAGATGTTGAAAATCCCAAGAAACCTCTATCTCATGCAGGATTGATTAAGATGAAAATAGAAGGAAGATTATAAAATATAAAAGCTATGAAATATTCAAATACAACTATACAAGAAAGATATAATACAGGAGAACATTTAAAATATATATTCTTCTGGGGACATCAACCAAAGAAAGATGGAACTATTAGCAAATCATGTTTCAGTCAATGGTGGGAGTCTGATTTTGTGATCAACGGAATTACATACAAAACTGCTGAACATTATATGATGGCAGAAAAAGCCAGATTGTTTAACGATGATGAGGTTCTATCAGAAATCCTATCATCAAACCATCCGCATGATGTGAAACAATTAGGACGAAAAGTGAAAGGATTTAATTCATCAGTTTGGGACAATCAGAAATTTTTAATTGTCTATAAAGGAAATTTAGCTAAGTTTTCTCAAAACGATGCATTAAAAGAATTTCTAATGAACACTAAAGATAGACTCTTGGTCGAATCTTGTCCGTATGATTAAGTATTGGGAGTTGGTTTGGCTTTAGATTACAAGAATATTGAAAATCCGAACAGGTGGAAAGGATTAAATTTGTTAGGCTTTGTTTTAATGGAAGTTAGAGACCATTTAAGAAAAAATTAGGATTTGTTAAAAAAATAATAGGTAATATGCAAAGTCAAAAACCTATTAATTTAAACTATGAAAATTCTCAAAATTATTACTTTTGCGCTTATTTTTTCCGGAATGCAAAGCATTACTTCACAACAAAACTTAGGATATCAAAAACCTTCAAAAGAAATTTTAGATTTAGTAGATGTTCCTCTTGCTCCATCTATACGAATAGATGATAAAGGAGAGAACTTAGTTTTTCTATACAGGGACAGTTATAAGTCTATAGAAGAATTATCTGAAAAAGAAATGAGATTAGGAGGACTTAGAATTAATCCTAAAACAAATATCTCCAGTAGAGCTACATATTTTAATAATATTAAACTTAAAAAAACAAGTAGCGAAACTATCAAAGAAGTTCAAGGTTTACCTACTTCACCAAGATTAGCAAACTTTTCTTGGTCTCCGAACTATAAAAAGATTGCATTTACCAATACAGTAAGTACAGGTGTAGAACTTTGGATTTTAGATATTGCTTCTGCAACAGTTCATAAAATTACCGAAGCAAACTTAAATGCTAATATGGGAAGTCCTTTTTTATGGTTTAAAAATAATGAGGCATTATTAGTAAAAGTTTTACCAAACGATAAAAAAGAATTAATAAATCAAGCTACTGCTGTTCCTTCTGGACCAACAATTTCTGTTAGTGAAGGAGTAAAAGCTCAAAACAGAACATATCAGGATTTATTAAAGAACCCTAATGACGAACATAATTTCGAACAATTAGTAAGATCAGATATTTATAAAGTAGACTTAAAAGGACAAAAAAGTAAGTGGGCAAAAACTGCTATGTATTGGAGAATGTCATTTTCTCCAGATGGTTCTTATATCATGACTACAGAATTAGATAAACCATTTTCTTACTTAGTGCCTTATTCTCGTTTTCCACACGAAACAAAGATTTATAAAAGTGATGGAACGTTCTTTAAAACTATTAATAAAGTTGAAAATGATGAGGTCCGTCCAAAAGGGTTTATGTCTACAATTAAAGGAAAAAGAAGCTTTAGTTGGAGAGCAGATGAAGGAGCTACTTTAATATGGGCAGAAGCTTTAGATGGAGGAGATCCTAGTGTTGAAGTATCTCACAGAGATGAAGTTTTTGAATTAAAAGCGCCATTTTCAGGAACACCTAGATCTATTTTAAAAACAGTTAACAGATTTAGTGGGATTTTATGGACGAATGATAAAAATAAAGCTTTAGCCTACGGATATTGGTGGAATACAAGAAACTTAAAAACGTATTTATTCGATCCAGAGAATAACAGTAAAAAACCAGAAATATTATTCGACTATAATTATCAAGATAGATATAGTGATCCAGGAAGTTTTGTAACTGTTAAAAATGAATTAGGAAGAAACGTAGTTTATATTGAAAAAGGGAAAGTGTATCTTAATGGAGATGGTTACACGAAAGAAGGTCAATTTCCTTTTATAGACAAGTTATCTTTAAAAGATAAAAAGACAAAAAGAGTATATCAATCTGCTTATAAAGATAAAAAAGAAGAGATTTATACTGCTTTAGATTTAAAGAAAGGTAAATTTTTAGTTGGAATAGAATCTGCTAATGATTATCCTAACTTCTACATTCGAAATATTAATAAGAATAATAAATTAAAGCAAATTACAAATTTTGAAAACCCATTTAAGAGTCTTCAAAATGTTCATAAAGAAGTAATTAAATATAAGAGAGAAGATGGATTAGAACTTTCAGGAACATTGTATTTACCAGTTGGTTATGATAAAAATAAGAAAGAGAAAATGCCAATGATACTTTGGGCTTATCCAAGAGAATTTAAAAATAAAAAGAGTGCAAGTCAATCAACTTCAAATGCAAATTCTTTTACTTATCCTTATTGGGGATCAGTTATTTATTGGGTAACTAAAGGATACGTTGTTTTAGATGATGCTTCTTTCCCAATTGTAGGTGAAGGAGACGAAGAGCCAAACGATTCGTTTAGAAAACAACTTGTAGGAAATGCAAAAGCTGCTATCGATGCTGTTGACAAATTAGGATATATTGATAGAAACAAAGTTGCTGTAGGCGGACATTCTTATGGAGCGTTTATGACAGCTAATCTTTTATCTCATTCAAATTTATTTGCTGCAGGAATAGCTAGAAGTGGAGCTTACAATAGAACATTAACTCCTTTTGGTTTTCAAAGTGAAGAGCGTAGTTATTGGGATGCGCCAGAAGTATATTATAAAATGTCACCTTTTATGCATGCAGATAAAATGAAAACTCCTTTACTATTAATTCATGGTGAAGCTGATAATAACTCAGGAACATATCCATTACAGAGTAAACGATATTTCAATGCATTAAAAGGATTAGGAGCAACTGCAAGATTAGTAATGTTACCAAAAGAGAGTCATGGTTATAGAGCAAAAGAATCAATATTACATCTTTTATGGGAACAAGAACAATGGCTAGATAAATATGTAAAGAATAAAAAATAAGTTATTTCAAATCAATTTAAAAGAACCATCTAATTAGGATGGTTTTTTTATGGAAGAAATTTAATTGTGTAAAAACAACGCAAAATATTTTGCAAATCCGTTTTCTTAAATTATATTTGTGTTGTAATTACGCAAATTAAATTATTTGTGATAAAATAAATAGTATGAGTGAAGAATTAAAACCAAGATTTGTTGATGCCTTACGAAGGAATAACGATCAAATTAGAGAAGACAGAGCCAAAACTATTGGAGAAGATGCAGAATTAATCTATCGAAGAAGAGTAGAAGACATCGAGTTAAAAATTAAAAGATTAACAAGAGAACAAGAAGGAGCTATAGACATCAGCCCATTAGATAAAAACAGTTTAACGTTTGCAGATTTTGATCCGGAAAGTTTTGTGATAAAAGACATAGAATTATCCTTAAAAATTAGAAACTTAAACATTCAATTAGAAATTGCACAAAAACGATACGAATACTTATTCGGTAAAAAAATATAATTATGGGAGGAACTAGATATAATTTAAGTAAAAGAGCTTTAAAAGCACAAAAGGAAGGTTACGCAAGCAAGTCAATGAATGAAATCTTCAAGCAAAATAGAGAAAGACGTTCGCACAATTCAATGAATCCGAATGGAGTAGATTTCAGAGAAGCAAGAGATTCAGAAGTACACCCAAATTCATTTCCAGTAATTTTAGCGTTAGATGTTACAGGAAGTATGGGACATATTCCACACGATTTAATTAAAGAAGGTTTACCTAGGTTAATGGGTGGAATTATTCAAAATGGAGCAGAAGATGTCGCTTTATTATTCTTAGGAATCGGAGATCATGAATGTGATAGTTATCCATTACAAGTAGGTCAGTTTGAATCTGGAGATGAAGAATTAGATATGTGGTTAACGAGAACTTATATCGAATCTGGTGGAGGTGGAAATGCAGGTGAAAGTTACTTGTTATCATGGTATTTCGCTGCCTTCCATACAAGAACAGATGCTTTTGAAAAGAGAAATCAAAAAGGAATTTTATTTACGATTGGAGACGAACCTAATTTAAAACATTTACCAGCTTCAGCAATACAAGAAATTATGGGAAGCGGTCAGCAAACATTTTCAGAAATGGAATTGTTTCAAGAAGTTCAAAAGAAATATGATGTTTTCCATATTAGTGTAAATCATTCCGGAAGAGCTATTCAAGCAGAGAAAGGCTGGAAACAATTATTAGGAGACAATTGTATTTCTGTAAGTGATTATAGAACAATTCCTGAAGTTATTACAAAAGTAGTATGTGAAAATTATCCAACAACAAGTGGAAAAACAGATATTTCAGGAGTAAACTTTGATGATATCGAAATGTTATAATATGTCAATGGATTGAAACCCCTTAGATAGTAATAATAATTTAAAATCAGTAGGTTTAAGATTTGTTAAGCCAAGGAGTTTAAACTCCTTGAATATAAAAGATGAAAAAAGCAAAAATAGTTATAGGATTAGGTTTTGGTGACGAAGGAAAAGGTATTACAACAGATTTTTTGTGTACTAAAAATCCAGAAGCTATAGTAGTTCGTTTTTCTGGCGGACAACAAGCAGCACACACGGTTAAAATAGGAGACAAAAAACACGTACATTCTAGTTTTTGTAGTGGAGCATTACGTGGATTACCTTCTTATTTTAGTGAACACTGTACTATTCATCCTACTTTTTTGCATACAGAATTACAAGAATTAAAAAAGAAGAAAGGCAACGTTACTTTGTCAGTGCATCCATTGGCAAAAGTAACGACTCCTTTCGATGTTTGGTCGAATAGGAAAAACAGTAAAAATTTAGCTCACGGAAGTTGTGGTAAAGGAATAGGAGCAACAATGAAGAGAAATGAAGGTCCTTATAAGTTGTATGCTATCGATTTGGTCGGTCCTAAATCTATGCTTTTAGAAAAACTAAAAAGTATTGCAAACTATTATGGATTATTTGATATTCCAGAATTAAGTGCTGAAGTAGCATATTTTTTAGATTGTATTTCCGATTTAGATATAAAAATTAAAGACTATTCTTTTTTAAATACATATGAAACCATTATTTTCGAAGGTAGTCAAGGAGTATTATTAGATATGAATCATGGTACGTTTCCTAATGTTACTTACGCAAATACAACAGCAAAAAATGCCATAGAGATTTGTGAAAAGTTAAACATTGAAAATATAGAAACCTATTATATCACAAGATCTTATGCGACACGACATGGAAATGGTTGGATGCTAAATGAAGAAGAGTTAGAATTGGTAAATACTGAAGAAGAAACCTGTGTTTACAACGAGTTTCAAAAACATTTACGAACAGCTAAACTAAACATACCGTTATTATTATATGCGAAAAATATCGATCAGATTTATAATAAATCAAAGAGATCAGCTTTAGTAATGACGTGTTTAGATCAATATCAACCAGAATTAAATTGGGAGTTATTAAAAGAACATTTTGATGAATTTTATGGCTCTTACGGTGCAGAATCAACAGCAATAAAAAAAATAAACATATGAATCCCTTATTATATACAGACGGATACAAAGTAGATCACAGAAGACAATATCCTGATAATACTACTTTAGTATATTCTAACTGGACACCAAGAAAAAGTAGAATTGAAGGTGTAAATGAAGTTGTGTTTTTCGGTTTACAATACTTCATTAAAAAATATATTATTGAAGATTTTTCAAAGAATTTCTTTCAGCAACCAAAAGAAGAAATTTCAAAAAGATATGCGAGAAGAATAAATAATTATTTAGGCGAAAACCAAGTGGGTATAGCACATATTGAAGCATTACACGATTTAGGATTTTTACCAATGGTAATTAAAGCTTTACCTGAAGGAGTTTCAGTACCGATTCGTGTACCAATGTTTACCATGTATAATACATTACCTGAGTTTTTCTGGTTAACAAATTATTTCGAAACCTTATTGTCTACAACAATCTGGATGCCATGTAATTCAGCAACAATAGCGAAACAATACAGAAAGATTTTAGATAAATATGCTTTAGAAACATCTTCAATTCCTGAATTTGTAGACTGGCAAGGTCACGATTTTTCTATGCGTGGTATGGCTGGATTAGAAGCAGCTGTATTATCTGCATCTGGTCACTTATTAAGTTTTACAGGAACCGATACGATTCCATCAGTAGATTTTTTAGAAGAATATTATAATGCAAATTCTGATACAGAATTAATCGGAGGATCTGTTGCTGCAACTGAACACTCTGTAATGTGTATGGGAACAAATAGTAGAGAAGAAGAAACCTTTAAAAGATTAATTACAGAAGTATATCCTAAAGGAATTGTTTCTATTGTTTCTGATACTTGGGATTTATGGAAAGTATTAACTGAGTATCTCCCTAACTTAAAAGAAGAAGTTTTAGCAAGAGATGGAAAAGTAGTTATTCGTCCAGATAGTGGAGATCCAGTTGATATTATTTGTGGAAATCCAAATGCGACTTCAGAAGGTGAACAAAAAGGAGTAGTAGAATTACTTTGGGATATTTTCGGAGGAGTTACAAATGAAAAAGGATATAAAGAATTAGATGCCCACATCGGAGCTATTTATGGTGATAGTATCACTTTAGCTAGAGCAACTCAAATTTGTGAGCGATTAAAACAAAAAGGATTTGCATCTACTAATGTTGTTTTAGGAATTGGTTCTTTTACATATCAATATAATACAAGAGATACTTTCGGGTTTGCTATGAAAGCAACGTACGGAGAAGTAGATGGAGAAGGAAGAGAGATTTTTAAAGATCCTATTACAGATGACGGGACTAAAAAATCAGCGAAAGGATTAATTAAAATTGAAAAAGAAAATGATACATATAAATTAGTTGATCAAGTTTCTTGGGAAGAAGAGCAAAAAGGTGAATTAAGAGAAGTGTATAGAGATGGAAAATTATTAATTGATGATAGTTTAGCTGAAATTAGAAAACGATTATTATAAAAAAAAGGAAGCAATTTGCTTCCTTTTTTATTTTATCTAATGTAGATAGAATTAACTATTTCTACGTTTATTAGCGATAAGTGTATTCTTTAATAACATTGCTATAGTCATTGGTCCAACACCTCCAGGAACAGGAGTGATAAATGAAGACTTTTCTGCTACTTCATTAAAAGCAACATCTCCAACTAATCTAAATCCACTCTTTTTAGAAGCATCAGCAACTCTAGTAATTCCAACGTCAATTACAACAACACCTTCTTTTACCATATCACCTTTTAAAAATTCAGGAATACCAATAGCAGCAACAATAATATCTGCTTCTTTTGTAATTGCTTCTAAATTTTTAGTCCTACTGTGTGTTAATGTAACTGTAGCATTTCCTACTTTTCTCTTTTGAGAAAGTAAAATACTCATCGGACTTCCCACGATATGACTACGTCCAAT
>ERZ1740052.259-NODE-259-length-18691-cov-6.781981_pt1 | contig 18691 bp, 28 predicted proteins | sample MGYA00581750_ERZ1740052 | MGnify/ENA primary metagenome ERZ1740052 (study PRJEB43018, sample SAMN04849743) | marine metagenome | isolation source: floating plastic debris | place: Pacific Ocean | collected 2008-08-30 | study: EMG produced TPA metagenomics assembly...
AAATCTCGCAAAACCAAAAGTTCATCTCTTTTAATTAACTTTACAACTAAAAATCGCTTACAATACACAAAACGTAAACAATTATGAAAAAGAGAAGTCTAATTTATTTTTTGTGTTTCATTTCTTCAACTTTATTTTCACAAAATATTAAAAGTTTGAAATTTGAAAGAAATTATACAGATATAGTTTTAACTCAAAATTCAATATTAAATTATGAAATATTAAAAAACACTAATTCTAAAAAAATCATTGATTCTTTAAAAATAATAGACAGAAAAAATCTGAAAACTAAAATTGTCGGAATTTGGAAACTAATAAAAATTAAATGTTCAGATTGTACTATTAATAAAAAAGAAGTTGAGATTCCCAAAAAATATATCAATATTTCAGACTCAATTATTGAATTTTATAAAAACAACGTTTCAAAAAAGAATTTAGAACTATCTGAAAAAATTAGATTTACGGAATATTTTAGTAGTTTTTTCGACCTAACCAACATTGTCTTAGAAGATAAGTCTATTTGGAATTTACAAACTGATAAATCAAAGAATTATTTAATGTTATACAAGTCTGGATATGAAACTAAAAATGGAAGAACAACTATGATTAGCGGAATTATCACCGAATATTATAAACGAATAAAATAACTGTTTACAACAACGTGTATAATTAATTGCTTGCGAATTTATCCTTCGGACAAATCTCATAAAACCAAAAGTTCATCTCTCTTAATTAGCTTTACAGTTAAAAATCGCTTACAATGCACAAAACGTTACCCATAATAATGAAAAAACTTATAACTCATATAATTCTCTTTTTTTTCTTTATAAGTTATTCTCAAAATAATGAAGATTATAAAACGGATATAGACTTCTCTTACAAGGAAGAGATAGATTCAATATTAACTGAAAGCTTTATAAAGTATAAAATAGACCATATCGAATTAATTAAAATTTCACCAAAATGCGACACCATATACAATGTTGACGGATCTAAAACTTTAGGAGATTGTATTAATCTAACTATAATCAAAAAAAATAGTCCTCAAAAAATAGAATTAGAAAAACAACTAATCGAAAATAAAACAACAATAAATAAATCCGAATCAATAATTATTCTTAAAAAATTATATAGTCAAAAAATAAATATAAAGGAATACTCCGAAACATCATGCTATTCACCTAATCATGGAATTAAGTTTTTAGATTCAAATAAGAGTATTATTGGATTTCTAGAAATCTGTTTTGATTGTGAAAACTATAGAGCTATTGGAAAAATTCCACAGTTAATTATACAATCTACATCTCAATTTGATATGCTAAGACAAATATTTAAAAAATATGAAATGATAGAATAAATACTAATGCCAACATAGACTGTAATTCATACGAATTTTGGTGTTTAATACAGAATTTAGTGTATTTTTATAATATCGTTAAATCATCTTGATATGACTTTTGAATAAGAAAAATTAAAGCAAAAAAAATGCTCCGTTGTAGTACATCCAGAATAAGGCGCTAAGAAAATTATAACAGATGAGAACTTATCCAAAAAATACTGAAGAACTAGAAAAAAACACAATTTTAGCTTTCCTTTAAATAACAAAAAATTAGAACTTATTCATAGTAACATTATTTTACGTAATGACATCGCATACTTATTTTTCAAATCCAGAATCTTAAATTCACTACAAACACAAAATCTATTTAAAAACGAATTATCTAGTGAGTCATTTTTGAACAAAAAATTTAACCAAACAGATAGACTTAAAATTTATAAAGCAATAAAAAAGCAACTTCCTCCAGAAGTTGGTGATAGAAAGAAATTGAATTTGTATTCCTTATTCAATTTAAATGAAAAGCCCCAAATAGACACAAGTATATCAACAATTAATGACTTAATTTTTGATTTAATCAAGCAAAACAGATTAATTATCAAGAGAGAATTTGAAACATTTTTTAAACATGAGCTTGATAACTTAAAATATTAAAACATATTTTCAATAATATAAGACTTCCTAATGAGACCAATTTTAATATTAGCATTGATCATCATAGCCTTTTGGTCAACATTAACAACTTTTAAAGCAATTTATCTGATTTTGACAAAAGAATTCAAAGGAAATAAGATGACTTGGGTTTTGATTTCAATGATTGGAATTATCGGTCCAATAATATGGATTACAAAAGGAAAAAAACTTCTTTCTAAATGAAACGAATTCAAACAATTTTTAAGTGGATGACTTTACTCTTCTTCGGAATTGCAATCTCTGCAATGACGTTTGGACAATTAATCCCAATTGAGTTCGCTGATTGGCGGCATATGCATCTATTCTATGATATAACTCTACAAGGACTCCCAATTGCAGTTCTGATGACTCTTACTTGGACTTTAAAGAAAGACAGACCTCAAAAGACAAACATTGCAATCGGAATTCTGACACCAACTATAGCAATTGGAATATTTTTCTTAACATTATTCCTCATGTTCTCATACGGTTTTGGAGCATGGGTTGACGAACAAATAATTTATGAGAATAAAGCAAATCCGAATGTAACAATTAAGAAGCAATTATGGGACATTGGTGCATTTGGCTACGGTGGACAGAGAACAGTTAAGCTAACGCCAATTCTAGAAATTTGGAATTGGGTTGAAGAAATAGACACAACTGAAATTCAAAAAGATAATTGGATCTTAGTAGAACGAGAAGAAAATATTAAATTCCCATAAGAGCATAATAAAACGAACGTGTAACAAATGACAAGTGTATAATTAATTGCTTACAAACTTACTCCTTCGGACTAAATCTCGTAAAACCAAAAGTTCATTACTTTTAATTAACTTTACAAACAAAAATCGCTAATAACAATGTATAAAACATTGTACAACATACATGAAAAAGATATCTGAAATAAAAACAACATTTGAATTTATTACTGTAAAAACTAATAAAAAACAATCAAATAAGGATGAAAAAATAATTCATCATAAAAAAACTCTAGAAAAAATAGAGTAATATTTAACAAAGAAAAGTACGAAGAAAAAAAACTTATTTGGACTTTAAAAAAGTATGTTGGTGAAAAAGTAGATGACGGAATAAGTTGGCAATATCAGTCATCAGAAAATAAATTAGATGAACAGTTGACAGCAAAAAAAATTTCTGAAATTTTTAATCTAGGTATTAACTTTGATTTTGATTATCATCCTAAAAAAAATGATTTTCTAATTTTAAGATATGAATACATTCTCCCTGAATTAAAAAATAAAAAAAGGCCATTTATTAATTATTTTATATCATTTTTATACGATAATGGAAAATGGAAAATTAATAAAGGTTTCGACCATATTCATAGTGAATTTTTAGAATTTAAAAGCGGAGTTATAAAATACGTTGTACATCAAAATGTATAGTTAATTGCTTGCGAACTTATTCCTTCTGACAAACCTCGTAAAACTAAAAGTTCATCTCTTTTAATTAATTTTACAATCAAAATTGCAAATAACAATACACAAAACGTTAGCTATAAATCAAAAAAATGAATAAAACATTTTCTATATTAATGATGTCTTCATGGATTTTGGGATTGATATTAATTATTATTTCAAATCCAAGTTTGATTATGTCTAAAATAAAAACCTCAGAAATAATTTGTGACAAACCTCATTATGGTTTCAAACATATTAGAAAAGCTATTTCTTTAACATCAGACAAAAAAATTATTGAAAGATTAAATAGAAAAATACTAATAAGGAAAATAGGTTTTTCATTTTTAATACTTACACCAATTTTCTTTATCCTCGGTGGAATATTTGGACAACGATAAAAATTGAGATAAAATTACACAAAGTTCAATAGGGTTTAATGAAAAAATTTGAAGAAATTATTCTAAAAAAATATACATAAAACATTGTACAACATTTGAAAACGAAATAATGAAAGTAATACATTGGACACCAAAAGAAAATAAAAGTCAAATTTTAGAAAAAGGAATTCTAATAACTGACACTTGGATTTCCTGTTCAATTCTTACTCCATTTAAGAACTTGAATAATTGGTGGCTTGACTTTTTATTAAATGATAAAGAATATATAGGAATCATATTTGAATTAGAGAGAAATGATTTTCCTTTAGTTCATAGTCATTGGTGTATTGATTCACATACAGAATATGATAACGATTTTGAAATCGTATCAAAAAAAAGATATAATTTGAATGAAATATTATCTAGTAATCCAAAATCTGTTTTTAATGATTTAAAAGGATTAAAGCATGATTACGAACAAACTATAGTTTGGCGAATAGGAAATACGATTGATGAATCTAGTTATTTAAATAAAGACGGAATTTATAGATTAGATGACAAAAAAATAATTTCATCTGGACTAAAGCTGATAAAGTCGAACCCTAAAAAGGCTGAAAAAGATTTTTTTGATAATCCTGACTTTATGGAATTTGTTTTTGAGGACTATGAGATTCTGTTATTCAAAAATATCGAACCAAACAGAATTGAAAAAGTGATTCAAGTGAATACAAACTATTCGTATGACGAATTAATAAATGAAATAAAAACACATTTTACACAAAACGTTATATACAATTAAGATGGGACTTGATATTACACATTGGAAACTTTTATCTGAAAAAACTGATTCCTCCCAAATGTTTTTGAAAGAGGAGATAGAATTGGGAATAAGAGATATAAATAGATTATCGGAGGACGTTTATACTAACTCTTTAGTAGATGGATTTTGGGAATTCATTGCTGTATTTGATAATGACCGAGATTTACAATTATCCAAAACTAAATTGAAGGAATTAAATGATGGATATCGACATTTCAAATTGGTGATAAGTAAAACTGATGAATTGTTTAAAGAAAAAATTAAAAAGTTCGAAATTTATAATGGAATAAATGATTTTAATAAAAATCAGGTCAATATTGAGATAGAATTAAATGATACTAGCAAAATTCAATTTACAAGTATTTGCTATGAAGGAAAATTGAATCGTAAAGTTGCTTATTTTCAAGAAGTAGGTTACCAACGCAAAGGAATGGGAAATGGATTTAGCGAATATTTTAAAAATGATAGCTTTTATTCTGAACAAAAGAATTTCAAAAAGCTATTGGATTTTAATTCTCCTAAAAACCACATGTATGAGGAAGGGAATATTGAAAATAATTTTATCCAAAATTATACTACAGGAGAAAGTATCTTAATGATATCGTGGTAAAAAATACATAACACCATGTAAGAGTGTATTAAAACGAATTTTACATTAAACGCTAGCAAAAACTATGAAAAAAACATATTACAGTATTATAATCACATTGTTCTTTTTTCTCTCTTGTAGAAACAAAGAAGAAACACATTCTAAAAATAAAGTAGAGTTTAAAGAGGAAATAGAATCATTATCTTTCATAGCTAATGAAGGTTTTCTTGTAAAGAAACTTATATCAAATCAAAAACTTTATCCTTGGCAAGTTGAAATATCTAAAAAAAGCAAAAAGAATATCTTAGATTATTATTTATTGTTACCAGAAGAACTGTTGAATGCAGAAATTGAACAATCATATAAAACCAAAGAATCTAGATTAAATTCTACTTTTAAAACACCAATTAATGGTAGAGTTAATATTAGGTCTGGTTTTTTAACAGCTATGCCCGATGTATCACTTACAATGACATTATTTAAGGATAGAAAAAACAAAAAAGATATAATTGGAATTGAATTAGGTTGTGGTGAACCTCCTGTTCAATATTGTGATTATGGCTTCGTTGAGTTTAATTCAAACAAAAATAAATGGATAATTAATAATTCTGTTTTTTCTTGGAAAAAATTTAATAACTACTGCATGGAATATGCTAAAATAAAGAATCAAAAAAATGATGAAGACTTATTTTGGGCTAATATTATATTCCCTGAATTTGGCACAGATCTTAAAATAATTGATGCTTATGATCCTGAAGAAAAAAGTATTTTAGTCGGAATATGGAATGGAGAAAAATTTGAACTCAAAAAAACATTTACTAACGAGAAATAAACACCATTAAAACGGACTCATAAACAAAGTATCATACTCCCAAAACCTTGAATAAACTTTATGATTAACAGAAAAATACTAGTTATAACATCTATTCTAATTTTTAATAATTTGGTTTCTCAAAATAAAAGAATAAGAGATTACGGAATTGAAATCGGTGTTTTAAAACCTGAACGATTAAATTCTATCACAGATGTTAAAGGAGTTAAATTTGGACATACAACACTAATAGAAGAAGATAGTATTAGAACTGGGGTTACAGCTATACTTCCGCATTCCGGAAATATATTTCAATTAAAAGTTCCCGCTGCAATTTATTTAGGAAATGGTTTTGGTAAGTTAGCTAGATATAGCCAAGTGAAGGAATTAGGAAATATTGAAACACCAATAATTTTAACAAATACGCTAAGTGTTCCTGAAGCTTCAAACGCTTTAATAACTTACACCTTACAACAGAAAGGTAATGAAAATATACATTCAGTTAATTCAGTTGTTGGAGAAACAAATGATGGATGGCTTAATGATATCAGAGGTATACATATTAAGGAGAAACATGTTTTAAATGCAATTAATAATGCAAAAAGTGGAGTAATAAAAGAAGGAAATGTTGGAGCTGGAACCGGAACAGTTTGTTTTCAGTACAAAGGAGGAATTGGAACATCTTCTCGTATTATACCAGAAAAATTTGGTTCTTATACAGTTGGTGTGCTAGTGCAAACTAATTATGGAGGAGCTCTGCAAATAAACGGAGTTACTATTGCTAAAGAATTAGATAATTATCCTAGAAATTATAAATATGATGTTGATGGTTCTTGTATGATAGTAGTCATGACAGACGCTCCTCTCAGTAATAGAAACTTAGAAAGACTAGCCAAAAGAGCAATGATGGGATTAGCAAGAACAGGAGGAATAGCATCAAATAGTAGTGGTGATTATGTTATAGCTGTATCTACCGCCAAAGATAATTTTATACCACACTAAAAAAATCTCCATTAATTGAAACTAAAGAATTAGAAAACGGTGCAATGACTCCTTTATTTTTGGCTGTAATAGAAGCAACCGAAGAAGCCATTATAAATTCTTTATTTGCTGCTAAAACAATGATTGGTAGAAATAATAATAAGAGGGAATCAATTCCTATTGATGAAGTTATTAAAATAATGAAAAAATATAATCGAATACATCCAACAAATGAATAAAAAATATTAACAAATTGTAATGAAAGAAAAATTAGATTTTAAAGATTTAGGATTCAAGTTAGCCGTAATAAATGAGTTAATGTATGTAAGAGAGGTTTTGAAACCTAAGATTGATGTATATAAATTCATTGAAAAACAAAGAAATTTAAGTGAATCCGAAGCATTTGAAGTTATAGAAAAAGAGGGTTATGAAATTATTCCTGAAATGATGGATTACTTCAAAAGTTTAGAAATAACTTCAAAAATGGTTCAAGATATAGAAGAATTATACACTGACGGAGGAGATGACATATACCTACAAATAATTCCTTTTTGGAGCGGAGAAAGTGATGTTTTCAATATAAAATCAGCAAGGGATGTCGACTTATTACCAGCCTTAAAAAAAGTTACCATTTTTTATGATGAAGACACCTCTATATTAACAGAATTTAAAAACAAAGGAATAACTGCAAATTGGTTATAAGAAGTATCATCAGTAAAATACTTTTTTTACAGAATTATCCTTCGGATAAATCTCATATCTCAAAAATTGATAATAATACATAAAACGTTTTATAAAACTTATGAAAGCACTATTGATAAATTTATTACTCTTCTTAACATTCAACTCTTTTGCTCAAAGAAAGGAACTTAAAAGTTTCATGTTTAACGATGCCAAAATTGAATACACAAGAATTGATTACTCAAAATATGGTACATCACAATTCTTTGTTACGATGTACAATAACAGTCCAAAAAATAATTTAATTGATAAAAACGCTATTAATTGTTTAAAAAGAGAGAAAAATTTATATCATACCCTATATTTCTTTTTGAAAATACCTAGCGGTTTTAAAAATGAACATCAAAAAACAAAGTTATTTTCTAAGTTCATCGCTCACTTAGATAAAGAAGAAAAGGTAGAAAAGTTTAATTTATATCTAAATTTTGACGTTAATTATTCCATTACTCATCAATTAAAAAGGTATAATGTAAAAAGAATTATAACTGAAATTAGTCCAAAAAACATCTGTAAAACACTATAACATTAATCTATCTAAAAAATGACTGATTTAGAAGAAGCTATTTTAATAACCAAAACTTTACTTATTATTGAAAAATAAAATTATTGTAAAACCTGAATCAGCAAACCTATGGTGGGGAATTTATGGTTTTTGCGAAAAGATTGGCTGGGAAGATTTAAATCTTTTCGATGAAAATGAAAAACGAATTGGAGGAGTTTGTCTTAATAGTAAAAGTTATTTAAGAGCTGCACTTGATGATTTAAGGGATATTCCTAAAGAAATGCAATTTGTTAAGGCAATTGAAAAATATTTATCTGATAACAAATGTCATTATTGGTATTACTATGATAATAAAGACAGTGAAGATTTTTATGAAGTTCCGTATTTAGCACCAAAGAATAATGAAGGTACAAAACCTAGATTTATGGATATTTGGCATCCTGACGAGGGAATTGGAATATCAACAATTAATTCTGCAATTAAGACCTGGGCAAAAGATCATTTGAATTTAGAAAATTGTTACATCGAAATTCAAAATGAAGAATCCTTTGAAGATTCATTGACATCATTTAAGGAAGAAGAGAAATTATTTGGTAGTGATTCAAAACTCGAAGTAAAATTTGCAGATGAATTAATAAAAGAATTAAGTATATATTGGAATAAAACAAGAGATGAAGTATTCAAAATATTAGAAAAATCAGTTAAATAAAAAGTTGTACTACATTGCACTCATATGAAGGAAAATCCAATAGCTAAATTTCAAATCTCAGATACATTTAATATCACTGGTAAAGGAATTTTATTTACTGGGTTCGTTTTAGATGGTACAATATCTCTTGGAAACTATATTGAATTTAATTTCTTAGGTAAAATTCTTCGAAGAAAAATAATAGGTATAGGAGGAGTTTCATCACACCAACTATCCAAAATAAATACAAGTCTTCTTGTAGAAAGCACAAATGAAAAAGAGATTGAAGAATTGAAAAACTGGAAACCCAAAAACACTATAACATTAATCTATCTAAAAAATGACTGATTTAGAAGGTGCTATTTTAATAACAAAATCTTTCTTACAAAAGAATAAAGTTTATCAAGATTACATAATAGATTTAGATAATATCTTAGAAAAAGATACTCTTTGGTACGTACCTTTTAAAGAATCAAATCCTACTTCCGATAGTATTTTAGTTGGCGCTTATAATGGAATAATAGTAGATAAAAACTCAACCGATTATTTACAACCTGGAAGTGGACTGAGTTTAGAAAAATGGATCTATGGTTTTAAAATTGGACTTAGAGGAGAAAGATACGATTTATGTATAGAAAAGATTAACGACTACAGAGCTACACTAGAAATGTTAGATAAACTTGAGCTAACATATGTAAAAATAGAAATTGAAGGAAAAACAGAATGGAAAATTCCAAAGAATTTTAAGAGACGAGAAATAAAAAGAAGATTAGACAAACTCCCTTGTATATTTAAAAATCAAGACTTCACCTTTTCTATTGATAAATTTAAACAAATAAGAAACGAACGAATTTTTGAATATAAACTTTTAAGAACAGAAAATACTGACTCAAAAATACTAGGTGAATTAATTTCAAGTTGATAATAAAGGCTTCTATAGTTTAAATCATTTTTGCAAAAAACGGGCTATAGATATATAATAATTTATACTCAATCTTTAGTTCTGAAACAGGCTCAATAAAACTAATCTGAAAACCTTAACTGTCAAATTCTCTTCTTTTTTAATACTAAAAATATAAATACGCTACTAATTAAAAATAATGGATGGTAATTCTCATTTTACTTACATAAAATACTTTATGGAAGATCAAGAAACTAATCAATTATTAGTTGATTCGTTAAAACTAAAACTTGAAAAAAACAACTACGAAGTTGAATACGGAGATAGAAGTGATCTTTTGTTAGTGAATTCAAATATTTTAATCGAAACAGCTATTCCGAAAGGAAGTTATCATCCTTCAACTCTTCCTGTAAATTTTATTGCTAAAAATGAAAAACATTTCCCTAACGGAATAACATCTAACTTAGTTGGATTTGGAGATACTAAAAAACAAAAAATTGAAACGATATGTAATAAATATTTAAATGAAATATTAATAGTTTTAGTAGATAGCTTTTCTGATGAAAAAAGCAAACATTTAAAAAAATCTATTTCTAATACTCATAATTCTTTCTGGTTACCAATAGTTAGTGAAAATATTTATGAAGGAACTTTAAGTAAATCATTTGAAAAAAGAAGTTTATTCTCAATAATAAAATCTAATTTGATTGATAAATCCACAGACAAAAGCTTCAATTGGATTCAATTAAGTATTATTTGGAATTTATCTGGCAATATACGTTGTGAATCTTATTTTAATGGCGAGTGGTGGACTGAGGGATATGATTTAATAAAGTCTTATGCTGAATCTCAAAAAAACATGAATCATTATTTCACTCAAAAACAGTTCATAGTATTAAAAGAATTAAAAAAGTGATTAAAACAAAGTGCATTATTAACTGTTCATAGATTAATTTTTCACTTAAATTTCGTAAAATCAAAAAATCATTTCTTTTTAATTAATTTTACAAATAAAATTGCAAGTAACAATATTTGAATACAACTACAGATTTTCAGTTTCGGATGATAAAAACATCAAACTAAATTTTGAAGAAACATTTGATAAATATTTAGCAAAATAAAAAACAATCGCTACAAAATGAGAAAAAAAATAATCACACTTTTACTTACAGTAATAATCACAAACATTGGATATTCTCAATCTAAAAAAATCAATATCAAAACCGAGCATTTAAAAGAGGCAAATTATCTGAAAATGGATGATTTTTATTTGACTCACTACTTATACATTGATTTATTTTTAAGAGAAAAACTATTTCCTGAAGCTAGTTCTGAAGACGTTTCAGCTATTATAAAAGCACTTAAAAAATATGTATCGCTAGAAAACAAACTAGATATTGAAATTGAAAAACCCGGAACAAACAACTACTTAATTCGTTTTGTCATACTAAAGAAAAATGATGGAACAGAACTTTTAATAGCATTTACAAATTGGACTGTAAAGAAAAAAGCGTTTGAGAAAGAAATTAAAATAGAAAATGATTCCTATACAAGATGGTACTTCTTAAATGGAAACAAAATGACTTACCGAAAAGATATGTCTAACCAAAATGATTATTCAAGCATGAATAAATCTGAGTTAGCTAACGCTTATTTATTTGATGAATTATCTGATAATGATTCGAAGATAAAAAACACAATAGACGAGTATTTAAATCAAGACGATTTAAATATATCAAATAAAATTTTTGCGAATTTAATTCTATTAAAATATCTAATTTTTCAAAAAGAAAATGATAATGTAACTAAGCAAGTTAAACACTTAACTGAACTATTTGAAAAGAATAAATCAGAGTCTAATCTAAGAGGCTTAAAAGCTGCATTTAATGCAACAAAATTTCAAATAGAATTGAGTAAATAATAGCAATATCTCTCCATAATTACCACCAACTACTCAAAATGAAGCAATATATATCATTAATAATCTTTTGTTTATCAACATTTAGTACAAAATCTCAAGTAACAATTGAAAATAAAAAAGATTGAAAAAATGAGATTTCAAATTAACGATTACTATGATGGAGAAAGAGGAAATAGAAAGCTAAAAAAACAATTTGTATTTTCTTACAATTACTCTCCAGGATTATTAGGTGAAATGCTACTTGTTGATTTATTTGTAAAAAAAGACATGAATTTTGTTCTTCACCTTTTCTTCCATGATAAGAAAATAGAAAATGAATTGCTTAAAACCCCAAAAAACTATCGAATAGAACATTATCAAGAAAGTAAATTGCCGTACAATGTGAGAGTGAAACTTTCAAAAATTTTAAAAAATGACTTCATTCTAAAAGAATCATATTTAAACGATAAAAATATTTTTGGAATACTGGATAGAACACATATTGGAAGTGAAATTAATCACTTAAATGATAACTTTTCAGTTGATTTAAGTCCTGACACAATAGATAAAACAAAATTCAAATCGAAATCTGAAGTTGAATTTTTACAATTAATTGAAGTTGTAGAAAAATGGTTAAATAACTTAGTAAAAAGTACTATAAACTTATATGAAACCGAATAAAAACCGCATTTAACAAATTAACGGTCATCTACTTAAAAATTTTTGTTTTTAAAAAACATCACTATACTTAAATTCAGCTCTTTTAATTAACTTTACCAATAAAAATTGTAAATATGAAAATTAGAGAAGCACATAAAAACGACTATACTATTTCAACTGACAAGGATAAATTAGATATTTTAAGTATTCACAAATTCCTTGCTAACGAAACCGACTGGGCTAAAGGAATTCCAATCGACACGTTGAAAATATCAATTGAAAATTCATTGAATTTTGGTCTTTATTATAAAAATAAACAGATTGGTTTTGCTAGAATAATTTCAGATTTCTCCACTATTGCGTATTTAGGAGATGTATATATTTTAGATGAATATAGAGGAAAAGGGTTAAGCAAATGGTTAATTAATGAAATAATGACACATCCTAATCTTCAAGGATTAAGACGCTGGATTTTATTAACCAATACGGCCGAATGGCTTTATAAAAAGTTCGGGTTTACAGAAGTACCAAATCCAGAATTTTATATGGAGAAACATAACCCAAATGTATACAATAATACAAACACCATTAATTTATAAAAACACTACAATAAAATATGCGCATTTACTTGTAGATTTGTTTCGCAATACAAATAACATGTTCCTAAAAACTGAAGCTTTTTATTTAATTTTATAGCTAAAATCTCCAATAATAATTCATGTTATATTGTCTCAAATAAAAGAATATGTACGAAAGCGAAGTATATCTTAAATATGTGAAATCAGATATTCCTGAAAAAGTAATGAATTCCTTTTCAGAAACCTACCACAGCCTTAAGAAGACAAGTGCACTACATTGGACTGAGCATTGTACAGAATGCGCAATGCCCCAATGTTTTACTACATGCAATTTATATGTACCAAGAATAGATGGAAAATGTAATCGATTTCTAAACGGAATTGAATTAGTTAAGCAATCTGAACAATCCTTAAATCTTCAAATTTTAAAAATACAATTCAAGCAATGGGGAGTTCTTGCTACTCAAGGTAATAATGAACTTTATAAAAAAAATGAAATTAGCAATAGAATAAAAAGAGATCTCAAAATTGCTAAACTCATACATTTATCTAAGCCAAACTTTGTAAAAAAGAAATTAAGTCAGAAAAGATATAGCATTAAGAAAAATCAAATTATTCAAGAACAAAATAATGGTATACACGAACCTGATGCATTTCTTGTAGAAGTATACAATCCTTCTAATGAAACTATTTTTTTAGGCTTAACCATAAGGAATGAAGATGAAAAATTCCGAATAGTTCCTTTTCAATATCGTATAGCGTTAAAACCTGGATACAACAAAGAAATTATACCTTTTGATGAAATTATCAAAAGAGTAAAAATCGATTTAAAATATCGCATTGATTTAACTCCTGAAAATATAAGTACTGAAAGTCCATTGTACTTTGGTACTATGGAATTTGTACAATTTAAAAGTCTAGATACTAATAGTAAAAAATCTAAAAAAATAAAATGTGTTATTTGGGATTTAGATAACACCGTTTGGAACGGGATTCTTGTTGAAGACGGAATTAAAAACCTTACGCTAAAAAAAGGAATAAAAGAACTTCTTTTACAGATAGAACAAAGAGGAATTATAAATTCAATTGCAAGTAAAAATAATGAAGAAATAGCTCTAAAAGCTTTAGAGCATTTTGGCATTAAAGATTATTTCCTTTTTCCGAAAATATCATGGCTTCCTAAAAGTAAAAGTGTACGAGAAATTGCACTGGACCTTAATGTAAATGTAAATACCATGCTTTTTGTTGATGATTCTGTGTTTGAAAGAAATGAAGTACAAGCTGTTTTACCTCAAGTTAAAGTTTTAGACGCACTAGAATATCAAAGCATTCTTAGTATGCCAGAAATGGATGTACCTATTACAACAGAAAGTAAAAAAAGAAAGTCTTTTTATCAAAATGAAGTAAAGAGAAAACAACAATCTGTGAGTTATGAGGGAGATTACTTCGAGTTTTTAAAAAGTTGTAATATCAAACTTGAAATACTACCATTCGATACAAAGAATATGGAAAGGGTTTATGAACTTACTCAAAGAACCAATCAGATGAATTTCTCTGGAAATCGATATGAAAAAGACGATATTCTTAAAATTACTACCAATCAAAATTTATCGTGTTACATTCTTAAATGCAAAGATAATTTTGGTGAATACGGTATTATTGGTTTTGGTATTATTAACAAAAGTGAAAATAGATTAATCGATTTAATGTTTAGTTGTCGTATTCAAAGTAAAAGAGTAGAACACGCTTTTTTCACTTATATACTTGAAAAATATTTAAACATAGGAGACTTTCATGTAACTTATAAACATACCGAGAAAAATAAGTTTTCTGCTCAAGTTTTTAATGACTTTGGTTTTGAAACAATAAATAAAGAAGGGCAAAAACTACAATTAAAGTTCGCAAAAGATCGTGAAATCCCTAACGATAAAATCATAGAAATAGTATCAAATTTTTAATATGCCATTACATCCTTTTTTAGTAAAATCTAACCTGTATAAATTAATTGGTAAAGTGTGTAAACCATTTTACGAAGTATATAAATACATGGATTATCTAAGCTTTGTTAAAAAGCATAACGATAAAGGTCAAATTAATGACTATTACAACAAATCTGCTAAATACAAAAACAGATATCAACTCCATGATACTATTCTTGAAGACCTAAAAAACGAAAGTATTTTATATTACGAATTTGGCGTTGCCGAAGGTGATATGATTAAGTATTGGTCTACAAAAAATCAATCTGTAGATTCTAGATTTGTCGGTTTCGATTCTTTTGAAGGATTACCAGAACGTTGGGAGAATAAGGATAAAAAACATTTTGATCAAAAAGGAAATTTTCCTGATATAAATGATACAAGAGTAAGTTTTGTGAAAGGTTGGTTTCAAGATTCTGTTTATGAAAAACTAGCTGAATCTAAATTTGATAAGCAATGTGTTTTTCATTTAGATGCTGATTTGTTTTCCTCAACACTTTTTGTTTTATTTCAAATTTATCCTAAATTAAAAACAAATGACATATTGATATTTGATGAATTTTCAAGTCATACACATGAATATGAAGCATGGGAAACGTTTAAAAAATGCTGTAATAATAAATGGAGTTTTGAATTTATTGGTGCTGTAAATAATTATAGGCAAGTTGCTTTTATTTTAAAATAGTAATTAATGAAAAAGTATATAAACGCTGTAAAGAAACGATTGGCAGATCGATATGTAATTCAAAAAAAAACAATTCCATCAAATTTCAAACAAATTTCTTTCACATTTGATGACGTTCCAGATAGCGCTTTTATTAATGCTCAACCTATTCTAGATAAATACCAATTTAAGGGTACATTTTATCTTTCTTTATCTTTTTTAGATACAGACAATCAAAATGAAAACCTTTACAATAAAGATCATATTTTAAACTGCCTTTCTAATGATCATGAATTAGGCTGTCACACATATAATCATATTCATTTTTATGAAGATTCTAACCCTAAATTTGTTCAAAACAATCTTAATATCAATCAAGAAAAACTAAATGAATTAGGAATTCAAAAGACCTTCCAAAACTTTTCATATCCTTATGGAGAACAAACGAGAAAATCAAAAAAGATTATCTCTAAGAAATTTAACTCAGCACGTAGTATTGATCACGGAATTAATAAAGGAAAAATTGATTTACATAATTTAAAAGCAGTGAAACTTTATGAAGGATTGCATTCTGTAGATCGAATTTTTTCTATTCTTGAAGATTTTAATAAAACAGGTGGTTGGTTAATTTTTTATACTCATGATGTTCAGTCTAACTATTCGAAATATGGATGTTCACCTAAATATTTTGAGCAAATCATTCAAAAATGCGAGGAATTAAACATAGATATTAAAACGATAAATGACTGCATCAAAACATTAAATTAAGATTCAAATTTTTAATCATTTATAATGACACAGAAAACAAATAAAATGAAAGAAGCTGTACTAAAAAATATTACCCAAGTTATTTTAATTGTTTTTAGTGTGGTTCTTGGTTTATATTTAAGTGAGCGAATAGAAGATAACAAAAACAAAAAGGAAGCAATAAAACTACTGTCTAAAATAAAATCAGAACTAAAAGAGAACAAGAAACTTTTAGATTATTGGGTTCCTTATCACGAAAATGCAGTTAAAAGTTTAGATAGTCTTACTAAAAATGAACTTTTTATAGAAGATTTTATAAAAGACAACTCAACTCTTCATAGAATATTTTCTAGAGGAACTATTATGGGAGAAATGCCTGCAAACGACGCATGGGATATCGCAAAGTCTAATCCTTTAATTGTAAATTTTGAATATGATAAACTACTCGTGTTATCAAAAATATATAAGCAACAAGAAGCTACATACGGTTCTTTTTCAACAATGATCGAGTTACTACTTTCACCTGATTTAAACACTAAAGAAAGTGCTAAAAGAAATTTACAGTTATTTAAAAATCAACTACAGGATATTACTCATAGAGAACTTCAATTAGTGAGATTTTACAATGAAGCAGAAATGATTTTAAAATATCAAAATAATTAAGAGAGGCTTATATTCATAAAATCAATAAATTTAATTAGAATTTTAACTCATAATAAAAAAAGCTTGAATAAGATATTAAATATATATCCAGTAATAGAAATGAGCCCTTGGCGAGTTGACGAAAATGCTGATTTAAAAGACAACGAAAATTATGAACAATTTGCTTTAAATATTTTTAATAGAGCAGGCATTACATCTGTAAATAGATTAGATAAACATGCTTATAGTTCAATAATTTTATCTGACATAAACAATGAGGATTTGAGCATTTTAATTCAAAAAGAGCTTGCAGATGCTGAAATTCCTGAAAATGGTTTAGAAAATGTTGGTGATTTTGAAGGTGGACTTGTGTTTAAGTTTGAAAATGGTGAAATTATAAATCATAGCTGTTGTGGTAGTATTTCTGATTATAAAAATTGGTTGGAACTAATAGAAAAGAAACCTAAAGAATGGATGGAAATCTGGATTGGCCATCCTTGGGTGTATGCTAAAGTTATAAACGATAAAATCTTTATTACAGATTACTTAGATGAAACAAATTCATTACCTAAGACTAATGATTTTAAATTTGAAGTTGATTTTTATGAGTTTGAAAACAAATTATTAAGCGCTATAGTAGAACTTAAAAATTTTAAAAAGCGAATCAGAATAGTTTTAACTAATGAAAATCAAAAATTTGCAAATGAATTATCTGAATTGTTAATAGAAAACGAACAAGAAAACACAAACTAAAAAAATGAAATTCATTAAAACTGTCTTTATCACTTTACTCTTGATTTGTAATCAAAGTTGCACCCAAAAATTCCAAACAAAAATAATATCTGAAGAAAAACTCAATAGTGCTTCAGCAAATTCAGATGATGCACATTTTGGAACCTTTGACATTGAGCTTTTACAAAACGAAAAATTTGTTTTCGTTAGTGCTTGTCGAATTTTTTTGAAAAAAATAAAATGGAGAGATCAAGAAAACTGGACTATTAACGATTTATCATTTAGCCATAGTAAATTAGGTGGTTTTTATTTATTTCATTCTCCACCTGTTATTTACTCATATGAAGTAAATAAACAATTAAACTTCATAATCGATATTGATATTCAAATAGCACATAAAGCAAGTAAGATTGTTGATATATCATCTAATGGAGAATTGAATTACGTTAAAATTCAAGATAATCTAAAGAAATTACTTAATGAAACTAATCAAATTGATACAATTAAAATAACCGGAAATGGATCAAAGATTTTAAACGGTACGTTTCTAAAAATGAAAAAAAGGTTTCTACTACAAAACAGTGAAAATGGATTATCTATAAACGAAATTGACTCTTTTACAAACTCAGATTTAGAAAATTTGAAAGTTATTTTTGGTATTGATAGTTTTACAATTTCTGAAACAACAAACCTTCCTAAATTATTAAAATACAATTAACCTTTTAAAAAACCATAAATCTCCCCTATTTGCAGCTATTTAAAAGACAAAATATTTTTAGAGACATAAAAAAAAGAGTATGAATTAAAATGAAAAATAAAATTCTATCTACTTTAATTATCTTTTTATTTAATTATTTAAGCTTTTCTCAATCTTTAAATTCTGATCAGTTTGAATCTGAGATTTCTAATTGTTATTATCAAAAATATAATGCTATAGGTATCGATTTAAAACA
>ERZ1740052.260-NODE-260-length-18629-cov-11.585873_pt1 | contig 18629 bp, 18 predicted proteins | sample MGYA00581750_ERZ1740052 | MGnify/ENA primary metagenome ERZ1740052 (study PRJEB43018, sample SAMN04849743) | marine metagenome | isolation source: floating plastic debris | place: Pacific Ocean | collected 2008-08-30 | study: EMG produced TPA metagenomics...
CTACTCGCTACTCGCTACTCGCTACTCGCTACTCGCTACTCGCTACTCGCTACTCGCTACTTGCTAATCCCCTAACTTAACTACGATTTTCAACGCCGACTTACTTAGCAGCTATTTTTTATTATTTTATAGCATTATGAGAATTATCGAAGCATAGTAATTTTTTACAAATTACTAGTTGTTAATTTAATTTATTCCGTGAATATAAGATAGAGAAACTAAATCTATCAACTAACAACTATCAACTAACAACTATCAACTATCAACTAACAACTATCAACTAACAACTATCAACTAACAACTAACAACTATCAACTAACCTATAATGACACAAATAAAAGAATTAGTAGAAGAGATAAATCGTTTTGAAGGAATAATAGCAGAATGGGATGAAAGCCAGCGATGTGTTGCAGAAGGTTTAAAGCGAGCAATTGAGGATTTGCATAAAGAAGCTTTAACGCGGATGATTGTAAGCCTCAAAGAAGATTCGATGTCAGCTTTAAAAAATGCCGTTAAAGATGAAGTTGTATATGGATTACTTGTATATCATGAATTAGTGAAACCACCTACTCCTACTTTAATCAAACGGATTGAAACTGCTCTCGATGCAATTCGTCCCAGCTTACAAACTCATTCCGGTGATGTGGAATTAGTCGGTGTCAAGGAAGAAGATACGGTAGAAGTTAAATTAATTGGAACTTGTGGTAATTGTATTTCTTCAACTTTGACTTTATCACAATTAGTTGAAACAGCAATTAAAGAATATTGTCCTGAAATAAAACAGGTTAAAGCAGTTAAATAAATTTCGTATTAAGAAATGCGCCTCCTCTTTTAGAAGAACGCGGATTCCTTACTACAAACCGATAAAAAATATAATGTCGAAAATATTGAAAGAAAAAGCAGAAACTATTTTAGGAAAGATTTTAAGCCCAAATGAATTAGCGATACCTTTAGTACCAAGCAATATCGAAATGTTTGGTTCTCGTGCTGCTTGCTTAATCTCAGAAACTGGTCCTTTATATGTATCGGATACGGGACATCATCGATTATTAGGATGGCGAAATTTACCAACTATAGATAGTCAACCTGCTGATTGGGTAATTGGACAAAGTGACTTTTATTCTGAAGGAAAAAATGCTAAAGGTAAACCAGGAAGAAATACTTTAAATGTTCCTACGGGAATCTGTAGCTGTGGTGAAGGATTGGCTGTTGCTGATGCTTGGAATCACCGGGTTTTAATCTGGAAAACTTTACCTGAAGATAGCAATGTTCCGGCGGATTTAGTATTAGGACAAGCTAATTTTAACAGCAATCGACCCAATCGCGGAAGTTTAACAGCAGCAGCAAATACTTTAAACTGGTGTTATGGAGTTTTCTATCATCAAGGAAAGCTGTTTGTTGCCGATACGGGAAATCGTCGTCTGTTAATTTGGCATCAGCTACCACAAGAAAACGGACAACCAGCGGATGTTGTTTTAGGACAAACCGATATGCAATCTCGCGATGAAAATGGCGGTGGTAATGCTAATGCTTCCGCCATGCGCTGGTGTCACGATATTACTATTTGGGATAATAATTTAGTTGTCACGGATGCTGGTAATAATCGCGTGATGATTTGGCAAGGAATACCGACAGAAAATAATACTCCTTGTAAGGTAGTTTTAGGACAAAAAAGTTTTGATTCAATAGAAATGAATCGAGGAGTTTATTTCCCCAAGGCTAATAGTTTGAGTATGCCTTATGGTGTTGCTGCTACTCAAGATTGGTTATTAGTTACCGATACAGCTAATTCCCGATTATTAGCATGGAAAAAACCTCAATCAATTTTATCGCTGCAAGGTGCCGATGCCGATTTAGTAATTGGACAAAATGATTTTCACAGTAAAGGAGAAAATCGTGATTATGGTTTACCAAGCCGCGATAGTTTAAATTGGTCTTATGGTATTAACGTACATAATGATACAGCAGTTATCGCTGACTCTGGGAATAATAGAGTTTTATTATGGAAAATAAATTAAATTGAATTTAATTCTTTAATTTGTAGTGTCGAATCAAACGGTGCGTTATACGCGAAACACAGATATTTTTTCAATCCGAATTGATTTTCGCGTCGTAACACACCCTACAATCTACAAACAAAATTATATATGTATACTGAGAAAATTAGAATTAATGGTACAGTTCAAGGAGTCGGTTTTCGCCCTACAGTTTACCGTATTGCTAAAGATTTAAAATTAAAAGGTGATGTTTGTAACGATGGTGAAGGTGTATTAATTAGACTATATGGTAGTCAAGAATCTATAGAAGCATTTATCAAAAGAATACAGCAAGAATCTCCTCTTTTAGCAAGTATCAACGAGTTAACACGAATCCCTTTTCAACAAGAATTAGTATTTAATGATTTTGTAATTTCTGATAGTGTTAATACCTCGATAAAAACACAAATTCCTGCCGATGCTGCTACTTGCGAAGAGTGCAAACAAGAAATTTTCGATCCTCTGAGTAGATATTATCGCTATCCTTTTACAAACTGTACTCATTGCGGACCTCGTCTTAGTATCATTAACGCTATTCCTTACGACCGCTATAATACTAGCATGACGATGTTTGCAATGTGTCCGCAATGCAGAGAGGAATACGCAGACATAGAAAATCGTCGCTTTCACGCACAGCCAGTAGCCTGCTATACTTGCGGTCCTCAAGCATGGTTAGAGCGTGCTGATGGTAAACCTGTTACGGCTGCAATGTTTTCGATGTTGGATGATGTTGATGCAGTTTGTACTTTATTACAAAAAGGTGAAATAGTAGCAATCAAAGGTTTGGGGGGAATTCATCTTGCTTGTGACGCTACCAACCATAAAGCAGTAGAAAAACTCCGTCAACGAAAGCAGCGTTTCCATAAACCTTTCGCTTTAATGGCAAGAGATATAGAAGTAATCGAAAAATATTGCAAACCAACACCCAAAGAAAAAGAATTACTCAAAAGCACTGTCGCACCAATAGTTTTAATTGAGATAATTGATAATTACAAATTGGCGATTACCTCCGGTAGAGCTTTGCTTAACGCCAAGGAAACAAAAGATAATTATCGTGTAAAATCATTTTCCCCCTATCACCCTATCTCCGAATCTCCCCCTCCTCTCTCTCCCTCAATCGCACCAAAACAAAACACTTTGGGCTTCATGCTACCTTACACTCCTTTGCATCATTTAATTTTAAGGAGAATGAATCGTCCAATTGTGTTAACTAGCGGTAATATTTCCGATGAACCACAATGTATTGACAACGAGGAAGCGCGAGAAAAATTAAGTAAAATAGCGGATTATTTTCTCTTTCATAATAGAGAGATTGTTAACCGAGTTGATGATTCAGTAGTGAGAGTTATAGGAGAGAAACTGCAAATTATTCGCAGAGCTAGAGGATACACACCAGCACCAATTAATTTACCATCAGGTTTTGAAAATTATCCACAAATTTTAGCAATGGGTAGCGAGTTAAAAAATACCTTTTGTTTATTGCGAGATGGAAAAGCAATTGTATCCCAGCACTTAGGAGATTTAGCAAAAGCAACGGTATTTAAGAGCTACCAAGATACGCTAAATTTATATTTAAATTTATTTGAACATCAACCGGAAGCTGTAGCTGTAGATAAACATCCAGAATATTTCTCAACCAAATTTGGTAAAGAATTAGCAACTGCAAATCAAATAAAATTATATGATATTCAGCACCATCACGCTCACATAGCAGCCTGTATGGCAGAAAATAACTTACCTTTAGATTCGGCACCTGTTTTGGGTATTGCTTTAGATGGTTTGGGCTACAGTGAAGATAATACCCTTTGGGGAGGAGAGTTTTTATTAGCTGATTATCGAAACTTTACCAGATTAGCCACATTTAAGCCCGTTCCTTTAATAGGCGGTGAAAAAGCAACTTATCAACCCTGGCGAAATACCTACGCTCAACTAACATCAGCATTTAATTGGTTAGATATAAAACAAAATCATGGAAACTTAGAAATTATAAAATACCTAAAGCAAAAACCACTCCAACTTCTTAACGAATTAAAAGATAAATCATTAAATACACCATTAACATCATCTACCGGAAGATTATTTGATGCAGTAGCCGCAGCCATCGGAATTTGCCGAGAGCAATGTAGTTATGAAGGACAACCAGCAATAGAAATGGAAGCTTTAATAGATGAAAAACTGTTAAATAAACGTAAAGAATCCCTAACTTATCCTTTTAAATTAAACTTTTTGGATAGTATTTATTATATAAACCCACAACCCATGTGGAAAGCACTGCTTAACGACTTACAGCAGAAAACTGCCGCAAAAATCATCGCTGAAAAATTTCATTTAGGATTAGCCTTCGCCATCGTAAAAGCAGTAAACACTCTGCGCCAACAACATCCAATCGATTGCGTAGCCCTTACCGGAGGAGTATTTCAAAATCGTATTTTACTCCAACAAGTAACCAACCGCTTACAAGCATCAGGAATCAAAGTACTCACCCACAGCTTAGTTCCCTGTAACGACGGTGGTTTATCACTTGGGCAAGCCGTAATTGCAGCAGCGCGATATTTAGAAGAGAGAGGGGGAAGAGAAAATGATTAAACTTTGAACTCTTAATTCTCAACTCCTAACTCCTAACTCCTAACTCCTAACTCCTCCCATCCCCATGCCCAATCCCCAATTACCAATTACCAACTACCAATTACCCATTCCCAATTAAAAAATGTGTCTAGGAATACCCGGTAAAATAATAGAAATAAACGACGCTACAAACAAACTTGCAACAGTTGACGTAAGCGGAGTCAAACGACAGGTTAACATTGCCTGCATCGTAGACGAACAACATCCGCCAGAATCATGCATTGGAGATTGGGTATTAGTTCATGTCGGTTTCGCAATGAATCGAATTAACGAAAAAGACGCAAAAGAAACACTTCAGCTACTCCAAGAAATGGCCGAATTAATGGTTGATTATTAAAAGTTGTTAGTTGTTAGTTGTTGGTTGTTAGTTGTTATTTGTTAGTTGTTAGGAATTATGTCCTCATCTCCCATGCCCAATGCCCAATCCCCAATGCCCAATCCCCAATACCCAATGCCCAATCCCCAATGCCCAATCCCCAATTATCTCTTAAATGAAATACGTAGATGAATTCCGGGACATTTATAAAGCTGAAGCCTTAGAATGGCAAATTCAAAAGTTAGGAAATATACTAAAAAAACCCGTTAAAATTATGGAAGTTTGCGGGGGACATACACATTCAATTTTTAAATATGGTATAGAAGAACTGTTACCATCTTCAGTTGAATTAATTCACGGCCCCGGTTGTCCCGTATGCGTAATGCCAAAAGGTAGAATAGATGATGCTATTTATATTGCTCAAAATTCAGAGGTTATTCTAACAACTTTTGGGGATACAATGCGGGTTCCGGGTTCAAAAATCAGTTTGCTGCAAGCAAAAGCCCAAGGTGCTGATATTCGTATGGTTTATTCGCCATTGGATTGTTTGCAAATTGCTCAAAACAACCCAGATAAGCAAGTTGTATTTTTCGCGATTGGTTTTGAAACAACCGCACCTAGTACGGCATTTACAATCCTACAAGCAGCAGCAGAAAAAATAAATAATTTTAGTATGTTTAGCAATCACGTATTAGTGATTCCCGCACTAAAAGCATTACTAGATAATCCCGACTTACAGTTAGATGGTTTTGTGGGACCAGGTCATGTAAGTATGGTAATTGGCACTAATCCTTATGAGTTTATTTCCCAAGAATATAAAAAACCAATCGTTATTTCTGGCTTTGAACCTTTAGATATTTTACAATCGATTTGGATGCTATTGTGGCAGCTTGTAGAAAATCGTTGCGAAGTAGAAAACCAATATAGCCGCTTAGTTGAAACAGAAGGCAATCAACAAGCAATAAAAGCTATCAATCAAGTATTTGAAGTACGAAAGACTTTTGCATGGAGAGGATTAGATGAAATACCATACTCCGGTTTAAAAATAAGTCCCAAATATGGAAAGTTCGATGCTGAAACTAAATTTACAATTCCCAATTTAAAAATACCAGACCACAAATCCTGTCAATGCGGAGAAATTCTCAAAGGAGTTTTAAAACCTTGGCAATGCAAAGTATTCGGCACAGCTTGTACCCCAGAAAAACCCATCGGTTCCTGCATGGTTTCTTCCGAAGGTGCCTGTGCAGCTTATTACAAATACGGAAAAAAACAGTTACCAATAACCAGTAACCAGTAACCAGTTATCAATTACCAATTACCAGAACTGCTTCCTAGCCTCTGGCTGGGAAGTAATGATTGAAGGCTCCGCCTAATAAAGATTTACGAGAGGCAGAGCCTCTGGGCTATGGGTTCCCAGCCTGGAGGCTGTGAACGAGTCAAAAACTCCTAACTCTTAACTCCTAATTCCTAACTTTTAACGATGCCAATCTCTTTACAAAATTCGTTTTTTAAAAATCTTGAAAAAAACCGCAAGCGAAAACCAAAAATAACAGATACTCACATTACCCTCGCTCATGGTAGTGGTGGAAAAGCCATGGGCGATTTAATTGATGAGATTTTTATTTCTACTTTTAATAACCATACTCTTTCCCAATTAGAAGACCAAGCGAAATTCGATTTAGCAAACTTAATGCAGCTTGGAGATAAGCTAGCTTTTACTACTGATTCTTATGTCGTAGATCCTTTATTTTTTCCCGGTAGCAACATTGGTGAATTAGCAATCAACGGTACCGTCAATGACTTAGCCGTCGGTGGCGCTAAACCTTTATATTTAACCTGTAGCGCAATTTTAGAAGAAGGTTTATCTGTCGATATATTGCGAAAAATTGCTCAAAGTATGCAAGCAGCAGCACAAAAAGCAAACGTCCAAATTGTCACTGGCGATACAAAAGTTGTTCAACGAGGTGCTGTAGATAAATTATTTATCAATACAACAGGAATTGGTATTATTCGTCCTAATATTTGTATATCTGCTAGCAATATAAAACCCGGAGATACGATAATTATTAATGGTGAAATAGGAAATCACGGTACGGCAATTTTAATTGCTCGTGGCGAATTAGCTTTAGAGTGCGATATTAAAAGCGATTGTCAGCCACTACACGATTTAGTTGCCACAATACTCGATGTTTGTCCCCATATTCATGCAATGCGCGATGCAACCAGAGGTGGTTTAGCTACAGTTTTAAACGAATTTGCTTTAACTTCTAATGTCCGAATTAGTTTAAAAGAAGAATCGATTCCCATTCGCGAAGAAGTCAAAGGAGTTTGCGAAATTTTAGGATTAGAACCTTTTTACTTAGCAAACGAAGGTAAATTAGTGGTGGCTGTAGCAAGGGAAAATGCTGCAAAAGTTTTGTCAGCAATGAAATCCCATCCAGCGGGAAAAAATGCTGCAATTATCGGAGAAGTAACTGACTCACCTCAAGGAATAGTATCCTTAAAAACCAGCTTCGGAGCAGAAAGAATCATCGATATGTTAGTCGGCGAACAATTACCAAGAATTTGTTAATTAGTTGTTAGTTGTTAGTTGTTAGTTGTTAGTTGTTAGTGGTTAGTGGTTAGTTGTTAGGAGTTAGGAGTTAGGAGTTAAGAATAAAAAGTTATAAATTATCCCCTTGTCTCCTTGTCTCCCCCTCTCCCCTTTCTAACCCCCTCTACCCCCTCTCTTCAACTGATAACTGCTCACTGCTCACTGATAACTGCTCACTGAAAATGCATGAACTTGGAATTACTCAAAATATAGTATCAATTGTTGTCGAACATGCTAATGGTAAAAAAGTCCAGCGAGTTGTATTGGAAATCGGTAAGTTATCGGCAATTATGCCAGATGCGATAGAGTTTTGTTTTGATATTTGTTCTCAAGGAACGGTTTTAGAAAAGGCAAAGTTAGAAATTATTGAAATTCCCGGTTTAGCTGTTTGTCGTCAATGCGGTACAGAAATTCCTCTAGAAAAACCTTTTGGTAAATGTAATTGTGGCAGTCTGCAACTAGATTTGATTGCTGGGGAAGAATTGAAAATTAAGGAAATAGAAGTAGAAGAATTATGTGTGTAACCTGTGGTTGTTCGGATGATAACGGTAAAATTACTTATCCTCAAAAGAGTGAAGCTGTAGCAGTTGAGTCTCATCGTCACGAGCATTATCATACTCACACTTTACCCGATGGCACGGCGATCGCCCATTCTCACAATCATGAAAAAGTAGATGATGCATCGCTTCATGCCAAAATACATAATACAACCATCTCTTTAGAACAAGAAATTTTAGCTAAAAATGATTTAATAGCTGCCCAAAATCGGGGATGGTTTAAAGGTAGAAATATTTTAGCTTTAAATTTAATGAGTTCTCCCGGCTCTGGAAAAACTACTTTATTAACTCGTACTATCAACGATTTAAAAAATAAATTACCTATTAGTGTAATTGAAGGCGACCAAGAAACAATCAATGATGCCAAGAAAATCGAAGCAACTGGCTGCAAAGTTGTGCAAATAAATACTGGTACTGGCTGTCATCTCGATGCATTGATGGTAGAAAAAGGTTTACAAAAACTTAATCCCAATCTTGATTCGGTAGTAGCGATCGAAAACGTGGGAAACTTAGTTTGTCCGGCTTTATTCGATCTAGGAGAACAAGCAAAAGTTGTTATTCTTTCTATCACCGAAGGGGAAGATAAACCAATTAAATATCCTCATATTTTCCGCGCCAGCAATATAATGATAATTACGAAAATTGATTTGTTACCTTACCTACAGTTTGATGTAGAAAAATGTATAGAATATGCACGAAAAGTTAATTCTGATATACAAATTTTTATAGTTTCCGCAATTACGGGAGAAGGTTTAGATGATTGGTATCGGTGGTTAGAGATGCAAGTGAAAAATTAGAAATTTATATGGTAAAAATGCATCCGCTCTGAAGCCATTGCAGATGCTTGTCTACTAGTAAAGCCTGCTCAAAGTTAAAACCCCCATTCATCAGATTCGGTAGTAAGTAACAAGACTTGGTTTACTAATCCCATAGTTACGAGCATAAAAGCTAGTAATATCACCATGATAATTACACAAAGCGGTAACAGCCAAAACCATTCCCAAATACCTACTAATTTCATAGCTATTTTTCTATTGTACTCTGACATATTTCGCTTATAAATATAAACGAAAAATCAAAATTGATAAGACTAAAACAGCTACAATTATCGTATATTTTTGTAATTAGTTTATATTCTAGTTAAGAAGTATATAGGTAGTTATAATTATTCTGAATATAGATTTTTATAAGATACTTTTTCTAAAAATCTGTCTTCAAAAAATTCGTAAATATTGTCTGTTGTATAAAAAACATTTTATTTGTGCCGACTTACTTAAAACTTATTAATCCCATAGCTATTTATTTTCTTAGCACTTACGCAACTGGCACATTTTTCTTGTAGGGGAGGCAAAAAACGTTGCAGATTCTCTTCCCGTTTTATTGCCGTTGCTGTGACGGGAACCCATTAAAAATTTTTTCTTCTAAAAAATTTTTAATGGGAACCCTGTGATACTTAATTAAAATTTGAGCGTAATAATACGGGTTGTAGTGTCGCGCATCACCAGAGTTTTGTGACGCGCAACCTTAGTCCTGATATATAAATCAGTCACATTGCTTGTAAGCAAGCATCAGTTTTATTACTTAAATCCCCATTCGCCATCTCCGGAAAAGATTCACTAAAGTTGCAAACCTAACCCCCCTACCCCCCTTCCCTACGTTCGCGCAGCGTGTCCTCTTAGGACATGGGAAGTGGGGTTTAAAGCCTCTCTCCTTGCAGGAGAGAGGTTTGGAGAGAGGTCTTTTTTATTTCCGGAGATGTCTATTCGCCATCCACGAAGAAAAAATGCTAAAACCGTGGTACCTTTTTACACGCATCTTCTAAATATGGTTCGTCGCATCGGTTATTGGTTTGAATCTCGTTTTAGTGCCCCTGCATATGGTGGTTTGGTTTTAGGGGGAATTGCATTGTGCTTTTTCGGGGCAGCTATGAATACTATGGCTGGCTGGTTGTATGTCATCAGCGGTGTTAGTTTTGCTTTGTTGGGTTATGCTGCTGTTTTACCCCCGAAATCTCTTACGGGTTTACAACTTAAACGAAAGACTATTCAACCAGTTACTGCTGGTGACGATTTAACCGTTGAATTAGAAGTTTTTAATCAATCTAAGAAGCCGGTTTCTTTATTACAGGTAGAAGATAAATTACCTTCCGTTTTAGATAAACCACGGTTAGTGCCAATTGAAACTATCTCGCCGCAATCAACTTATAACTGGGTATATTATCAACCTACCGAACGTAGAGGTATTTACCGCTGGCAGAATGTTGAATTGGCTACCGCCGCACCTATCGGACTTTTTTGGAGTCGTCGCCAGCGTCAACTAAGCGCGATCGCAATTGTTTATCCAGAAGTTTTACCGCTCAAATCTTGTCCTTTAGTAGATGACATGGGCTCTGAAGATAGCAGCAAAGGACAACCTCGCGGCAATCCCTTACAAGCTGCAACTGAAGGATTAACCCGCTCTTTACGTCCTTATCGTATAGGAGATCCTTTACGTTTGATTCACTGGCGAAGCAGCGCTCGTTACGGAGATTTACGAGTGCGGGAATTAGAAATGCTTACCAGCGGACAGGAAATTATTATTGCTATAGATAACGGTGAATGGGAAGAAAAAAACTTTGAACAAGCAGTAATTGCCGCAGCTTCAATGTACTTCTACGCACAAAAACAGCAAATGCAGGTGCAGTTATGGACGGCTGCGACAGGATTGATAAATAAAAGAAGAGATGTTCTCGAAGCCTTAGCGGCAATTCATCCCCAAGATGAGCAGATAAAACCTCAGCCAACGGACAAACCTTTAATTTGGCTAACTCAAAATCCTTCAACTTTTGCTTCGCTTCCTTACGCTAGTCGCTGGATACTGTGGCAGCATATTTCATCACCAAATCAGCAATTTGTTATCAATAGAGATAATCCAGGTATTGTTATCGACTCCGAGCAATCTTTACAACCCCAGCTACAAAAACCTTTGACTTAATAATTCGTTTACAAGATAAATATTCAAAATATAAATAAAAAAGTACCCACTAGGGTAATGTCATATTCAAGCTTCTATTTCACACTAGAAGTATGAGGATGTTTCAAAAGTCTAGATAGCTTCTTTGGCTTCTCTACTTCTTGAAAAGTCTAGATAGCGATGGACTTTTGCTCTAATTTTTCGCTTTTAGCCTGAGAGATGTTCGGAAAATCTTTCCATTCTATTGTAGCGAAGTAAGTCGGCGCTAAAAAATCAAGGTATGTCCGCAGCTAGTGGAACGAAGTAACTTCGCAATCACCTTTATGTGCGGTCTTTCCCAGGGTTTTGATGGCTATTTACATTCTTTAAATAGTTCATTTTATTTGTCCCGATTTACTTAAGAAGTTATGTATCTAGAGTTTTTAGATTTTACAAAATATTTTACAAAATACTCTAAATACATCCTCTCGGTGACTAAAAATTAATTCTCATAAATCGAGAAAGTATTGAATATTTTGCTTAAAATTCAGCAAAATTCAGTTCTTATCTCTAACAATTCCACTGTAGTTTATTACAAGGTACCAAAATGGTTTCCACTATTAATGTTTCTAATTACGAGTTGCTAGTCAGGCCTATTATTGATCTCCGATCAGCACCGAATAGAACTGTTATTCAAGGCTATTTCCTGACAATCTCCAACCCAGGCTTTAGCAATTTACAAATTAGACTGACATTCAAAGCTCGCACCCCTAATTTTAATTCCAGTCAGATAGTTGCATTTTGGGATGTCGATGGTACAAATGACGAGCTGAATCCAACATCAAGTTTTCCCTGTGTACGTACTTATACTTTTGACCTTCCAGCACTAGATACAGGACTGTTTTTACTCTTACCAGATGTTAGACCAAATAATAGAGAGGAGAGTATAATCACCGATCGAAATACTGAAATTAGAGGATACGTCAGACTAAGTATTGCTTCCGCTTCTGGTGGAACTAGCAATATGAGAACTTTATTGCTCTCTGCCCAACAGCGCGGTAGTTTCCTCCCTCAAGGTAGTATAAACCCACCAAATATTGGAGATTTTGACCAGCTTGCATACGACTTACCCCTAGCAACAGGAGGTTCTGAGGTGACTCTGGAAACTAACCTGATTTCACAAACTACTAACTTTGCCTTGCCTAGTCGCGATCGGATTCTCAGAGCTATTGAAACCAATCCAAGTTTCCTTAGCGATATCACTGACGAACCTCTAGTTCAAAGAGTAGCTGAGCTTAGCGTTGAAGAACAACAACGCATGCTGTATGTCTTATTAGAGCGCTTTAAAGAGAATCCTCAAGTTGAACTTCGAGACAATCAAATAGAAGCAAACGGTAATAAGGTAGATGAACTATCAGAACCTATTGAGGCTGCTGATTTAAGTTCATAAATCGATTAACCCCTTCCCGGCTTTATGATTACCTATAGCGTAGGTTGGGTTGAAGGTCATGAAACCCAACACTGTGCTGGGTTGTGCCGAAGGCACACCTGCGGTGAACGTTCCTCAAACGCCACTTCCTACAACGGAGGAAACCGTGCCGCAGGAGTGGCTCCCCAGCCTACAATTTTTCGGTAATTTTAGAGCGGGATAGGATTAACCAGTGCGCCATGACGTTAGCTTTTGTTGAGTCTTAGCAACTTTGTTAGGACTCATACCAATTCTGTATGAGGCTGCGCGGGTTTCAACTGTTCGCTAAAAATCTGGGAAATCCTAGAAATTTGGGCGAGGTTTACTCATAAAATCTATGACGTTTTGACTAAACCTCGCCCAAATTTCCACCCCAACGAGCTAATTTGGACTCCTAAAAGCTAGTGTGGTAAAGGATTTCCCAGATTTTTATAGATTTAAGGTAGCGGTGGCACCCGCAGCCTAGAAGGCTGGGGCTATAACAACAAAGCCAACCTACGTTGGCTAAATTCGGCGCATCTTTATAAAGAAATGGTATCAGCACTTAATTATTAAAAAATACAAACTAACGATGGATTTTACTAAGTCTAGATTGCTACCCAAAGTACTTAAAGTCGAGATATGATTACTGCCAATTTAAATAATACTAAGCTAAGTAAATTTCAAGATACTGGAGAAGACTTTTGTTTTAGAGCTTTTTCTAATAGCTGGGTTGCAATTAATCCCAATCCCAAGGGAATTATTCAATTTATAGGAAGTTTTATATTTGGCTCTTTCCCAATCAACTCTTATAAATATTTGTTGCAAAACCTATTTGAACAAGGTTATACAATTATTGTATTTAGATTTCCTTTTACTCCTTTGAAATTCGATCATTGGCAAGTAGCTACCAATATACTTAAAGAAGAATATGCTTGCCGAGTAGAAATCATCCGATTCCTGACGCAAAATGGAAAAACATCTCATAATAATTTAGAAATATTAGAAATATATCTCAAAGATTCTAATTATTATTGGCTCGGTCACAGTTTAGGATGTAAATATATTAGTTTATTAGAAATTTTAAGCAACGAACCTACTCAACGTAACTTGATTATTCAAAAATCCCTTGGCGAACGCTATCACGAAAAACTAATATCTTTAATAAAATCTGTTGACATTGCCAGAGAAAAAGCAGAACAAGAAATCAGCAATTTACTGAATCAAGCAATCAATATAAATCCCTTTTTTATTAAAGACCAGCCTTCAGTACTCTTAGCACCAGAAATTAGTAATACAGTAACAGTAAATGGGATTACAATTCCTACACATAAGCCCTTATCAAAGTTCGAGTTACTTATATCTCCTAATGCCAGAGAAACAAAATCTATGATTTCTCAAAGTAAAAATTTATTTAATTTAACAGGAATAATTTCATTTTCTCAAGATTCCATCGCTAAAGATGATGAATATTTCCTAGTCGAACAATTATCTCTAAGAGGTTTTCGTCCACCTCTCAATAAAGTATTATTTGGATGGCATTTTAAACCTTTGGCGATTCAAATAGAACATCTGGGAATTTGCATCAATCAAATTTTGACAGAATTGATCCAAAGGTAATTAAATCAACCCACTCATTATTTATTATTTATATAAGCGATTAGTTGTTTAAATAGATGGAAATTGTCCTTCTTCTCGCGCAGCGAGGATGTCAAGGGACTTTCACGCTTTTTAAACAGGAGAAATTGTAGTGTTAATATCTTAAGGTAAATAATTGTTAAATATTTTTAAGTTACGGAAAGGGTAAATTCCCCCAGTAATAGCTTACAGATGGTGCGGTACAATGCATACATATTAAATTAAGCTAACCGTTCCTTATGATTTCATCAGAAGCAAATACTAAATCTCCATCAGAAGAAAGTACTACATCCACCGATAAGAATTTGGAAGCAATGCGGCATTTTTCGGAACAATACGCAAAGCGTACCGGAACTTACTTTTGCTCGGAACCTTCGGTTACTGCAGTTGTGATCGAAGGGCTTGCCAAGCATAAAGATGATTTAGGTGCCCCTTTGTGCCCCTGTCGTCATTATGAAGACAAAGAAGCCGAAGTCAGCGCCACCTTTTGGAATTGTCCGTGCGTACCAATGCGCGAACGTAAGGAATGTCACTGTATGCTGTTTTTAACCCCCGACAATGAATTTGCTGGCGACAAGCAGGAAATTACTTTAGATACGATTAAAGAAGTAAGAGATAGCATGGGTTAATGCAACTCTTATGAGTGAAACAATTCCCCCCGAATTTTGGCAAGGTGTAGAACTGTTTAATACAGGGCAATTCTATGCCTGTCACGATACATTAGAGGCTTTGTGGATGGAATCCACAGAGCCAGACAAAAGTTTTTATCAAGGAATTTTACAAATTTCAGTAGCTTTATATCATTTGGGTAACGGCAATTTAAAAGGCGCGATAATTTTGCTTGGCGAAGGTACAAAGCGTCTTTCCAGTTACCCATCTATATATTGTCAAGTTGATGTTGATGAATTATTAGAGCAAAGCGTAGCTTTATTAAAAGCACTACAGCAAAACCAACTAGAACAAATTGATTCTTCTTCCTTTGAAGCAGATACTTTACCCCTGCCCAGAGTTGTGCGAGTTGAAGAATGAATTGGTAGTTGGTAGTTGGTAGTTGGTAATTGGTAGTTGGTAGTTGGTAGTTGGTAATTGGTAATTGGTAGTTGGTAGTTGGTAATTGGGCATTGGGCATTGGGCATTGGAGATGGGGAGGAAGCGATTCTTAACTCCTAACTCCAAACTCCTAACTCCTAACTCCTAACTCCCAACTACCAACTACCAACTACCCTTCGGGTTCACCATTTGCTACGTACTGCGGGAACCTCCGCAACGCAATGGTTCACCAACTACCAACTACCAACTACCAACTACCAACTCCTAACTCCAAACTCCAAACTCCTAACTCCTAATTCCTAACTCAAATACCGAAACTTTAGGAGTTGTTGAAGCGTCAGGTATTGTGGAGATTATTTGTGATTAAATAGTCAATCGTTAGTATATATAACGTTTTTATTTTTTATATATTACTTGAGATAATTGAAGTACCAGTTAAAATTATTACATCATTACTGCTATGACACACAACTACCGATCGCCTAAATTTCAATTGCGTCGTCTGGGTTTGGCTTTAATGCTGCCTGTTGCGCTGTGTGGCGCGGTAGTTATTCCTACTCAACTACAAACTGCTACAGCCCAAACCTCGTCAAATAATCGCGCTCTTAGTATCAGCGCAGATCAACAAGAATACAATGCTAAAAATGAGGTAGTTACTATACGGGGAAACGTGCAAATTTCCTATCCTGCCCGTCAGATTAAAGCAACAGCTGCTTTAGGACAATTTTTTGTACGGCAGAATCAGATTGACTTAACTGGTGGGGTGTATATTTTGCAAGGGGGTAAAAATAACATCCGAGGAGAGAAAGCCACCTATTTAATAAATGAAGGACGATTTATCGCTACACCGAGAAGCGGTAGTCAAGTAGTATCTACTTATGTTGTAAACAATACAAATGCTCGTAACCAGGGATCGGTAGGTAATGGACCTCTTACTATGCGTGCCAACTTGCAAGAATACAATTCTAATACTGGGATAGCTACCGGACGTGGTAACGTAAAGCTTTCATATCCCGCTCGTCAGATAAAAGCAACAGCAGCACAAGCACAATTTTTTGAACGGGAACAGCGGATTATCCTCAGTGGTGGAGTATATATTTTGCAGGATGGTAAAAATAGTATTCGGGGAGAAACTGTTACCTATTTAATTGATGAACAACGATTTGTTGCTGCACCAAAAAGCGGTGGTCGAGTGGAGTCTACATATATTGTAGATGATATTCCTACTCAATCAAATCAAGCCCCTTCAACACCAAGATTAAGACGTAATAATTAAAGAAGATAAATTAAAGAAGTATTTACAAGCGCAAATCGTGAAAATTGTTTTAGAAAACATTCACAAATCCTACGGTAAGCGAACTATTGTTAATCGCGTCAACTTAACAGTAGCTCAAGGTGAAATCGTCGGTTTATTAGGACCTAATGGTGCTGGTAAAACGACGACTTTTTATATTGCTACTGGTTTAGAAAAACCAGATAGAGGAACGGTTTGGCTCGATAATCGTGATGTTACTAATATTCCCATGCATGGAAGGGCGCGTCTTGGTGTTGGTTATTTAGCGCAAGAAGCAAGTGTTTTTCGTCAATTAACCGTCCGAGAGAACATTTTATTAGTATTTGAACAAACTAAGGTACCCCGTCGGGAATGGGATATGCGCCTTTATAAACTATTACGAGAATTCAGCTTAGAAAAAGTTGCGTCTAGTAAAGGAATTCAACTTTCCGGAGGAGAAAGACGCAGAACCGAATTAGCTAGAGCCTTAGCATCTGGAAGAGAAGGGCCATCATTTTTATTTTTAGATGAACCCTTTGCTGGAGTCGATCCCATCGCCGTTGCCGAAATTCAAGGAATTGTCGCACAACTTCGCGATCGCAACATGGGAATATTGATTACAGATCACAACGTCCGCGAAACCCTTGACATTACCGATAGAGGTTATATCATGCGCGAAGGACAAATACTAGCCTCCGGCTCCTCCGACGAACTTTATGATAATCCTCTCGTAAGGCAATATTATTTAGGTGAAAATTTTCAAGTTTAATAAATTGGGAATTTGGTAGTTGGTAGTTGGTAGTTGGTAGTTGGTAATTGATGATTGATAACTCCTAACTCCTAAATCCTAGCTCTTAACTCCTAACTCTTAACTCCTAACTCTTAACTGTTCACTGTTCACTGTTAACTGATAATGCCGATATCAATCATGGACCGCTATCTTACCAGAGAAATGGTGCCGCCATTTTTATTCGGTATTGCTGCTTTTTCTTCGCTGGGAATATCAATTGGTGCTGTTTTTGAATTAGTACGTAAAGTTGTTGAATCTGGTTTGCCTGTAGGCATAGCTGCTAGAGTTTTTATTTTAAATTTTCCCGAATTTATTGTTTTAGCTTTCCCGATGTCTACGCTTTTAGCTACTTTGATGACTTACAGTCGTCTTTCGAGTCAAAGCGAATTGACTGCATTGCGTAGCTGTGGGGTTAGCGTTCATCGTATGGTAGCCACAGGTGTATGTTTAAGTTTTCTGGTAACTGGATTAACATTTTTATTTAACGAGCAGATTGCACCGGCAGCTAAGTACCAGGCAACTCTGACTATGCGAAAAGCTTTAAAAACCGAACAACCTTCTTTTAAAAGAGAAAATTTAATTTATCCTGAATTCAAGAAAGTTGAACGAGAAGACGGTAGTAAAGAAAAGGTTCTATCTAGATTATTTTATGCCGATAAATTTGATGGCAAAATGATGAGTGGTTTAACAATTATCGACCGTTCTCAAGATGACTTTAGTCAAATTCTTCAGGCAGAATCCGGAGAATGGAACGTTAAAGATAATGTTTGGGACTTTTATAACGGTACTATTTATTTAGTTGCACCAGACCGTTCTTACCGCAATATTGTCCGCTTTGAACGTCAACAGTTAAAGTTACCTCGTACTGCATTGGATTTAGCAAAAGAAAGCCGCGATTACGGGGAAATGAATATTGTCCAAGCATTAGAACAATTAGAAGTAGAAAAGCTGCGCGGTGACGATAGAAAAATTCGTAAACTTGAGGTTAGAATTCAGCAGAAATTTGCCTTACCATTTGTTTGCGTAGTTTTCGGTTTAGTTGGTGCAACATTAGGAAGTATACCGGGAAGAACTGGTTCTGCAAAAAGTTTTGGTCTTAGCGTATTAATTATTTTCGGTTACTATTTATTCAGTAATATAACTGGTGGTTTAGGACAAGCCGGTGTTTTTTCTCCGTTTCTTGGAGCTTGGTTTCCCAACTTTTTAGGATTAGGAATCGGTTTATTTTTATTAGGAAGAGTTGCAAGACGATGACAGTGAGCAGTTAGGAGTTAGGAGTTAGGAGTTAGGAGTTGGGAGTTAGGAGTTGGGAGTTAGGAGTTAGGAGTTAGGAGTTAGGAGTTAGGAGTTAGGAGTTAGGAGTTTGGAGTTAG
>ERZ1740052.261-NODE-261-length-18553-cov-8.592442_pt1 | contig 18553 bp, 28 predicted proteins | sample MGYA00581750_ERZ1740052 | MGnify/ENA primary metagenome ERZ1740052 (study PRJEB43018, sample SAMN04849743) | marine metagenome | isolation source: floating plastic debris | place: Pacific Ocean | collected 2008-08-30 | study: EMG produced TPA metagenomics assembly...
TTGTAGCATTATTTGTGATGGCTGCAATTTTGATTCCCTTTAGTCCCGGTTTGGCCGGTCGGTTGGGTATTGGGGGGTAGTAAGAAGTAAGAAGTAAAAAGTAAAAAGTAAGAAGTAAGAAGTAAGAAGTAAGAAGTAATGAGTAAGAAGTAATGAGTAATGAGTAGTAAGTAATTCGTTCGGTTTGTGGCAGGTTGAACGACACAGATAATAATATAAATATTGTTAGTAATTTACTTGCTACTCTCAACTCCTAACTCCTAACTCCTAACTCCTAACTCTTAACTCTTAACTCCTAACTCCTAACTCCTAACTCCTAACTCCTAACTCTTAACTCCTAACTCCTAACTCTTAACTCCTAACTCTTAACTCTTAACTCCTAACTCCTAACTCTTAACTCCTAACTCCTAACTCTTCGATTTTGCTAACAAATTCGGATACTTCGCTGGTTCGGAAAATAATCCTCGGAAACCTGAAACACGTTGCTGTGATGGTTCTTTGCTCATGTTCCACAGGGTTTCGTAGAAGAAAAATGAGACTCCTGCAAAATTGCGATCGCGAACTTGTTTTACTTGAGCTTTGATTTGTTGTACTGGTACGTGTTTGTTTTTCAAACCAGAAATAATTCCGATGCTGGTGGGAATATGTTTTTTGGCTGCTATGACTTCGGGTTGCTGCAATTCTTTGACAAATACGTTCATGTCATTGCGATAAATTTGAACTATCAAATCTTCGATTAATCCCATCCGCTCCCATCTTTCCCAATCAGCTAAAAAGTATTCGTAGGAAAAGCGCTGGGGATTTGGTGCTACGGAAACGATACAGTTTTTATCAACTGCTTTGATAGCAAAAAATACATCTTTCATGAAATCGGTAATCTTGTCCGCACGCCATTTTACCCATTCTGGGTTTTTATTATCTCTAGGGGGTGCTTTACCGTTATGCTCTTTTTTGTATAAAGCTACGGTATATCTATCGTATCCATATTCCGATGGTAAACCGAAATGGTCGTCGAATTGAATCCCATCAATATCGTAATTCTGCACCATTTCCACGATTAAGTCTTTGATAAATCTTTGTACTTGGGGATTAAATGGATTTAACCAGACTCTATCGTGAGTACCTTCTTTTTTGATTTTGCTACCGTCAACTTTACGAGTCAACCATTGTGGACGACGCTTTGCTAATTGTGAGTCAGCAGGAGCCATAAAGCCGAATTCAAACCAGGGAATTACTTTCAAACCCCTAGCATGTCCTTCACTCACCGCTTCTGTAAGCATATTTCGTCTTCTCAATCCGGGTGTTGGATCTACACTACGTCCAATAACCCTTCTCGCAACTCGACTCGGATACAAAGTGTAACCCCAATTCCACACAGCAGGATATACAACATTGAAATTTAGCTGTTTGAGACGGTCTAAAGCATTAGTGAGTTTTTGAGTAGAAAATAAGACATCACTATCAACATTAGTTAACCATACCCCCCGTAACTCAGTCAGTTGTTGATTGTTTGAAATAGTTTGCTGCTGAGCGGGTGGAATAGTCGGTAACGGACGAGTTTTAATAGTCGGTGACGGACGAGATGGAACAGGTGGTAAACTCTGGTTAATAACAGTCGGTTGTGGACGAGTTTTTATAATTACTTGAGCCGGTGCTGGGACAGAAAACATGACTCCAGCCATCAGCGAAAGAGTAAAAATAGCAGCCAGAAACGCCGGTTTTTGTCTGCGCTGCTGACTCAACGAAAACAATTCTACACACCAATTAACAAATTTTTTCATAATTATACTGAGTACAAAACTTCACAACCTTCATGACTCGGATAACTCCTCGGATGTTGCAGGAATCAGTGAGCGGAGGGAGCGGAGGAAGCTGAGGGAGCGGAGGAAGAAAAGAAAGAAAAAATTTTAATTACCCCCTCTGCACCCTCTGCCTCCTCTGCCTCCTCCGCTTTTCCCCAGGTAATTCCACCGATACACAATACTTAGTAACTAAAGATGCGGGGTGGGGCACCACATCCTGAATAATTACCTTCTGAGTATACTTAAGTAGTTGGAGCAAAAAAGTAATTCAATTTACTCGTACATATCATTTTTAAGCGTGGTTGCTTTGAGTGATTATACTGATAAATTGCATATTTTACTTGAAGAAGTTCATTAAGAGAAAGCTTGGGATTACTGATGATAAGCTTGATTGATTCTCAGAACGGTACAACAAATGATACGGCGGTTGTTCAAAGATTGGCAAGAGCTATAGCGCTTTCTGATGGAGAGTTTTCGCTACTTTTGGCGTGCTGCAATTCTGCGGACAAGCAAGAGGAAGTCCTCAGTGTTTTGCAAGAGTTTTCTATGACGAATATTAGAAAGGTGATTTTGTCATCAAAGGCAGAAACGCTTTTTACTAATATTGCTTCGTTGTTAGATTCAAATCACCCAGATGCTTTAGTTGTCAGGGGTTTGGAGTCTGTAGAAGCAATTAATCAACTGATTATCTCCACAAATTTGATGCGAGATGAGTTTGGGAAACAGTTTAAGTTTCCTCTGGTGCTATTCGTAAATGAAGATATTTTACGCAAGTTGGTTAGGTTAGCACCTGATTTGAAAGACTGGGCTGCTAGTACTTTCAGATTTCAAAATTCTTTACAGAGAGAGTTGGTAAGCTGTTGATGGGAATAAGTAATTATAAGTAGATGATTTGCGTTACAATTGTGGAAAATACTTAATTTTTCCATCTAAGTAAATATTCGTAGCTTTGAGTTTCATAGCCTTAAAATTAACTCTATTAGAAATAATCGAAGCAATTTTAGAGTTTTTATAGTTTGTTCCTAGCACTGCGTCTTATCCTTCACCCTATACAAAGGATAAGGCGTTTTTATTTGTGGGTAGGAAGTAGTTAGTAGTAAGTAGTGAGTAGCAAGTAGCAAGTAGTAAGTAGTAAGTAGTGAGTAGCAAGTAGCAAGTAGTGAGTGGGAAATAGGGAGATAAGAAATTAATAACTCTAATAATTTTTTGTTGCAAATGAATAAGTTATGAAATCCAATCGTTATTAATGTTTTAATATCTGAAATTCACATAAAAGTGTTTTTATGTCTCGGTCATTACGTTTAGCGGTTGTTTTGGTGCTGTCTTTTTGCTTTGCTATTGTTGCAGGTTGCGATTCCCAATTATGGAATACCGAGATAAAAGCATCTCAGTTATCTTTGGTGACTCCTAGCGACCCAGCAACATTTAACTATGCGATGAATACTTCACTCTAACAATTCAAAACCCGCTAAGAGCTTGGTTACTTAACGGGTTCTGCATTTAGTAGTAATCTTACTGTTTGCAGCTTTGACTATTTTAGTACATTTTCACTATTACCAAAATGGCGATCGCCATTTTTCTAGTCGCATAATTCTTTGACTAACTTCCTAAACAACAGCTTTGCAGCCAATGCAGCGGTTTTAGACCGTGCTAGTTGAACTGGCTTTCCTCCAATCTTCATTTCATCTAAATATTTACCAAGTCTTTGGGTGATATGGGATGTACGACGTAATTTTGGCTCTACACTGGTGAAAATCCACAGCCACAGCATTTTTTTTGACAGTGCGCTACCACCCTTTACCTTGCTTCTCTTTGAATCACCCGAATACTCTTGCGTTGGAGCTACTCCCAATGTTTTTAAAAATCGTCTTTCTGACAAATGTCTTGCTGTCAACTTACCAGAAATACGACCTTTTCGGTATTTTACGATTGGTTGATTGTTCTCTAAAAACCGTTCAAACGGATAAACCTGAGTTAGCAAGAGTGATTGAATTCGCAAACCAAAATTAAACTGATTGAACACATTAATATATAAATCATACTTACTATGACTTAATATTTGTTTAATCTTATTCTCTGTATGGTATTCCTCTAAATGCAAGTCACACAAGCGCTTACTGTGAAGTATCACTGTGTTAGTTATTCCTAAACCTACTGATTTTTGCAGCAATCTATCGTATTTAGCGCTTTTTCTTATTCCTGCCAGCCACCCCCAAAGTAGCGGGGGATTTTGCGTTTTTGACTCACTGCGAACAAATGCAATTTCTGGGAATTGCCATGATAAGTCTTGACGAGTTCTATTAACTATTGCTGTTTTAATTCGGTTGATATGTTCTAACCGCAATACTAAAGCTCGCAACTCAGTTATTTCTTTTGTGCGTGTGCAAACAAACTTGCGCGGGTTGTCTAAATGCTCAGTCCCGTAGACTGCAAGTGCTAGCGCGTCAGCATCATCGTCCTTGTTTGGTAACTCTAAATGTCTTTCTCGGTAATACCTCAATTTAGCATGGTCAACGTACCTGACCTCTACACCTGCTGATAATAGATGAGATACCCAAATACGGGAATAGTTGATTCCCGTTGGTTCTATTATTGCTATGTCCGCGTTAAATGCCAATAATTTGTTGATTCCATCTTTGTCAGCATTTAAACTTTCAAACGGATAGCTATAGTAGAACTCCTTAATATCTTGTGGTATTTTTGAAATTAAACAGCAAGAAACTGAGGACTTGCTTACATCAAGTCCTAATATTCGTTTCATAGATTGTTATCTTACGAACTAATGAAGGCTAAAAAGCCTACTGTACTCTCAAAGAAATAATCTTATGAAGTATTTAATGCATTAAGCCTATCTCCTTATCAAAGCTATATTGCTAGAACGGTAAAACCATCCCGCGACTATTCCACAACTGTGGAATAGTTTCGACTAATGGTTAGCTAGTCTCATCAGGCGAGTTTTTAAACTTATGATTATTATGAACAATTTTATTTAATGTCTCCTCTTCACGCATTTCTTCTAGAAATTGAGATGTACTTATTCTTATTTGCTCTGACATTTGCTGAAAAGTCGTATTGCCTGTTATCGCGGCAATTTGGGTTGCAGTATTAAGCGCAACTTTTAAAGCCAAAAAATCATCTTCAAGTACAGCAATCAAGCTGCCTGATTTTTTAAAAGGAACGTCAAATCCGGAATTCCATCCATTCTTTAGATACTCTTTAACTTCTTTTGACAAGGTAAATGAATTTGTAATTTTAACTATTGCTTTGTCTGTAGCAATTCCCATGCAATCAACAATTGATGGATTGCGACTTGCTAGCTGAAGCATACTAATCAGGCTCCATGCTTCCGCTGCTTCAAATTCTACAATTATTGGTGGATGCCTGTTTATTTCATCTTTTATTGCGTCAAATTGCAGCATTAGTTTTCCTCTACTTTCATTGCACTAATTATTTCAGTACAACTATAAAGTGCTGCTGATGCTCCAACTAAATTTTCGCAAATCTTCTGATTGGTCTCAATGTTTGGTTTTTCCTGCTCTACCATCAGTTTTTTAGTAGTCATAATAAGTTCCTGTGACTCGTGCATTAACGTGAAAACTTTTTGATAGTGCCACTGGGAATGATTAATTGAATCTTCAGTTGTCATAATTAAGGAAATTCCTGAGTTATAAATAATCAGCGTTTGGTAGATACAACCAGAAACCGAATTGTTGCAGCGGTCAGATACCCGACCGCTATTTCCTACCACTCTTGTTCAAGTCCTAATTGCAGCAATCGCTGCAGCTGCACTTTACCTTCATCAAAATTACGTCCTTTCTGCTGCAACACTTGCTCAACTACGAACGTCTCCGACTTCCCGCTTTCCAATAAACTTTTTACCGCTAAATACAGTGATTTAAGCTCCTGGGAAGTTGGAAGTTCGGAAGTAGAATCAGCGCTCGTCTGCTGTAGCAAGACTTCCAGCGACTTACGCAAATCTTCTACCACTTCCGCCGTGTAAGTGCCAGCGCTCACGCTGTAAAGATGCTCCAGTTCAGTTTCTTGCTGATGTGTTGCAAGTGCCATTTCGGTTTGCGATAGTTCATCGCGCATAGCTTGTTGAGCCATTGCAACAGCTTCTTGATATATAAGTCGCTGGGAACTACGGACGAGGGATACTGCGTGACACATTGCAAGAGTTAGCGATATTCCTTTGCCGAGTTTTCCTATGGGTGAAAGTGCTGCAAGCCATAAACATATGGCACAACATAAATAGATGTTGGTTTTCAACCAGCTAGTTCTACCTAAATTGTTAACCATGTTGCTATTCCACCGAGAACGACCGCGCAAGCAAAACCAATCAACGCTGCATAATAATTGATTTGATGTGCTTTGACATATGGTGCGATTGCATCATCAGCCAACCAGCACAACACCCAGGAAACCAAGAATAGAGCGTACAATGCAATTGCAAGACGGGATGTAGTAGGGTGTAGTAGTCCGAACCAAGCTATAAGACTTGACCCGATACACCCAACTAAAAACCATCCAGCTAAATAAATTGATTTAGCCATTAGAACTTACTCTTAGCTTTTTCTTTGAGTTGCTTAATTCGGTCAGTTGCTGATTTCTCAGCACGGTCTAATCCGGTTCCTAGCCTGGCATAATCGTGACGCAATGCGTGTAAATGCCTGGCTTGCTTGGCATTTGATTTGAGCTTAACTAATTCCTCGTCTGCTACAACACCCTCATACTTACGCTGTGCTTTGTGGACTACCGCATCACTCTGCTCAAGCTTGGCTAGTGACTTGTAAGCACGCTTTGACTGTCTCGCACCTTCTGCTTTCTCCGTTGAAAGTTTTTTCAAAGCATCAGCTTGTGACTTTGTGAAGTATCGAGGGTTTTTACAAATTGGGAAAGTTCTGATTGAATTGTATTCCCCTGGATTATTAGGGCTAAATGCCTTGTCATCTGTAGCCTTAAGGACAGTTTCTTTGTTTATAGAATGTCCTGCATCGTTGCTTTGTATAGGCTTAGGATATATCCGAGTTGTGATTTTTGCTAGAATTCCCATTAGTTGCACAATTGTTGTTTAAGTTGCTGTAACTCTTGCGATTGCTGCTCTAGTAACCGCAACTGCTGTTGTTCCGGACTGTTGTAAACTGCTGTAGCGCCTAACGCGGCTCCACTGCAAATTAAACAAAGTCCGAGCATTGCAAAAAGCATTATTGGTGGTTTTTTCGGCTCTTGGTCGCCAGTCTGGTAAAATTCACCTGTAAACGGAACTACTTTCGTTTGCCGATGCTGAGGAGTTTGATTAGTTGGAATCACTCTAAACTCCTCATTGGTTTTGGGTCTAGGTAGTTCACTCCTGAATTTAAAGCGCTGTTGACCGAGTTATCAATCAGTACTTTTTCTTCTGGTGTTGGATTACTTAGCATCCTACTAATTCGCTCCACCGTTCGAGTTGGTAGTTGTTCAAAAAAAATCGTTGCCATTTGTTCTGCCCCCGCCTCTAGTAATTTTTCAAGCAAGTGATTGTTTTCAGTGATATTTACCTCTTCTGATACCTCTTCAGTGCTGGAATCTTTCCTCTTGAGTAATTGCTTTATCCCCTCTTGTGTCCACAGTTTGCGTTGATGTTCGTCGATTTGTACATGTATTTCTAGCTGGAATTGCTCTGGGTAACGGGTTAACCAACTACGAATAGTTGATTGGGGAATCCCTGTTTTTTCAGATGCTTCTGGTGTTGTGTAAAGCTTATTGCTCATACCAGACACCTCTTGAATTCTTCTATCCCTCCATCAAAAAACTTTTCAATTGCCTTCTCTACCTGGTTGTTAGTTAATTCTTCAATATCTTCAGCATCTAAATCATTCCAACAGTCTACACATTCAGCTATCCAGTCTCTAGCTTCATTCAATTCAAACTCTGTAAGTTTTCCTGTTGTCATTGGATTCCCTGTAATAAGTTATCGCTGCACTCCCGACCTGCTTTCTTTTTCTTGTGGAGGGTAGGCGGTTAGTTCTACCTGTTTGGGGTTGCTTTTTTTATTATACCTATGTACAACTATAAAGAATATAGTACTACCTATGGGAAAAGTAAAGATACTACATAGGTAAAATAAAGAGGAAGTACATGGGTAGAATAAATGCGGAAGTCGATTCACGGTCAGAACAAGAAAAATACGATGTTGACTTTAACCCCCGACGGACGACAGATGCTGGAAGCAAAAGCGAAGTCGCTACGAATAAGTATGAGCGAGCTGGTGGAGAGGATAGCGCGCGGCCAGATTTCGTTGGGAGCAGAAGCACAGCAATTGGGGGAATCGTCCGCCACCTGATTGAAGTCGATGTAAGTCAGATGGCAGCCAAGAGAAAGCAAATTAAACTTTTACAGGAAGAGTTAGTAGAAATTCAGTCAAGAATTAATGAGAACAAGGGAATCCTTGAGCAAATAGAGAAAGAAGACTCCGACTAAGAAACCGGCCAGTTTAGTAACTGGTCGGTTTCTATTTGCAAAAAAAAAAACCAGCTAGCTGCTGATAATTCACATGCTGCAACTAAATGGTTCCTTGTTTAATTACTACTACCATCATGACACATAAAACACAAAAATCAATCGCTCATTGGACATACAAACACGAGGAATACTGCTTAAAGAACAAAATTCCCCGCGCTGCACAATTGATGTGGGAATGGCTCATAAGAAAAGAAAAAGTAAACATTGAAACCGAGCCAGACTTAAAAGATTTTAACAACTGGATTAAAAGACATAGAGGTAAAAAGTATTGTCGGAACACCATCAAGTCTGCATTCAACTGCTTAGTAGAAAACCGCATAGTCAATCTAGTAAAGAGGTACACGTGGCACATCGTAAAAATTGTCACAAGACCCCTTGAGTATTTGAAGCCGAAAAGAAAATTACAGAAGCGAAATGTTTTTGACAGTTTAGACGGTTCAAACCGGCGTAATTTCGTTGATGTGTCTTTACAACAACAACATACACTAATTGTAGATAACCAACTCCTATTTTCCAAGTATGGTATTCACTTTGACTCAACAGAAAAAGAAGTGCTTAACCGTCCTAAAAATGAAGTCTTGCTATCAATCGTTTGCTATCAGATTGCTGATGAAAAAGTAATTACCCAATGTAACAAGAAAGTTATTACAAGAGGAGAGGTTCGCAACCCTCCCGGGTGGATACGAACCTGCTTAGAGCGTAGATTTTGGGAAAAACCACATACGTTAAACCAAATAATTGCCAAATACGGCAACACAACATTCATAGAAGAATTATTTCCAGATGGATAAAAAAACTCCTCACGCGCTGAGGAGTAGAGAATTTCCTTGATTGAAAGGTCGTAATTGGCTCTTTCATCATTTCATTAATTCAAAAAAAATCAATAACAATGCAATACCAAAATCAGTTATTTAATCCTGAACTTTACCAAAGAAGTGATTTCGTGCCTGTTTATGACCCGGCATGGGATGATACTGACCCCACGCCAGAACCACCAAAAATCGTTCTGGAGCAAGTAGCAGAAGACACAAACAACTCTGCTCCAGAACAACACAACCACTGGATTGAGGAATATTCACCGTCCAACCGCAAGCACCTTAGCTACTACCGTTACTGCTACATGATTAGGAGAAAAATCAAACATCTTCATATACCTGGCGGTAATGTAAATACACCACTGGTTATTTACCGAAAACTGGATATTGAAGACTTAATTGCAGTTGGGGAAACACCTGATAAAATTGTTGAAATTATAAAAAAGCAATTTAAATAATTATTTACTGGCTACTCCTAACAAAATATTTAGCCTTGTTGAAGGAAGTTTACAGCAAGGCTTTCCATTTTTCAGTACTTACATGGCACAAACCTTACTCCTAATTTCTAACTCCTAACTCCTAACTCCTAACTTCTACCCCCTATTCCTCAGTACCCATTCCCGAAACTTATTGAAAAAATACCATCTGGGAGATGAATAATTACGAGCTGCTTCCCTCCCGTCAATATACTCCTTTCTCAAATAAGCATTCATCAGCCGCAAAGCTATCTTCCCCGAAGTCTCCTCGTCATTATCCAAGGCTCTAGCGTATTCGGTTATCTCGTTTTTGAAAACTAGGGGAATTCTAATAGCAACAGTTGGGCCGTGGTTCCACTTAGGGGTAATAGTTCCATTTTGTCTGCGAGTTATCATAATTTAGCTTTGTACAAGGTTAAATTGTATCTAGAATAACTTAATTAATATACAGACATGGTTGGTCGTTGAGCTTAGGAAGCTTACCTGTTAGTCCCTTCACAATGGCTGAAGCAACAGCATTGACCCCTAAAGAATAGTAAATATTCATATCGTCGGGATTGTCACAAAAGCAAGTTTCAATCAAGATAGCTGGTGCGTCAGTTTCATTTAAAACGTAGTAGTGGGAAGACCTTTTTGCGCCACGTTTTACGAATTTTTCTCCACGTTCAGTCTTTAAATTGCAGATTTCATTTACTACTGGGAGAGCCATTCTGTAGCCATTTTTGCTCACGTAAAACACCTCAGTCCCCATAGCTATCCCATTGTAAGCATTGAAGTGAAAGCTAACAAAACGGTCAACATTTGCAAAGTTGGCAGTACGACATCTAGACCGCAAAGATTCTCTAACGGATGATACCTTCCGGGGATTAACCATTACAACATCTTCTCCTAGGCTGACTAACCCCACTGCTACTTGTTTTGCAAGTCCTGCGTTAAGTTCATCTTCATAACCTCCCATGGCACCAGTATCGGGTGGTGCGTTATGACCGATATCAATTGCGTATTTCATATTAATTCCATTGCTTCTTTGATAAGTTCTTCTGAAACGTCGATATACCGAACAGTAGTTCGTATGTCTTTATGGCCGTAAATTTTTTGAATTGTTTTTAAGCCGACACCTTGACGATGCAAATTAGTTCCCAAACTTCTACGAGTTGAGTGTGTGGAAATTCCCTTGCTACCTAACCCAGCATTTACAATTGCTTTCCTTAATAAATAATCACAAGTCCTTAGACATATGTGTTTGTCAGGAGTAGCACCAGGAAACAACCATTCACTAATTTCCTTTAAACAATAACTACCTAAAATTTCCTTGAGTGAGGAATGTGTAGGGATTTGTCTAGTGAATCTCTCGCCATTTGGTGCTGCTTTTCTAGTAGAAGCCTTAAAAGTGATATGTTCTTTAACTTTTCCGTCACTGTAAAAAACATCATCGACTTTTAATTGAACAATACATCCCCATCTTTCGCCAGTGAACCAAGCTACATCAAGAATCAAGCGATGCTTTAAATTACTTTGATGCTTTCTAATCTTTTGATAGTCAATTTTACTCAAAACGGTAGATTGACCAAAGCGATTATCTTTCATTAAAATTTCAACATTAAATGCTAACTTTTTAGTTTCCGGAATAAACTAAATAATGTTTATTTCCGGAACTATTTTTTCATTTCCACTTACCTGAATTCTCTGTATTCTATTATTAGCAAGACTTTAATGTATGTAGCGCAGTTTCTTCTTTTACATAAAAGTAGAAATTGCTAATAAAAATTAATCGTTTTATAAGTAGATTTAGCAGTGAATTTTTATTTGTATTACAGATGGCTGAACCAACATTACAAGAAATTTTTGGTAACAACGTAACGCAGGATGCTAGCACAATAACAATTGCTAAAAATGACCTGCCATCTTTAACAGCTTCTGCTACAAATACCGGAGAAAGTTTACTTGTAGCGATAAACTTAAAAGCTCTTGAAAATTTAACTCAAGCTAATTTTGACGAGAATCTAGACCAAAGTGTTTACGTCGAAGCTGGCTTGTCTTCATTTGTTAATCGTGGCGCGGAGAATGCTAGTTACCGAACTGACCAGCTAACGGTAAACCTTGCAAAACTTGATACTGATAGTACTATCAACCCGGATAATTATTAACTATGGGAAATAAATGTTTCCGGGTGAAAGCCAGAGGGCTGAACGGCGATTGCTCTCCCTCTGGCTACTTTGAGGAAATCATAAGGAACGTTGATTCGGTAGTCTTTGAACGAAAGAATGTTCCATCCGGTAGAATATTTGCTGGTTGCCCTTACGACTATGTTGTAGTAGACGGGGTATCAAGGTATCCAAATTTTGAAGGTGGTTCGGCTGCTGGATATGGCGAAATTATCGAAATTGATTGTGAAACTGAAGAAGAGAAAAAGCCGGATAAATATGACTGCTTAAACGCTGCTTGTGTTTTATCTACACAATTTGAAACACCAGGGATTTATAGTTATTTAGAAGATTGTGAGACTGCTTGTGGAACGGGATGCAGTGGCAAATGTTTATCAAATAAAGATTGGCAAAAAATACAGGATTTATCAGGTAAATTAAAAAATAAAAATTGTAAGCAATAGCATTAGTTTTTGTCTCTAACCATAATTTTTTTCTAAATGGCTTCTAGCACTATAAACAATCTTCAGCAAGCCCTTAACTGTGCGAATAAATGCGATTGTTGTGAAAAATTGCAGCAACAAATTAATTCGTTAAAAAACAAACAGAATGCGTTAGATAATGACATAAAAAAAATAATCCCTAGAGTTAATTCCCACGAAAAAAGAATAACCAATGTTGAAAAGTCAAGGTTACAGACAAGTAACAATCAAATAAATAAAAGTCTAGCCCTCATAAGACGGAGACTAAGCGCTATTGAGCGCTATATTAACGCCTTAGACAACGCAGGAAAAACGCTTAACAATATTTTTAAAAGAGCAGTTAAAGATTTATTAAAAATTAAAATATAATATATGTCAATTCCATCATCTCCTTCATTCATAAAAGTAGCTGACTCGGCGGGGGAATTAATAGGAAATTACCTAGCAAAGCAAATACAGCTAGGCCAGGGATTAACGAACATATCCAAAGTTACAAAACTAACTAATAATCGAGTAACAAAGTCAATTAAAACCGCAAACGATATCAAGAAAAAGGCTGAATCTGCTAAGAATATTACCGATGCTTTGAAAAAAGGTAAGTACAGTAAAGTATCGCCTCAGTTTGGAAGAGCAATTGGTTTTGCTCTTCAATTGGCTTCTATAGGATTAAGCTTATTAACTATTAATCAGGTAGGGTTTTTACAGGAAGTTCAATTAAGAAAAGAAGGTGTTGTACAAAAAGATTTAAACATTGCATTCACAAACTTTGTAAGGAATGGCATAAGAATTAATAAATTAAGACAGGATTACAATAATTTTGTCATACAATATAAACTAGATAAAGACAAGCTAGGTGCGAACATAACTGCTAATCTGCAAAACCTTGTAACTACTAGAGAGTTGTCTGAAGCTGCAAAGAAACAAGCCAATGATGCTCTTTATGAAGCTCGTGAAGGTCGGAAAAAGGTTGATGCTAGAGTTTCAAAATTATTTAATAACTTACAAAGTTTGACTTCAAATGTTGCAAGTCAAAATACAGAATTAGCTGACCGCGTTGAAGTAGCAAGAAAGCTAGGGAATGACGCATTGTATGAAGCACGAGCGAACCGTCAAAAATTAGAAGTACAAATTAGTGAAAATTTTACAGCTGCAAGAAAATTAGCCAATGACGCACTGTATGAAGCGCGAGCTAACCGTCAAAAACTAGAGGCTAATTTTGGGCAACAACTAAATAGCTTAAAGTCTAACTTAGATTTACAAATCAATAGTATTGAAAGTAAAACTAGACGACAAGTTGACGATTTGTTTAAAAGCTCTAATGGCATTATCAATAATGCTCTTTCTCAAGCAAAGCTAGCCCGCAATGACGCTAAACTAGCTCAAACTGAATCTAATGGCTTGAGACAACAAATTAATCGAATTAAATCTGATATTACTAAACTAAACTTTAAAAATCCCGAATTAAATATTGAACCAACCGTTAATAGATTAATAGCAAACAGCCCGCAGATACAAGGGTTATTGGCAGCATTAAAAGCTGCTAATGTTAAGCTGAACGGGTATGACATTCAAATTCCACTAAATACTAAGGCTGTTCAAAATGTAGCTACAAATGTACAGATAGTAGATGGTAGAATTACAAAGCTCGAAAGAGGAGTAGAAATTAAGGGATTAAATGTTATTAATGCAAGAATAGCTGGTACAGAAAGCGCAATTAATAACTCCAAAATTGAAATTGACAAACTTAAGAAAGACAATATAGATAGAGGCAAATTGAACGATAGCCAATACAACAACCTTCTGCAAAAAATAGGATTAATCCCTTTATTAATAGCCAAAGTTCCTAACCAAACTATTCAGCGAATGCCAAGACCTCTGACTACTCCACAAATAGAAGCAGCCGCTAGTGCTGGTGTTTGCAGGTCTACAAGTTCGGGTGGATGCATGAGTAATGCATTAAATAACAATGCAAATCAAATTAATGCTAATACCAATAATTGGGGTAAAAACTTACTTAATAAATTTAACGCTGGTGCTAACGGCGCTCAACTAGCTTTATTAAAAGTAATTGACGGAAAACTAGGTTCAAAGATTGCTAACGGTGGTTTGTCAGGTGCTTTTAGGAATATCTTCCAAAACAAGCTTGTTGACCGTGCAATTGCAATGACCACTTTAATGGGAACATTGCATAACGGGTTAATGTTAAGCAATAGTCTTACCACTACTTTATTCTCAGCTACAGACAATATTTTGAATGTAGTTGGCATCAAGATTAAAGATGAAAAAGGTGCTGATATTGGAATAAAGCAAGTCGTAGATTCCTTGACATTGAACTTTGCAAACACATTGTTTGGTGCTGAGAATGTAAAAACTTTGAATACAAATTTCAAAAAAGCTAATCGAATTTACCAGGCAGGTGCGAATATAGCAAACTCTGTCAGAAGCATGACGGACTCGCTAAGGAACATCACAGAATTCGCGGCCGAAAATACTGGTAAAATTGGCAATGCCTTGAAGAAGTTTGGCGTAATAGGTGAGAAAGCATTCCCGACGATGCCAGAAAACGTCAACGGTGCGAGTGTTTGGGTACAGCGTCTTCAAAATTTAGAGGATGCTGCACAAGGCATCGAAATGGTTACAAGTGAAGCGGTTTCTATCAAACAAAACTTAGATGAACTAACCAAGCAGAAGCAAGACTTTGAAAAATCTATTGAAGACTTGCCAAGTAAGACAAGGACTCCTAACTTACCCGTAAAAACATTAGAAGATGAGTCTAAAACTGTTAGTTCATCACCAGCAATTAGTGACAGCGATAAGATAAAACCTAATACTTAAAATGGCTTTACCTAGTAATTTTAATGGCTTTGAACACTTGCAAGACACTATAAGAAGAGTTCAAAATTTAATAGTAAGAGACGAATTCTTTGACGTTGGTGGTGATTCGTTCGCTGGTGATATTAGTACTGGAAGAGCGTCTTTAAGAACTGCTTGCACTCTGCAAGATGATGATAGTGCTGATATGTTGCAGATGCGTCTATGGCTTTTTTACATAATTCTTAAAAAAGCAAAAGACTTACATCCAAATATTTACGGAATTCCCACTACTGCGTTTCAAGCTAGTAGGAAATTTAAGCCTCAAATTGAGCTGTATTTCTTAGAGGACGTTCAAGATGTAGCTACGGGATATAATGCTGTTGCTGGTGAGATTTCATTTAGGCTAATGAATGAAACCAGCAAAAGCATTAGTACGAGTCAATTAACATTACTCGGGAATAAAATTAAACAGTTTTTTGCAACACCAAGTTTTGTGTGGAAGAAAGGCAAGGAGCTATATTCATATGCTGACTGGAATAGAGGTTATCAGCTGCAACTACTTTGTCGAAACGAGACAGAAGCGCGACGTGTAGTTAGTTCAGTACTAAGTATTCAAAATCATAACCCCGAGTGGAAGCGCTTAAAATTAAATAAAGCAACCAACGAATCAGAAGCATTTCCGACTATTCCAGAGTCGGAGGTAATTCTTGGTAAATCCCGGAAACTGCCAAGGACTAGACCAATTGCTGATGTCCGGTTTCAATATGGTGCGTTGCATTTACATGGGTTGCCTAATCCCATATGCTTGTTTGACCGTTCCTATGCATTTCCTAACCCTGTAGTAAAGGTTTAATTTACGACTTTGTAGAAACATTGCTGGTCTCTAACTAGAAAGGTTTAGCCTTTCCGGCAATCTAAATAAGCTCAAAGCATTGCTATAACTGGAATATCAGTCAATAACCTTTTTAGCTATTTCCAACAATGTCAAGACGCTATTCTAGAATTCTGTCAGCTGCAAGATATTACGCGGCAATTGATAACTACATTAAATACATTACAGATGCTACAAAACGCGGTGGAAATGTTGGAAACGGTACACCCCGCCCGGAATCGGTTAGGCTGTACGTAACTCCTTTCAGTATTTCTTTGGATAGTCAAGAATATGCAATTAGTTCGGCATCAAAACCTAGCTATGACCTTTACAAGTCCGACCTTGGTACAAACACCAGAGACACTGTAACTAATCCAGACGAGACTTATCGTTTTGAAGGTTATTCGGCTGCACGTCTAATCATCAAAACTGGTAAAAGCGCTACTGGAGTAAAGAAAACTTCAAAAGTTACAGGAATGCCGTACTTATCTTATGGCGGTAAATCTACTTCTGTTCCTTTCGGTAAAGCCGCTGAAAGTGACGAACAACAAGGTGTTTTCAACGACCTTCAAGCCAAGATTGTTTCTCGCACGTCTGGCGCAATTGTTACTTTAAAACCCGAAAAATTCTAATGCTAGCAATTGAAAGTTTCTCAACAGTTTTGAGAGAATCACCTGAGTTTAATACAAGCGATTCTCAGCATGAAATCAATCAATTAATTGTTAGACAGACTGCAATTCAAGATTGTTTAATTGGCGAACAACACGCTGATGTATTGTTAGATATCTTAGACAGTCAGGGAATTAATCCTATTGAATACGTGGCTTGTGTCGAGCAAAATATTAATTTCTTGATGAACAATCAATTGCCAATTGAAGATGCTCAAGAATTGATTCAAATGGTATACGGTGAATGGGACAACCTGTTGTTGATTTAAGCAACTCAGATAACTGGAATTTAAGTTGGAATAACACCTTTGAGGTAGAGAGAATAGGGGGAGAGGGAAGTAGATATTACCCGTTTCCTCCTATAGAAATGCCTGTTAAGTTAAACAGTCATATTTTCGCTGTCCTGGCTACAAGTACGAAAGCTGGTAGAAACTGGAAATTCGCGGGATTCCTCAACCAAAGAATTCAAACTGGAATCGTAGTTGGTGGTATCCAAGACGCTGAAATAATCCAAGCTCGCAGGCTTTTCTTGAACAGGATTTCAGTTTATCTAGAACCAGCACTGACGAGTACTTTTTCACTTACCTTTAATATTCCCTACTGGTTTCAAGACATTTCATTGTTTGTTTGGGAATACACGGGTAATCGTAGCGATACAACCGAAGAGTTAATTACAGAAGTACGCGAACAAGAATTATTGCGTATAGAATCCAAAGTTGACGATATTGCAACTTATGGACGCTAAAAATGCCGTGGGAATCACTAGGGGTATACGAATTAACTTCTGACTGGCAATTTACAGCACCGGCAGAAGCGGAAATATTTAGAATTAATCACTTGGAACCGGAAACAAACTATGAGAACTTTTTAAGAGCGGTTGTTGCTCAAGGTTTTAATGACACTAAGGTAAATATTTTTAATCCACAAATATTTACTTTTAGACCGGAAAGCGAAATATTCTTGTTTAATTTTCCCTTTGGAATTCAACAACATTCGTTGTGTTTTAAAGCGCTTCCTTTTAAAGATTTTAAATGGATTTTTGTAGCAGAATTTTTTACCTCTTTAAATTCAGATGAAAATTTTGCAAACTTTTTACTGTCTAGATTCGGAGAAATACCCGATATGTCAACTATTTATTCACGCAGTAACCAAGCGAACTTAAAGCCAGTTTCTGCTGAAAAATCCCTTAGCCCTGGTGTGGTAGGTACGCTGGTTTCAGAAAACGACAATCGCGCCTACCTCACAGTAAGAACTGGCCCGGACAATATTACTTTGTTTGCGGACAAGAACGAGCAAGGGGAGGGTGTGAATGTGATTGCAGAACTTAAATCCGGTGAAGTTTATGATTTACCGGTTAATGGAGGTATTTATCGCGGTGATGTATACGCGCTTTGCGATGACACAACTAAAGTGAGCTTTACAGAATTTAGGTCTTAGTGGATAAGTCTGGGCTAAGTTCATCAAGACTGAAAACCAAGGAGCTAATTACATGGACTGGCTAGAAATTTTACGACTAATCCTAGAAGCATCATTACCAGTGTTGCTGGGATTAATGCAAAGAAACACTGAACTGACTAAACGGAATCTAGGTCGTTTGGATAGTTTGCAGGCAGAGTGGAGGGAGGAAATGCGACTGCAAACTGTTCGACAAGATAACTTACAGAAGGCTGTAGACTCAAACGACAATGACATCAAAGAATTACTAGCGAAAAGCCAGTAGGAATAGTTGGCTAAAACAGTTGTCTATCATTAGACTTCCTCATGCGGTCGCCATTTTACCTGGCGACTTTTCTTTTTCTACTTGAGTTAATAGTTAACTAGCTAATTGCAGTAAAGCTAACTTTCCCCACCGTCAAGGTCAAAGATAGAGAGCTGCGTTAGTTTAACCGTGTCACTAATTAGTTTTATTTTTTGCTCGTTATTAGTTCTCCTTATAGTGTTTTTCCTTTCATCTACCAAGGATTAGTCAAGGAAAATGGA